>Ga0207433_10015937_pt1 | contig 10629 bp, 11 predicted proteins | sample YelNatPaOPGAMG01_FD_187559 | JGI IMG/M metagenome (GOLD analysis project Ga0207433, IMG submission 187559) | Hot spring thermophilic microbial communities from Obsidian Pool, Yellowstone National Park, USA - OP-RAMG-01 (SPAdes) (version 3) | ecosystem: Environmental > Aquatic > Thermal springs...
CTGTATCGGGGTTCTTTCTTCCAACTAGATCAATAACATCCCTAATCTCCTTGTCGCTCATCTCAGTTATCCCGGTATGAATGTATATGGAGTGGCCGGGTCCCATTACAGATTCAGCAGCCAGTATCACAATCTTCTTTGCCGCATCCCTTATCCTGGTGAGTCCATTCAGAACATCTTCGAACTGCCACAGTATACCGTTCTCCTGTGCAGTTCCTTATAAGACAAAAGCACCGGAATCAAAAACCATCCTCACTCCTTTCCTGTCAACAGGAGGCATCAATATCTTCTTACCATCCTTCTCAACTTCCTTCCCTATGTATTTCGCATCCTGCCTGACCCTTCCAGTATCTCTGTCCCTGTACGATCTCACTTCGTATACGTATACGTTACTCCCTCTGACCAGCCTCCTTGTGAAGGTCATGTAATGATAATCACATTACATTCTATACAATACTTTTTGATACCAGACATAGTAAAATACTGATTCAGATCGAAATTGTAATGATGTTAAAGGGCGAAGTCAGGTTTAACCTGTAACTCTGTCTGTTTTACACAATAGACTCCCTGTTGTTTACTATTTTACTATATCTGGTTAAGGTGTCCCAAGTTACGTCAAACAACGACATCCATTATCTGCCTCTTTGGTCTCTGGTATATCTGATTAATCAGAATTATGATGTTGTATGCCACAATTTTCATGCCGATGGTAACATCATAATTTCTGTGTCTTGCATACCAGAGGAATTCACATCCAAGAATGTCCTCAAGTATTGCAAAAGTCCTCTCTATCTCCCACCTGATGGAGTACCTGGACTACTCTTCCCTTCTGATTTTCATTCCTTCCCTTCTAGAATGGGATAGTTTAGATGTCATGAAAAAAGTTTTCTGAACACTCTGTTATGACGGTAACAGAGTGAGAGTCGGAGAGATAGCCGGAAATTGCTTTGACCCATGAGGTCGACATTGTAAAAGGCCATTGAAAATTGATCATTTTCGGCCATCCAAAATTGACCAGAATCGTTCACTTAAAATTGACCACCCCCTTTTCCATGAAGAGGGAAGAGTGCGATGTTGGTTCCGGAGGAATGGCATATGATCAGGGAGATGAGGGAGAAGGGAATGTCCATTTGTAGATGGATGCACATGGGTAGGAATACTGCGAAGAAGCATCTGAGGCTCGATAAACCTTTAGAGTACAGGAGGAAGGGAAGGAAGTCAAAACTCGCTCCTGTAAGATGGCCTAGGAACCTTCTCACTGTTCATGTATTTACGGACTGTCTTCCTGTCAATTCCGAGCTGTTCTGCTATTGCTGTAACACTCATCCCTTTCTCCTTCATCTCTCTTATCATCATCCACACCTCATCACTGTACACAATCCCCCACCGTCTTGTGAAGGAAGGTGGGGAATTTTAAACCGGCGATTTTGGGGAATTCTTAACCGCCGAAAATGGGGAAAAATAAACCGACTTTTACATTTACTTGAGGGGAATATCTCCTTAACAAGTATAATGAAGACATTCTCCCTTGCATTCAGTAGAGAAGGTCTTCCAGCTTCTTCGACTTCTATGGAGGAAGAGATTGTATCGACCATTGCCCTGAGTTCAGTGGCTATACCCTTCAATCTTGATCTATAAAGATATTCATACTCCTTCCAGTCTGTGAATATAGGTACGGAGAAATTTTCCCTGTACTGAGAGATGAGTTCATCACTATTCTCCTTGAACTCATCATATGTCAGCTGGGTGATCACACCTGATAATACAATGGAAATACATAATTATCCACGGATATACCTGAATATGACCATTAAGGACAGGGAGATTTCAATAAAGGATGAGACAATAATAATAAAGGACGGAGTGGAAACACTCTACGAGAAGACAGTAACTCCCTTCGGAAACTCAGCCAAGGTAGATGTTCCCAAGAGGTTCATAGGCAGGCGGGTATATGTTGTTGTACTGAAGGACTAGAGACTTATGTCCCAATGCCTTTCCCCTAAGGAAACTTATTATAGGATGCCACTTACTATCTCTTTCATTACTTGTAATTGATCCTACATTTTTTCACCTCTTCAAATTTGAATTGTTCGGGACTTTTTCAATCTTCAGCAAATTCTTTGCACTTTCTCACTTATTCTCGTTTGAGTGTTAGAATAAAATCTAAAGGGAGGATTTTCAAAATAGGGTAAAAGAATAAAAATTTTTTAGGAAATACACTTCTGGGATATTGAAATCGTTCGAGATTAACTAAACTTAGACCGACCCGAGATGCCAACGATATGATTTTTTTAGGAGATGTTCTATACAGCTCAGACTTCTTGTACCTTCTATGAGAAAATATCGAAAGATACTTATCACCTAAAGTCGTCGGCAGAAATTGTTGGAAAGGAAGACGGCTATGAACTTCAATTGGAAAATTCATGTTAGGAATTTGAATTAGAAGAAAACCATCATATTTGAGGACGCGGTGTACTTCAGATAAACTATCTTTTAACTCATTGGGTTGAATGTGCTCTAGGACAGATATCATTAAGACAAAGTCGAACGTTGAATCAGTAAACGGTAGCTCATTTGCGTACCCTTTGATTATCTTGACATATCTTGAAAGCGCTGTAACGTCTTTAATACTTGGCTACAAGCCTACAAATGTAATACCAGTATTCATTTGTATTCTTTCCGTTATCTGGCCTCTTTGGCATCCAATATCAAGGCCACTAGTAGCTTTGGGATTTAAGAATTTCAAACGCTTAGTTAGGCCTTCAGCCAATGCTTCTATTCTTAGGTCATAGAGGTGGTCATAGGAGTTAATAGCAGCTCCAGTTTTGTTCATTCAATCCCCGCCTTGTTTCATTATAAATCTTAATTGTCTTTCCCTCTTTAATCTTTTTCTGCTGGTACCACAACGTTGATCTGTTTATCTTCAACTCTTTCCTTTTTTCAGGATCGATTGACATGATCTTATCCCTGACCTGAGAATTATCGTTTCTTTTGATTGCTATGCCAGGTATTGAGAATTCAAGCTGTTTGCTATTTCCAGTAATGTATTTGCTCAATTCCCTGATATTCTCAAACGTCATATTTTCTAAAGTGTGCTGTTTGTTTTTGAATTCATAACGCTGATTGAAATTGTTCTTAATTTTCTCAATAAAGAGCTTAGTTGTATTAGGTTTTAACCTTATGTGATAGCTCTCGGTTGTTATGAAATCTGATTTCTTTAATTTAGTTTCCAGTAATTCGATTGCGGAATAATCAATAACGTATCGGAAAAGTTCCTGTAAACCATATACTAAAGGATACTTAGGGGGTGCTATTTTGTGAAGATAACCGATTGAAACATCTAGACCTATGGTATTGATGTTTTTCCTTACCATTGATTCAAGTATGGTATATCCGTAATTCAGTGAAGTATTAACTGGATGGAATACGTTAGTATTCCATGAATATGAAAGATTTTTCCTTCCTTCAAAGTCGAAACTCTTAGCTAAATAATTGAACATTTTTGATAGCTATAACTGATCAATACCCGTAAGATCATCGCTTACCATAGTATATCGTTCCGAATCAGAGGAGGCATTCAGAATACTGAGTGAAATGGGAATAAAATTACCAGACAGGATACTGGTTGGTGCATTACCGAAATCAACTTAAGAATACATGCAAATTATAGGGGCACATACGTAAGATTTAAGATGCTACTAACATTCGCCCTATTATCATGGGAAATGAACCACGATTATGGAGGCTTTTTTCCCCATATTTCATAGAAATAATTTCAATAGGTGTACTATTAGGATCATTAATAACCTTCTTTTCAATCGGATTTTTTCTTATGATTCTTCTTATACCTCTAGCCCTTGAAGAATTTCACTTCCTAACTTTTAGGAAATATTTTGGTTGGAGTGATTGGGGTACAGGCGTGGTTCTTACTTTTCCAATTTTTGCAACAGCAACACTTATGTCGTTTCTCTTTTTTCAAGTAGTTCTATCTTTAAATATTACAGATTCAATAATACTTGGGTTCGCACTTTTTACGGGCATATCGTTATTAAACAAAGTTCGGTTAAAATTGACAACCAAAATTAATTTAGCAGCGAATAATCATAACATAAGGTTTGACCTAGTTAGTTTAATTGTTATTTTAATTGCTTTTATGTTTTATTTTATTGTTTTTTACAGATTTACTTATATTTCTGGACCACATGTATATTTATTTGGAGACGATGTTTTGTATTTGACCAATATAATTAGTTTTACGATGAAAGGACAGAATTTGGAATATTACGCTGCTTCAATTCTTACACCAAGTTCAAACTTCGTTTATCTTTCTTCTGCAAATAGTCTCTCTGCATGGTTATTCACAATTTTTGCGGCACAAAGAGATCCGATTTTGTTTTATATTTGTATCACTGCTCTTTATGGGTCATTATTTAGCCTTACTATCATGAACACTGTTTTTCGAAATTTTGGTCTTTACGAAAGATTGAGTTTACTCTTTGTAACGATTGGTGGTTTTTCGCTTGTCGGGTGGTTATGGTTATTTTCTAAAGGGCTCAATTCAATAATTTTCATCCCAACAGCATTTGCGGGTACTCCATTCCCAGGTGTTAATGGTTTAGTTATTTACCTCAAGGGAGTCACTGAATTAATACTAAAAGGAGCATGGCAGGGACCAGGTTTTGCTTTTTTTGCGCTCTCAATGTATGCAATAGTAGAAAAGGAACACAAATTTGGAAACAAGATCAAGATATTCTATATAGTATCTACCCTCCTTGCCTATATTCCACTCGGACTGGTTTTAATTACAGGTATTCTGTGGCTCCAACTATTAAGATTTTTAAGGGTTAAAACTCTTTGGCAAGTGATAGTCATTTCTATGTTTCCTGCTATTTTTCTGCGAATAATTGCTATATTTGTACATCCAATTTATTCTGCATTTTTAGGTGTCGTCATATATCCCCTTTCCTTAAATGATACTATAGCCGCTTTGGTAAGTATTTTTTTATTTATGGGTTCATTGGTAATTCTAGCTGACTGGAAAGTTTTCAATTCAAAAGTTACACCGAAGTTCGAAAATTCTTTTTTACCAATTTCTTTGTTAGTATTATCAGGAATGATGCTTTTGCTATTCACTACTAATCTGCTACCGTCCGTGGTTACGGATGATTATTTGTTCGGATTTGCTATTTCAATCAGTTCATTCTTCGTTTTTGCTAAAGGCACAATACTTGGGGAGCAAGTATTAATGAATGAACAAAGAGATAATCTTTGGAAAGAAAAGAATGTGCCTTCACCTTTTCACTATAAAAAAGGTAAAAAAATTGTGACGATACTAATTCTGGTTGCTTTAATTGCTCCTACAATCATTTATGCGTCTGAGCCAACTTACTATAGTATCGCCGGACCTCAATCCATCTATCTAGATTCCAATGATTTGAATATGACTCAGTGGGTACGCGATATTGTTCCAAAAGGAAGCGTTATTATTGCACCTCCAAATGATTACTGGATACCAGCTTTGACTGATACTCAATTGTTAGTTACTTCCCTAACTCCGCCTACGAATAATAGACTTTCTTTTGTCAATGAATTTTTTGGTAGCGTGTTTTATAATTTTTCTAGTGATAATTCCTTATCAGGTTGGTATAGCTTAAACCAAGATGGGGTTGCCTACATAACTTACAATTATACTATTAGCTCTCAAAAGATACTAGAAATAGTTAAAGGAGTTTATTCACAATATACCCATAACGTTTCTATAGATCTAAACGATTTAAATCTCTCCTTTAGTGTCTTTCCGCTTTCAACCGTTGGAACTCAAAGTGTTTCCGGTCCAGGCATATCTCTTTTGTTGTCCAATGGAGATTTTTTAGAAGTAAGTAGTAGTCCCAATTTAACATCCAGTAATTATTACAATTATCATATAGACATGACAGCTGGTGCTTGGAATAATTATAATATAAATATTTCACAAGTAGCAAAACTTGTAGGAATTACAGGTATAAATACAATTGAGATAGAACAAATAAATTTGTTAGGTGGACTAGCTAACAAAATATACTGGAAGTATGTGGCATTATATTCTAATAATCTAAGTATAAACAAAATTAATCATTTTTTATCTATCTATAATGTTTCCTACATAATAGATAATAACGTACAAAATTTTTGGATCAGCGCTTTGGAGAGAGCAAATATTTTAGTTGGCGTATATGTGACAAAGGCATGGATTATTTATAAAGTTGAACTACCAAACATTTTTAAGGAATCGAGCAATCTGTCATACCCACGAGATCGCAGTTTACTAGATCTAAGGGAAGTGTTATTAAGTGAGAGGGAACGGTCGCAATCATACCACTAACGGACATGGAATCTCTACAATGATAATATGCTCTATACCCCCTAGACTTAAAGGAGAAACTGAATACACAATTCAATTATTAAATTCACTTTCACTATTCGAGGAGATATCCTCGATTGATGTTTTAACATTTAAGATGAAAATAGGCACAAGACAAGATGATAGGCAAATATTTCAAAATCAAAAAATTAGAATCCGTAGAGTGTTAAGTTCTGCTCCAGTTGCGCGTTTTTTTAATGGATTCATTGCAAGTTTTGTAATCGTTAGAAGACACGTTGATGTAGTCCATTTGATAAACCCATTCGACAGGAACGACTATGGGGGAGCACTAGGGGAAGGACTTATTCCTTTTTTGGTAACCACCAGGCTTCTCAAGTTACCCGTTGTTATAAGCATTCACACACCATATCTTCATTCAGATATCAGAAACAGAATAAAACTTAAAATCCGTAATAGACTCTTATCACATCTTTTAGAGATATTAATTGAGTCTAGTCTTCACTTTATGTTTATGCTCTCTTCAAAGCTGTTGCTAGTTTCTTCCGAAAATAAGGACATGAAACTTTTTGAAAGGTTCAAGAATGATTACAATATCAGCGACAACAAGTTAAGCTTTGAAGAACATCCATATCTAAAGGCTGATGTTTATGAAAGAGAACCTTTGGATTTAACATCACATATAGCAAATGAATATGCTTTATGTTTTGGTTTCCTGAGGGAGGAGAAGGGATTTCATTTGGCAATTCAGGCCTGGCATTTGGCTCAAAAAGACCTGAAACAGTTGCAACTCCTAATAGTTGGGCCAGTAGGAAATAAAGATGGGGAGAAGTATTTAAAGTATCTTCAAAATCTAGTCCTTGAACTAAATATATCCCAGAGTGTGATCATTGTTCCAAGACTTCTACCTGCTGAAGAATTGAAATGGCTATGCGTGAATTCAAAATTCATTATTTTACCGTATATTAATATCCAAGGTCCATCAGGAACAGCTATGGATGCCCGTTTATCAGGTGTACCTATTGTAGCTACAGATATTCCTGTGCTTAGAAATCAGCTAGCAGACACTGATGTAATATGGACCAAAGCAACAAGTAATGATATATCTAAGGCCATCCTTCAGGCGAATGGCTTAAACAAACTGAGAAAGAATCCTTTTAGTAATCAATTCAAAAACGGCATTATGAAAACAAGCGAAGCAATATTAAAAATATATGAAAGCTCTATTGGGTATCAATAATGGAACAATATACGTTTGATATTAAGGCACCAAAAACTTTTTTCCGTATATTAGGTGCCATAGCTTGCACTAAATATGGTTTTAAAGTTCTAGATCTTTTCACTAAGCATGTGAAGTTAAGACTTAGGATATCGGATTCGCCTTATTATGTTGAAATTTTGGATGCTAGTAATTTTGTCTCTATAATGGAAATATTTACACGAGGTGCTTATGATATTTTTCCTTTGAGAGAGGGGTGGACTATAATCGATGTTGGGGCCAATATTGGTGATTATGTATTGTATGCGAATTATATTCTAAAAGAAAAATGCAAAATAGTCGCTATAGAAGCAGAGCCAAATAACTATAATTTAATGAAAGTTAACATAGAGAAAAATAACATATCAAATACTTTGACTTTATTGATGGCGATTGGCGATTCCCGAGGTTATTATCGTATAAAAAGCGAAGGGGGTCATAGTAGGATTGAAGTAATCGAAAGGCCTGAAGATGAAGTTGGATTTGCTTTGCATAACTCCCCAATATTACCAATTGAATCGTTAGACGAGGTCGCAAGAAATTATGACATAAAAGGTATTGATTTGATAAAAATTGACATCGAAGGCGCTGAGTTCAAACTTCTACAGGGAGCGAAAGAGCTTCTTGAAGCTAAGAAAATCGTAAGGATCATAATGGAGACTCATTCTGAGCAACTACATTCAAATTGTGAGAACTATCTTGTCTCTTATGGCTATAAGATAGTGAAATCTAATTTTTCAGACCGTTACGGTACCGGAATTCTTGCTGCAATTGACACTGATTCTATTGGAAACAAGGAACGGTGATGATTGTGATGCCCGCATATTCTTTCAAGATATCCAAAGGAGCTCCATACTGGGAATTCGCCGAAAATTTTTCTGGGCGTAGGTTAAATGTTGGTTGTGGATCAGATACAACGGGAGATGTTAGGTTAGACTTCTCAACAAATGCACCAGGAGCTACTGTAATTGCAAATATCGAAGATGGTTTTCCATTTCGAGACGAAAGTTTTGACCTTGTGATCGCATACGGTATAATTGAACATTTAGGAAATATCTATACATTTATGAGTGAAGTTAGGAGGGTTTTAAAACTTTCTGGTCATCTATCTTTAGTTACCGATAATGCGGCTTTTTTTCCAATTTATATTCCTGGACAGAGACATAATGGAGGGTATAAAGGAACATCTCCAGAGGATCATCATGTCGAAGTCTTTCATTATTCTCATATTGTCTCCTTACTCAGTCAGTTTAATTTTTCCAATATCGAGATAGAGCTATGTTATTATAAGGAAAAGTCTGTTAAGACTGGGCCTGCAACATCAATGATACAATCTTTTGGATATCATATAATAAGACCAATTATGGGCGATACATTTGCACAGTATTTTATGCCAATCATTTGGGCAAGGGGCGAAAAATCTGTTTCAGATCAAGAACGTAAACTGACTGATGGATCATTAAAGTGAACTGAAATGATTCCTAAAACATATATGATGGAAATCTGTCCGAATGTTAAATCAAATGCGATTTATGCTGCCAATCTAATGAAAGAAATCTTAAATATAAGCCATTGTAAAGCGTGCTTAATTTTCCCCAAATCCGCAGAACTAGAGACCGTTGTAGGTTTGGAACTAATGAAAGAATTAAGGGAAAATAATTTGATAAAAATCTATAAATTACCTAATCTTTTCTTTAGTTTGGGTGTGATAATACTAATTTTAAAATTAAGACCGAAGATTATTCACCTACAGCACGAATATGCTTGGTACAATCGTAGCTTGACGTTCATTCCGCTCATTTTCCTTTCAAAATTATTGGGCCTTAGAGTTGCAGTAACTATGCACTCAGTATTTAGAAAACCAAAAGTTTTTTTGAAGAAAGTATCAAGGAAAACAGCCCTTGAAATACTAAAACAGAATGTGATCAGGCATTATGTAGAGTTGATCAATAGAATTATATTAAAAAAGAGCGATGTGATTATTGTTCACACAGTTCAAATGATGGACGTTATAAAAACATTTCCTTATTCAACAAAAAATATTGTTGTTATCCCTCACGGTTCAGACACTAAATGTTCCGGACATTTTAAATGTAATGTCTCAACTCTTAATGACTCGTTGTGTATAAGGACTTTAGGATACATAGAAGAACGCAAGGGTCAAGATATTTCAATTCAAATCCTGAAGCGACTAAATGAAATCGGGATAAATGCACATTTGCACATAGAAGGAGATATTCCATACTCCAAAGCTAATAGGAAAAATTACGAATTTTACAACTATATAGTTGAACTATCAAAGAATATGGAAAATGTTTCTATAGAGACCAGATACTTTAAGAATGACGAATTCAGGACAAAAATATTATCATCCGATATCATTTTACTTCCATATAGGAGAGAAAACAGAGAACAGATTCTTAGCACAAATGCTAGCGGTATTTTTTCTACCGCTATAGGGTGTGGTGTAACGGTGGTTGGCAGTAATGTGCCAGCTTTTATCTCAACAATTAGTATGAAATGCTCGAAACTTACTTTTACCACTATTGAAGAGGCAGTTGACATTATTTCCAGCTTCGCAAAGGATCGTTCTAGACTAAAACTTGTATCGTCTTGCCTCAAAAAAATTGCAGAAGAAAACATATCATGGGAGAAAATAGCTTCCTTGCATTTGGACGTATTTTCCAAGCTTTAGGAAATATTTTAGGATAATATCTAAAAGTAAGTCTATGAAAAATGTTACATTGACAGAGTAGATTATCATTTTCTCCTTTTATATCTTTACTATGGTTTGCGAATTGAGAGAACTTAATTTCTTGTAGGGCGTGATATCTAACCCTAATTAATATACAAATTATTAATTAATCCAATGATTTAAAAGAACTCTTCGTGACTTTACATTCATTTCCATCTTGATGTCACTGGATATTGTATTTTAGGCTCCCTTTGTGTTCTTATTTGTAGATGCTAATGAGTTTCGATCATTATATGATGAATTTTCTCAGACATTATG
>Ga0207433_10015939_pt1 | contig 10628 bp, 9 predicted proteins | sample YelNatPaOPGAMG01_FD_187559 | JGI IMG/M metagenome (GOLD analysis project Ga0207433, IMG submission 187559) | Hot spring thermophilic microbial communities from Obsidian Pool, Yellowstone National Park, USA - OP-RAMG-01 (SPAdes) (version 3) | ecosystem: Environmental > Aquatic > Thermal springs >...
TTACACGGTTTTGCTGTTTTGTTTTTTTGATGTAGTACCATTCAACAAGCTGGCTATAAGGCATTCTTGATGTATCAAAAAGAGACTGGCCTGTGATTTTTGTAAGTTCTTCAATATCTGGAAGAAGAATTTTTGTAAGTTCATAAACCAGTTCACTGTCTTTAAGACAGTATCTTGCAAGTTTATCAAGTTCATGACCCTTGTCCCATGCTTGAATAATGTCTTCGTATTCCATATCAAGTTTGGTATCTCCAATTAATTCATTCGCAACATTTTTAAGAGTGAGTTGTTCACTTTGAAGCATGGGTGACAAAATATTATAGACAAAATTGAAAATATCTATATGTACTCTTCCAATAAGTCTTGCAGTTGTAAATCTCGCTCTTTTTGAAAGTTTTATTCCAGAGTTGTCTCTTGAAAGAATGTCAATGTTAACCTTTAATTTATTTGCCCTATCTCTTAAAATAGGCATGTCATAGAGGTCTGTATTGTAACCGGTAATTATATCAGGGTCAAAATCTTTTATAATATCAACAAAAGTCTTTATAACTTCTTTTTCATCTTTTACAACAGCTGAGTTTATTGTATATTCAGCATTCTGATAAGTAATTATTTTAGATAATCCTTCCCCGAATACTGAAATCATTATGATAGAAGGAGTTCCTCTTTGAACTTCTATAACTTCCATATCAAATGCAAGGATTTTAAGTTGAGGCTTTGGAGCATCAGCTTTTTTTATTGATTTTATTCTATTATCCTCAACTTCAACATCAAGCCAGCTAAAGCAGGAAAATTCTTTCTCTGCAAGATAGGTTCTATATGCAGAAATTTGATACTCAAATTCATCTACTACTGAGCCAGAACCTCCTCTTTTAGCTTCAAGAATTTTTATGGCATCTCTTACCTTTTGCAGGTCTTGCTGTCTTTTTGTGAAAATTTTTATAAATTCTTTTTCTTCACCATGAAACAAGAATTTTTCTAAAACCATATCTATGACTGGAAGAGAATTTTTTCTTATTATGTTTTCAATTTCTTTCAAAGCTTTATCTTTATCTGAAGGAAGCACTAAAAAAGAAGGGCGATAAGAAGAATCAATAAGACTTATTCTTTTTTGATTTTCTGTTATACCAAAAAGAATAATTCCCTTTTCTGAATCGTCAATGTCAATTAAATAAAACAACATGGTATTTTAATCTACTCCCTGAAATAATTATAACAAAAAACAATTGCATATATTATGCTTTTTTTGTTATAAAATTAATAAAGGCTTCCTGCCCTGTGCGTGATGTAGGGAAAAGCGGATCCGGCAGTTAGATCTTTTGGGAGCCAGCGTAGATAGCGGTGTGCATGCCTCTTCGGAGGAAGCCTAAACTATCTACAAGGCACCCACTTGTCCATGTGGGATCTAACTTTCCTTGCACACGGCAGGGCGGGGTTTATGGTGATGGTGGAGAAATCCACTTTTTATATAGATTACAGTGAGCATTATTAAGTATTTGTGAGCTGTTAAATATATAAATATAAAAATAACATCCACATCATCATAAACCCTCCTTGAGAAGCCATACAATTATTTAGCGATAAGAGGGAGGTGGGATGATGGATTTATTATATATTCTTGTAGGAATTTTAATAGGCACATCAGCAGGCTATGCATTTTATCTTTTTCAAAAAAGCAGAACTAAAGAAAAAGAAATCAAAATTCATGAAGAAGTTCAGAAAGAAGTTCAGAAGATTTTAGAGGAAGCCAAAAAAGAAGCTGAGACAATTAAGAAGGAAGCTCATCTCTCTGCTAAAGAGGTTGTATATCAGCTCAAATCAGAAGCAGAAAGAGAAATTAAGGAAAAAACAAAGGAAATAAGCTATCAGGAAAAGAGGTTAAGGCAGAAAGAAGAACAACTTGACCGTAAAATTGAACATGTTGATAGAAAAGAAATAGAAATAAACAAAAGAGAAAAAGAAATCTCTGCAAAGGAAAGACTCTTACAGGAAAAAGAGAATCGCTACAACCAGCTCATTAAGGAACAACAAAATCTTCTTGAAAAAATAGCAGGTATGACTGAGGAAGAAGCAAAGCAGGAGCTTTTCAGAAAGATAGAGCAGGAGACAAGATTTGAGACAGCTAAATTAATTAAAAAAATAGAAGAAGAAGCAAAGCAGGAGGCAGATAAAAAGGCAAAAGAAATTTTAAGTCTTGCAATACAGAAGTATGCAAGTGATTTTGTTGTTGATACAACAGTAACTGCAGTAAGTCTTCCAAATGATGAAATGAAAGGCAGGATAATTGGTAGAGAAGGAAGAAATATAAGAGCTTTTGAATCAGCAACAGGTGTTGACCTATTAGTTGATGATACCCCTGAATTAGTTATTCTTTCTTCTTTTGACCCAATAAGAAGAGAGGTAGCAAGGATAGCTCTTGAAAGGCTTATTGCAGACGGAAGAATTCATCCTGCAAGAATAGAGGAGGTTGTTGAGAAGGCAAGAAGAGATGTTGAAACTTCTATAAGAGAAGATGGAGAAAATGCTGTTTTTGAACTCGGACTTAGTGGAATTCATCCTGAGTTAATAAAATTGATAGGAAGATTAAAATACAGAACTTCTTATGGGCAAAATGTTTTACAGCATTCAAAGGAAGTTGCATGGCTTAGTGGAATTATGGCGGGAGAATTAGGAGCAAATATAAAGCTTGCCAAAAGAGCCGGACTTCTTCATGATATTGGAAAGGCTGTTGATCATGAGATGGAAGGTTCTCATCAGGAGATTGGTGCTATGCTTGCAAAAAAATATGGAGAAAGTGAAGAAGTAATTAATGCTATTTTATCTCATCATGAGGATGTTGAGTTTAGCTGTATAGAGTCAGTTCTGGTTGCTGCTGCAGATGCTTTATCTGCAGCTCGCCCCGGAGTAAGAAGGGAAACAATAGAGAGTTATATTAAAAGACTTACAAAACTTGAAGAACTTGCTATGTCATTTGATGGAGTTCAAAACTGTTACGCTATTCAGGCTGGAAGAGAAATTAGACTTATTGTAAGACCAGACCAATTAAGCGATGAAGAAAGTTCAATTATAGCAAGAGAGTTGAGTAAACGCATTGAAAAAGAATTAACTTATCCTGGTCAGATAAAAATAACAGTTATCAGGGAATCCAGGTTTATAGAATATGCCAAGTAATGCTGATGGTATGAATATTCTTTTCATAGGTGACATTGTTGGGAAGCCTGGAAGACAGATTGTAAAAGCTTTACTTCCAAAAATAGTTGAAGAGTATAAAATTGAACTTGTTATAGCTAATGGTGAAAATTCAGCTGGTGGATTTGGCATAACTGAAAAGATTGGACAAGAGATTTTTTCTTTTGGAGTAGATATTATAACCACAGGGAATCATGTTTGGGACAAGAAAGAAGCCATTCCATACATTGCAAAAGAGCCAAGAGTTTTAAGACCTTTAAACTATCCTGCTAATGTTCCTGGTACTGGAAGTACTGTAATAAGGACAAAAAGGGGAAATCTTGTTGGAGTGCTGAATGTATCGGGAAGAGTTTTTATGAATCTTCTTGACTGTCCATTTAGAACAACAAAAAAAGAGGTTGAAAGGATAAGACAGCAGACTAAATTTATATTTATAGATTTTCATGCAGAGGCAACCTCTGAAAAAATTGCTTTTGGTTACTATTTTGATGGGCAGGTAAGTGCAATATTAGGAACTCATACACATGTTCAGACAGCTGATGAAAGAATTTTACCAAAAGGTACTGCATATATTACTGATGTTGGAATGACAGGACCTGAGGATTCTGTTATTGGTTTTAAACTGGATGAAGTAATTGATAAATTTTTATTACATATGCCTCAAAAATTTGAAGTTCCCTCAGTTCCTGCTGTTTTTTCTGCTGCAATAGTTGAAGTTGACTCTGATACAGGATTGTCTAAAAATATAAAAAGATTAATGCTCAGACAAAATTAATTTATAAATTAAAAGTTTACAAAATCTCTTTTTTCTGATAATCTTTATATATGAAGTCGTTAATTTTAACTGTTTTTTTATTGCTTTTGCCAGTTTTAGCATTTTCAGAATATGTTGGTCCTGAGGCTTGCAAACTCTGTCACATTAAAGAATACGAGAATTTTACAAGATATTCAAGAATGTCCCGTTCTTTTGAAGCAATTGAAAAGATGAAAAATAAACTCACTCCTGAAGAATTAAAAGGATGCTTTCAATGCCATACAACTGGTTATGGTAAGGAGGGAGGGTTTGTGAGCATTGAAAAAACGCCCCATCTTAAAAATACAGGATGTGAAGTCTGTCACGGTCCAGGGAAAAAACATGCTGATACAAAAAATCCAAAATATATCAAAAGAAAATTCAGTTTGCAAATCTGTGAACCCTGCCATACTCAAGAAAGAATAAAGGCTTTCAGATTTAAACCCCTTCTTTATGGAGGAGCTCATTAATGTTTAATTTTATAAAACAGAAAATAGGCAATAAACTAATGCTTACATTCATTTTAATTATTGTTCTTGTAATGATTACTGAGATGACATTCAGAATTTATTTTGGTGTTCAGGACAGAATCCGCATTGCTGAAATGGGGAATAAAGAGGTAATGGATACCATTTATGCAACAATGAAACATCCTCTAACTGTTGGCGATAGTGACTCTATTCATAGAGACCTTGAAGAAATAGGTCAGAAGTATAAGAATATAGCAGTATATCTTTGTGATTTTAATGGCGTAATATCATTTTCTACCAACAAGAAAATAATCAATTCAAAAATACAACAAGTAATAAACAATGAAGTTTTTATTGATAAATTTAAAGAGAGTTTAAAAGGAGATGGTGAGATTTCTTTATCATCTGTTTTTACTATTCAGGGTAGAAAAAACCTTATTTCTTTGCTACCAATAAAAAACTCACCTGAATGTTTTCACTGCCACGGTTCATCAAGGAAAATTCTTGGTACTCTTGTTATGAATGCTGATGTTGAAGACCTTTATAAAACTGTTATCGCACAGAGAAACAGGTCTTTATTGTTAACAGCTTTAGCAGCCTTGCTTGCAATTATAATCACCAATATTGTTGTAGGAAGATTTATAAGAAAACCTCTTAATACTCTTGTTGATGCTACGCATAGATTTGCAAAGGGTGAGATGTCAGTTATAACAAAATATCCCTGTGATGAGATAGGTACTCTTATAGAGACATTTAACTATATGGTAAATGAGGTTGCAAAATCAAAAATGGAGCTTGAAAAAGAGCTTACCAGAAGAGCAAGACTTCTTGAAGAACGAGAGGAACTTGTTGCACTTCTTCAGAAAGCAAACAAGCAGTTAAAAGAGCTTGATACACTTAAGTCTGCCTTTATTGCAAATATGTCTCATGAATTAAGAACACCTATGAATGCTATAATTGGTTATACAGACTTACTTCTTGATGAAGTTGATGGACCTCTTAATGATGACCAGAAGACTTCTCTTAAAAAAGTGGCTGCAAATGCAAGGCATCTTCTTCAATTGATAAATGATGTCCTTGATATATCAAAGATAGAATCAGGCAAGATTGAACTTAAACCAAAACAGGTAGATTTAAAAGAACTTATTGACGGAATAATGGTTACCTTTGAACCATTGATATTGAAGAAAGGTTTAAGTTTTTCAATGGATATTGAACAGGGAGCAGAAAAACTTTATGTAGATGAGGATAAAGCAAAGCAGATTCTTATAAATTTAATATCAAATGCTGTTAAATTTACCCATCAAGGAGGAATATCAATAAAAGCAAAAGTTTCAGAAAGAGGTAAAGACAAAGATGGGAATCCGCAGTTTATTGAAATTTCAATTACAGATACAGGAATTGGAATTAAGGAAGAAGACCTTGACAAAATATTTGATAAATTTGCTCAAGCAGATATCTCTACAACAAGGCAGTATGAAGGAACTGGTCTTGGACTAAGTATTGTAAGAGGGCTTGTAGCACTTCACAAAGGCATGGTATGGGCAGAAAGTGAAGTAGGGAAGGGAAGCACTTTTTATGTTCTTTTGCCATTTAAAAAAGAAGTTTTTGAACAGCCAGGTCCCGTAATAGAAGAAAAAATGGCTGAAGCTCTGGCTCAGTATTTTGAAGTTCCAAAGGAAGTTTTTCTTCAGGATCCAACATATGAAGGCAAATTGGTAAGATGCTGGGATTATACTCAATGTGGACATGTAAACTGCCCTGAGTATGGTTCTCCTGAAAAGCGTTGCTGGCTTGTGCTTGGCACACATTGTAAAGGTATCAAAATAGGTTCTTATCCAGAAAAAGCAGATGCTTGTAGATTGTGTGAGGTAGTTAGAGACCTTGTTTTACATAAAGAACCATTAATTCCAGAAATACCAAAGACTTCTGGAAAAGAGAAGGTAGTCCTTGCAATTGATGATAACCCTGATGCAATTGATTTAATTAGGAAGTATCTTGAAAGGGACTATAAAGTTATCGGAATTCTTAGCAGTGAAGAAGCTATAAAAAAGGCAAAAGAAATAAAACCTGTTGCAATAACTCTTGACATAATGATGCCAAAGAAAGATGGCTGGCAGGTTCTAAGAGAACTCAAAGAGGATGAAGAAACAAAAGATATTCCGGTAATTATTGTTTCTATTATAGACAATAAAACACTGGCTTTTAGCCTTGGTGCAACAGACTATTTCGTGAAACCACTTGATGGACACTCTCTTTTAAGAAAAATTAAAACCATTGAGACTTATAGACCAATTAAAAAAGTTTTAATACTTGAAAGAGATGAAAAAACATCTACGGAACTGGTAAATATATTCAAAGATACAGGTTATGAAGTTTATGCTACTTCAAATAGTAAAGAAGCTATAGACTTAGTTAAAGAGCAGAAACCTGATTTATTGATAGTTAATATTACTGATCCTGATAGCAGTGCTTATGATTTTATTGATTTCATGAAGACATGGGCAGAGTTAAAAGATGTACCAATCATCGCATTAACAAATAAAGAGTTGACCAGAGAAGAAAAGGCAGCTCTTAATGGGAGAATAAAGGAAATCATAAACAAGGCTCTTTTTTCAGAAGAGGAACTCATAACAGAACTTAAAAACAGTTTGAAGAAAATAGGAGGTTAACTGTGAAGACAATTCTTGTTGTTGATGACAATGAAGACTCAAGAGAACTTGTAAGAAAGATATTGAAAAAACAGGGATATGAAGTAATAGAAGCAATAGATGGAGAAGACGCTATAGCAAAAGCTATAGCTTACAGACCAGACCTTATTCTTATGGATATTTCCATTCCTAAAATAGATGGTTATGAAGCTACCAGAAGGCTTAAAGAAAGGCCTGATTTTAAAAATACTCCAATAATAGCTTTTACTGCTCATGCTATGAGAGGAGATCAGGAAAAGGCACTTGAGGCTGGATGTAATGGCTATATCTCAAAACCCATTAATGTTAGAGAGTTTCCAGAGCAAATAAAAATATACCTGAAGGGAAAATGAACGACCAGAAGCAGACTATTCTAATTGTTGATGATAATATTGATACAGTAGAACTTTTAAGAAAAAGAATAAGAGCAGAAGGGTATAACACGGAAGAAGCCTATGACGGAGAAGAGGCTTTGAAAAAAGTTTATCAAACCAATCCTGATTTGATAATTCTTGATGTAATGATGCCCAAAATGGATGGATATGAGGTTTGTAAAGTTCTCAAAACAGATGATAGAACAAAATTGATTCCTATAATCATGCTCACAGCGAAATCTGATGTTGAAAGTAAAGTTAAGGGACTTGATATTGGTGCGGACGATTATGTTCCTAAACCTTTTGATTATAGAGAACTTTCAGCAAGGATTCGTTCATTACTTGCAAAAAAGGAGATTTCAGAAAAAGCAATACAAGAGGAAAGAACAGAAGCTGTGAGAAAACTTATTGATAGCCTTTCCCATGAAATCAGAAACCCTATTGTAAGCATAGCAGGATTTGCAAGGAAAGTATATGATAATCTGCCACCTGGAGACCCTAATAAGCCTTATCTGATGACTATTCTTCAGGAAGCAGAAAGACTTGAGAATCTTTTAAAACAGATTTTAAATCTTAAAATGATTGCTATAGGTTTTATGGAAAATGTTGAACCCCAGAAAATTATAGAGGATGTTCTTAAAGAGTTTGAAAAGGAATTTGAAGAAAAGTCTATTGAAGTGGAGACTGATTTCAAGCCTGTTTCAACTCTTCACATAGATAAAGAGCATTTAAAAATTGTCATTCGCAATATTATTAAGAATGCCATTGAGGCTATGGAGAAATCTGATACCCGTTTATTAAAGATTTCACTTGAGCAGATTGATAATGATTTAGAGATTAAAATTTCTGATACAGGCAAAGGAATTCCAAAGGAACTTATCAAAAAAATATTTGACCCATTCTTTACTTCTAAGGTTTATGGTCCAGGACTCGGGCTTACAGTTGCTTTAACAATTGTTCAGTATTACAGAGGCTTTTTATCAGTTGAAAGTGAAATAGGGAAGGGTAGCACCTTTATTATAAGGATACCTTTAAAGGAGAGGTAATTTTAAAAACATATAATTACAATTAACACAATAGGAGGTGTAAAAATGATTAACAGGGAAAAGCTTGAAGAAGAAATTAGACAGGTTGCCTATGAACTTTATGTTAAAAGTGGATGCATTCCTGGAAGAGACCTTGATAACTGGCTTGAAGCAGAAAGGATTGTTATGATTAAATATGGACTTAAAAGCGGACAGGAAGAGGGGCAGACTTCTGAAGAAGAAGATAAACCCAAAAAAAGAGGCAGAGGAGTTTGTAAAAAAAGCACTGCTACTAAAAAAGGTAAAGGCAGAGGCAAAAAATCATGAAAGAAGCTTTATTTTATGAAAAACTTCCAGATGGAAAGGTAAAATGCGGACTTTGTAATCATCATTGCATAATCTCTCAAGATGCAAGAGGAATTTGTGGAGTAAGAGAAAACAGGGATGGAAAACTTTACAGTCTTGTTTATGGAAAGATAATTGCCTATCACATTGACCCTATTGAAAAAAAGCCACTTTTTCATTTTTATCCCGGCTCTGTTTCTTATTCAATCTCCACAGTTGGATGTAATTTCCGGTGTCTTCATTGCCAGAACTATACAATCTCACAGTATCCAAAACTTTATAAAGACATTCCTGGAGAGGATTTTACTGCTGAAGATGTTGTAAAAGAAGCAAGAGCAAGCGGATGTCAAAGCATCTCTTATACTTATACTGAACCAACTATATTCCTTGAGTTTGCTTATGACTGCATGGTTTTGGCTCATAAAGAGGGAATTAAAAATGTATGGGTAAGCAATGGTTACATGTCAGAGGAAGCTTTACGATTTATCGCACCATATCTTGATGCAATCAATGTTGACCTTAAAGGTGATGATGAATTTTACAAAAAAATATGCGGAGCAAGGGTTGAACCTGTGATGAAAAATATAAAACTTCTCCATGAACTTGGAGTATGGGTTGAAGTAACAACCTTGATTATTCCAGAGCTGAATGATTCTGAAGAATTTTTAAGGCAAACTGCCAAGTTTCTTGTATCAATTGACCCCGGTATTCCCTGGCATGTAACACAGTTTTATCCAACATATCAACTAACTGACAAACCAAGAACTCCTCCTGAGACTTTGAAAAAAGCAAGAGACATAGGTTTTGATGAGGGACTCAAATTTGTTTACATTGGCAATATCCCGGGTGAGGGCGGAGAAAATACATATTGCCCAAAATGTAAAAACCTTCTCATTGAAAGATTTGGATTTTTTATCAATAAAATAAACATAAAAGAGTCCCGCTGTAAATTTTGCGGAACTCCTATTGAGGGGGTGGGTTTTCCTTAAAGTTTGTATTTAATTTTTCTCAAAAATTCTTTTCTATGCTCACGGTCTTTAGAGCTTTCAACTCCTTTTGGTGATTCTCCGTCAATTACACCGAGAATTCCTCTACCAAGCTCTGTTTCGGCAACTATCACTTCAAGAGGATTTGCAGTTGCACAGTAAATACTGCATACTTCCTGACACATTTTAATAGCATTCAAAATACTCACTGGGAAAGCACCTTTCATTAAAATGCAGAATACATGACCTGCGCCTATATTTTGAAGATTACGGATGCAGACCTCTTTTAGTTCTTCATCATTTCCTTCAGAACGGATAAGACAGGGACCTGAGGCTTCAGTAAAAGCAATTGCAAATTTTGCATGAGGTATGTGCGTTGCAAGTATTTCATAAAGGTCTTCAGCAGTTTTTATAAAATGAGTTTGCCCAAGAATTATGTTAGTTTCTTCTGGAATTTCAACTTTTATTACCTTAAGTTCCATAAAACACCTCCATTTTTTATCAAATTATATCATAAATGTTTTTTCCTGCCAAGCCAGGTCTGGAGTTTATCCATGTATAGATAAAATACAGGGGTTACAAAAAGGGTAAGCATCTGCGAGAAAAGCAATCCTCCTACAACAGCAAGTCCAAGGGGCTGACGAACTTCACCACCTGCACCAATTCCAAGAGCAATTGGAATAGCACCAAAAAGCGCAGCTGCAGTTGTCATCATAATTGGACGAAATCTAATAAGACAGGCATTGTAAATTGCTT
>Ga0207433_10015942_pt1 | contig 10625 bp, 2 predicted proteins | sample YelNatPaOPGAMG01_FD_187559 | JGI IMG/M metagenome (GOLD analysis project Ga0207433, IMG submission 187559) | Hot spring thermophilic microbial communities from Obsidian Pool, Yellowstone National Park, USA - OP-RAMG-01 (SPAdes) (version 3) | ecosystem: Environmental > Aquatic > Thermal springs >...
CACAGTATAAGAACTGTGGTTAACCCACCTGTTTCCTCGCATTTTCATCCTATCACTATCTCGCTTCAATGGGTCCACAGTATAAGAACTGTGGTTAACGCGCTCCGACAAATCGGGAAATCCGAGAGGGCTATTGCTTCAATGGGTCCACAGTATAAGAACTGTGGTTAACTAGGATGTAACCCACAATTGCAGACAGAATAGGTAGCTTCAATGGGTCCACAGTATAAGAACTGTGGTTAACGAGACCGGTGTTGGCGTAGTCCTTCATGCCGTTGGCCGCTTCAATGGGTCCACAGTATAAGAACTGTGGTTAACTGCTGCGGGCCGTGCTACAGAGTCTAGAGGGTGGGGATGCTTCAATGGGTCCACAGTATAAGAACTGTGGTTAACTTATGGCGTCGCTGAGTTCACTCGGAGGGTAGACGAGCTTCAATGGGTCCACAGTATAAGAACTGTGGTTAACCTTGACTATCCAGGAAGGACCAATCTAAATTGAGCTTCAATGGGTCCACAGTATAAGAACTGTGGTTAACTGGGAGGGAAAAAATGAAAGACACATTCACCTCTACAGCTTCAATGGGTCCACAGTATAAGAACTGTGGTTAACGATCGGACTAAAGTTTGGCCCAGCAGCTTTCTTTAGGCTTCAATGGGTCCACAGTATAAGAACTGTGGTTAACGTCCAGAATGCGCTAAAAGTGACAAGTCATTGTCGCGCTTCAATGGGTCCACAGTATAAGAACTGTGGTTAACATGCATACCGGTCGCTGCGACCTCCAGGCAGCAGTCGCTTCAATGGGTCCACAGTATAAGAACTGTGGTTAACTCAGACGCCCGCTTGTGCAAGCTGCTGGAGCACCTGCTTCAATGGGTCCACAGTATAAGAACTGTGGTTAACAATAAGAACCATCCAGGGTGGTGGCTTCTTCCCACGCTTCAATGGGTCCACAGTATAAGAACTGTGGTTAACTGAAATACACCTCTACACCGCAGTCTTCGTCTCTGTGCTTCAATGGGTCCACAGTATAAGAACTGTGGTTAACGCCGCGCCGCTGGCGCAGCTGGGACCGGGGACCGGGCTTCAATGGGTCCACAGTATAAGAACTGTGGTTAACGCGTGGTCAGCGCCGCGGCAGCAGGGAGCGGCGCAGGCTTCAATGGGTCCACAGTATAAGAACTGTGGTTAACTGGCATACTGCGGCCTATTCGGGCACCATCGCCTTGCTTCAATGGGTCCACAGTATAAGAACTGTGGTTAACTGCTCGAGCTCAGCCGCCCCTGTTGGGCCCCAGAATTGCTTCAATGGGTCCACAGTATAAGAACTGTGGTTAACGTTATTCCTAATTGTTTAGCAATCTGTTGTTTGGAGCTTCAATGGGTCCACAGTATAAGAACTGTGGTTAACAAATCCCTGTCCATAGGAAGCCGCTTGCGGATGGCTGGCTTCAATGGGTCCACAGTATAAGAACTGTGGTTAACTATGACATCCGTTTGGGAAATACCTTGTGGTGCATGGCTTCAATGGGTCCACAGTATAAGAACTGTGGTTAACCCAATACGGACCACACTTTTCGTCCACTCTCCGAGTGCTTCAATGGGTCCACAGTATAAGAACTGTGGTTAACGGCTGGTCGCCCTTGCCTTGTCAATCCGGGACTCTCGCTTCAATGGGTCCACAGTATAAGAACTGTGGTTAACAAAACTCCCCGTCACTTGCTCATTACTCCTTTAGAAGCTTCAATGGGTCCACAGTATAAGAACTGTGGTTAACGCAGGGACCAACGGGCAGCGCTCGACCGCGATGCAGGCTTCAATGGGTCCACAGTATAAGAACTGTGGTTAACCTACCCCCTACCCCACGGTGTGTCAAGGGATAGAGGGCTTCAATGGGTCCACAGTATAAGAACTGTGGTTAACGACACCTGCGGTGCTGGGACTCTAGTGGGCTGCACCCGCTTCAATGGGTCCACAGTATAAGAACTGTGGTTAACGCTACCGGGGCCTGAGCCCGACGCGCCGCACTGTCCGCTTCAATGGGTCCACAGTATAAGAACTGTGGTTAACAAAAGCTCGCCAAGCTCGGCTTCAACGTCCAAGAGCAGCTTCAATGGGTCCACAGTATAAGAACTGTGGTTAACAGGACCTGGCCGAGTGCGTCGCGGTCTTCCGTCGCTCGCTTCAATGGGTCCACAGTATAAGAACTGTGGTTAACCTACATGCCTGATTAGCCGTTTTGGAAGGCCCAGGAGCTTCAATGGGTCCACAGTATAAGAACTGTGGTTAACAACGGTTACCCTGATAGGGTGGAGTGACCCCATGAGCGCTTCAATGGGTCCACAGTATAAGAACTGTGGTTAACCGGGCTGTCAGTCCAAGCGCTCGACGGCGATCTCTTGCTTCAATGGGTCCACAGTATAAGAACTGTGGTTAACACGAGAAGATGGAGGGGAAAATGAACACTCTCTCCGGCTTCAATGGGTCCACAGTATAAGAACTGTGGTTAACCGCCGGCACCCGGCGCCACCCCGCATTCCGTGGCTGCTTCAATGGGTCCACAGTATAAGAACTGTGGTTAACGTCGGAACGACAGGGCCACCCGGGCTACTAGAGATCGGCTTCAATGGGTCCACAGTATAAGAACTGTGGTTAACCAGCATTCACCCACGAGGTGATGCTTGGTATCTAGCTTCAATGGGTCCACAGTATAAGAACTGTGGTTAACATAGCCGCGATCCTGGAGGCCAGCGACTAAGCGCGCAGCTTCAATGGGTCCACAGTATAAGAACTGTGGTTAACTAATTTCACCCAAAGAAAAGAAACAAGTTGTCCTGCTTCAATGGGTCCACAGTATAAGAACTGTGGTTAACCCAGGCGCTCGGATTGCCTGTAGAAGTCGCCCAGAAGCTTCAATGGGTCCACAGTATAAGAACTGTGGTTAACCTACGTGGCCATCCCCGGTGTGCCGCCCAGCGTCGCCGCTTCAATGGGTCCACAGTATAAGAACTGTGGTTAACGCCCTCCGGGGTGCAAAAATCCCCGCCGCGGCCCGGTGCTTCAATGGGTCCACAGTATAAGAACTGTGGTTAACTCAACAGGGTCTAAACCATCAACAACGCCCCCATCGGCTTCAATGGGTCCACAGTATAAGAACTGTGGTTAACACGGCTGCAGGGTGGGGGCTGCTGCTGGGAGGCTCGCTTCAATGGGTCCACAGTATAAGAACTGTGGTTAACTAGTGATGGTGTCCTGATTTAACGCCCCCTGGAAAGCTTCAATGGGTCCACAGTATAAGAACTGTGGTTAACGGGGTCCGCCCCTTATATTTTCTCTCGCCCCTACACGCTTCAATGGGTCCACAGTATAAGAACTGTGGTTAACGTTGTTTTTCCTTCCCGGTCCTCATCATCGAATTGAGCTTCAATGGGTCCACAGTATAAGAACTGTGGTTAACGGACCGGCTCAAGAAACTCATCCAGCAGGCATTTCAGCTTCAATGGGTCCACAGTATAAGAACTGTGGTTAACGGGGGGACCCCGAAGAGATGACCCAGACGGCTATGGCGCTTCAATGGGTCCACAGTATAAGAACTGTGGTTAACGTAGCGGTTTTTGTAATGAAAGGAGGGACAAATGGGCTTCAATGGGTCCACAGTATAAGAACTGTGGTTAACGCGTTGGGGCACTGGAGACTAAAAGGACAAGGACGGGCTTCAATGGGTCCACAGTATAAGAACTGTGGTTAACGCCCGCAGTCAGCCGGTACCCAGACGGTGCCGCCGTAGCTTCAATGGGTCCACAGTATAAGAACTGTGGTTAACGTGGTTACGCGACAGAGCGGCTAAAGTCTCTCTGGCGCCGCTTCAATGGGTCCACAGTATAAGAACTGTGGTTAACATGGGCTAGCCAATTGGCATAGCCGGCTGTCCAGCGAGCTTCAATGGGTCCACAGTATAAGAACTGTGGTTAACTCGGCGGGCCAGACCACGGCTGTTTGGTCTGCACGGCTTCAATGGGTCCACAGTATAAGAACTGTGGTTAACATCCCACTGGTCCACGCCTCCGACGCCATCCAAGAGGGCTTCAATGGGTCCACAGTATAAGAACTGTGGTTAACGCAAGGGATGCTTATACTAACCCCGAGCGCTGGGGCGCTTCAATGGGTCCACAGTATAAGAACTGTGGTTAACCCGCAGTCTTGCTCGTATGATTGGCAGACGGACGGGGCGCTTCAATGGGTCCACAGTATAAGAACTGTGGTTAACTTTCCGAGCGACAGCTGGTGGCCGTCCTGGCCAGCGCGCTTCAATGGGTCCACAGTATAAGAACTGTGGTTAACGAGACGGCGGCATGGGACGCCGTCTTCGCGGCGGTAGGCTTCAATGGGTCCACAGTATAAGAACTGTGGTTAACCAAATTGTGGAGAGGATAAGTATACTATTCCTGTAATGCTTCAATGGGTCCACAGTATAAGAACTGTGGTTAACCTGCAAGTGGATCTTGCGCCTGGTCTCCGCGATCTCGCTTCAATGGGTCCACAGTATAAGAACTGTGGTTAACGCGCAGGGCCATCTGCTCTAAGAAAGGCACATCAAAGCTTCAATGGGTCCACAGTATAAGAACTGTGGTTAACTTTGCCCACCAAGAGCGTCAAAAAGCCAGAAGGGAGCTTCAATGGGTCCACAGTATAAGAACTGTGGTTAACTCGGAAATGGAGGGAATAAAAATGAAAACCCTTTCCGCTTCAATGGGTCCACAGTATAAGAACTGTGGTTAACACAGGTCCAATCGAGGACGTATTCCTGGATGGGCCCGCTTCAATGGGTCCACAGTATAAGAACTGTGGTTAACAAGGCCAGCGCGCTGGGCAACGTTGGTAGCATCGTAACGCTTCAATGGGTCCACAGTATAAGAACTGTGGTTAACGCCGAACCTGGAGGTCTTCACGACTGCCGCGGCCAGGCTTCAATGGGTCCACAGTATAAGAACTGTGGTTAACAATCCAGGCCACTATTACTTATAAAAAACCAGCTCAGCTTCAATGGGTCCACAGTATAAGAACTGTGGTTAACCTCCAACAGTCCGGCAGCCGCGCGGACTTAGTGGAGCTTCAATGGGTCCACAGTATAAGAACTGTGGTTAACATCCGGTTGGCCGCGGCATCGTCTACCCGCTGTGGGGAGCTTCAATGGGTCCACAGTATAAGAACTGTGGTTAACCAGCCGTCCCAGCCCGCGCCGGTCCAGCCGCCGACGGCTTCAATGGGTCCACAGTATAAGAACTGTGGTTAACCGCTAAGGTCGTCCGCTGGCTGTGTGAGGCTAGTCCGCTTCAATGGGTCCACAGTATAAGAACTGTGGTTAACGACAATCGCGTGACAGCAAAATAGGGCCAAAACGCGCTTCAATGGGTCCACAGTATAAGAACTGTGGTTAACCCGGAAGGCCGGTGACGCCAGCTGGGCCAACGGGATGAAGCTTCAATGGGTCCACAGTATAAGAACTGTGGTTAACTTGTGGATACGCGATGTCCGTGATGGGACGGGCGAGCTTCAATGGGTCCACAGTATAAGAACTGTGGTTAACCATATTGCGCCAGTGCGCCCGCCAGATGCGGTTCGCGCTTCAATGGGTCCACAGTATAAGAACTGTGGTTAACGCTCATGCCCGCGGGGGCGTCCCTGCGCCATCTTCACGCTTCAATGGGTCCACAGTATAAGAACTGTGGTTAACCCGGAGGTACGACCGACGCCACCGCGCCGCCGTTGCCGCTTCAATGGGTCCACAGTATAAGAACTGTGGTTAACGTATATCCCCTACCCCACCGCATGTCAAGGGGTAGGGCTTCAATGGGTCCACAGTATAAGAACTGTGGTTAACCAGAAGCTCGCCAAGCTCGGCTTCGGCGCCCAAGAGCAGCTTCAATGGGTCCACAGTATAAGAACTGTGGTTAACTCCCATGCGGTAGTCGCGCACTCCGGGCCATTGGGGCTTCAATGGGTCCACAGTATAAGAACTGTGGTTAACCAAGCATCAAAATTATCGACGAAAGGCATACCTACAGCTTCAATGGGTCCACAGTATAAGAACTGTGGTTAACAACGCATCACGGACGGCGCCGGTATACTTTTGGTAGCTTCAATGGGTCCACAGTATAAGAACTGTGGTTAACATCCAAGCGCAGGGCATGGACCTACCAGGGGAAGCAGCTTCAATGGGTCCACAGTATAAGAACTGTGGTTAACGGTGCTGTCCTCGACAATAAAAAGGGCCGGAGGTGCTTCAATGGGTCCACAGTATAAGAACTGTGGTTAACGTCGATCCCGGTGTGCCCGCGCCGCAACGCGACGGCTGGCTTCAATGGGTCCACAGTATAAGAACTGTGGTTAACACTCCCTCTGTCCCTAATTCTTCAGCTGCCTGGGCCGCTTCAATGGGTCCACAGTATAAGAACTGTGGTTAACGTCCTCATGCTCGAGCTCAGCGGCGAAATTGGCCCCTAGCTTCAATGGGTCCACAGTATAAGAACTGTGGTTAACCGCCCAGGCCGGGCAGAACCTGATCGCCGGCGTGAGGCTTCAATGGGTCCACAGTATAAGAACTGTGGTTAACGGCCTCGGGCCCGCTGGGCAGGTGGTAGGGCATGAAGCTTCAATGGGTCCACAGTATAAGAACTGTGGTTAACACCCCGCGTTGTAAGTGCTGGGCAGGCGGTAGGTTAGGCGGGCTTCCGCGAGAGGGAGGGGCGAGGGGGAAAGGTTTGGGCAGGCGCGGAGACCGGTCCTCGCCGTAACCCTTTCGTACAAGCGGCCTTTGGCAACGCGAGAGGGCAGTTGTCAGCATGTGTACGTAACTCCTACTTGTCAAAGAACTAAACGCTAAGGCGCTGTCGATCTCCTTTTGCAGCACCTGCCCGCTCGGAAGCGAGCAGGCCAACGAAACGGTCCCCAAGCTCCAGCCGCCGCCGCCGCGCCAGGCCCTAGCTGGGCGTCGGCCGGCGCACCCCCAATGTCAGCAGACAATGACCACATCTTTGGCGTCATACTTGTCCACGGGCCTCCCCAAGGCCTCAATACCCCCGGCGCAGCGCTCACAGAGGGGGACGAAAAGGACTTGGTCTTGCTCCAAATTGATAATCTCGTAGAGACGGCTTTTCATGCGTACCTGGTTGACGGCCGTCAGCCGGCACAAAAAGACCGAATACTGCCGCCGGTAGCCGAAGTCCGCGCATACCTCTGCGACTTTGCGGAGACGTTTGGGATCACGAATGTCATAGGCCACCAGGTAGGTTTCCATGTTCAGCCCTTCCGCTTTTTGGGGGGAGGCCTGGTGTTGCGAGGCGTCGAGCGGCGATGGCGGCCCGGCAGCGTCCTGTTGGTTGCTCTGCTGTCTGGGCGCCTAGCGCACCGTGAAGCCAGTGTAGTGAGGAATGTCTCCGCGAACATACGCGGCCAACAAGCGCGCCTGCACCTCCAGCATCCGCCCATAGCTCATCTTATAGCCGAACAGAGGATGCGTTACAAGGGTCGCCTTGCGTCGTTCGTAGGCCTGGAAAAAACGCTTGCGGCCCTGTTCGGTCAATTGGCAGGCGGCGCGCCAGATCAGAAAGTCCTTGGGGTTCACCTGGCCATTGTTAATGAGCGTCAAGACCACGGAATCGGCAATAATGGGGCGAAACTCTTCCATCAGATCAAGGGCCAAAGACGGTTTGCCGTGGCGGCCGGCGTGGAAAAAACCATAATAGGGATCGAAACCGACGGTACAAAGGGCCGAAAAGCAATCTTTGAGCAGCAGGGCATAAGCGAAGGACAACAAAGCATTGACCGGATCGCGCGGTGGTCGGCGGTTGCGTGCGCTGAAGTGGAATTCGCTTCCGGCGACGTCGGCCTTGAGCATACGGCCGAACTGGCCAAAATAAAGCGCCGCCGCCTGCCCTTCGATCCCCAAGAGCACGGCCGGGTCCGACGTACATTCCAACCGCTCGAGCAGTTCGGCCATGTCCCGCGCCGCCGGCTCGTCGCTGCCGCGGACTTCATGGTTGCCGGCTTCGTCCTCCCAAGGCGGCGGCTCGGCGTCGGCGCTCGCCCCGTCCTTGTCTGCTCCCTTCCGAGAGTCTTCCGAGGAGGGGCCGCGCTCGCTCAAGGCCCGCGAACGCAGCGCACGCATCAGCAAAGTGCGCTGATTGCTGATCTTGGCCTTAACGATGGCCCGCGCCACGGTCAGGGACCGAACCGGATCAGAAAAGACGCGGAACTGGTCTCGGCGTAAGAGGACGTTTTTGGTGGGGGCCGGCAGGAGCGCGGCCAGGAAACGGCCATAACTGCTCAGATAGACGACGGGGACCTCTAGATGGGCCAAACATTCCAGGGCCTGGGTCGATACCTGGACGTTGCCGAAGACGACGACTTGGCGAATGGCGGCCAACGGCAGGCGTTGCAGCTCGACGCGGTCTTTGGAGATCACCAGATGTTCGCTCCGTTTGCCGACGAAGGAACCCTGCTCTTGCAGGTACAAGACCGCTCCTTCGTCGCTCTGCGGCAGCACGCGCGTAATGCCGGCGGCGGTTTCTTCCGCAGGGGACAAACGGCTATGTTCCAGGCAATAGAGCGTCTCTTCGGGTTGACAGATCGTTGCCAGGGAACAGCCATAGCAGCGGTGGCGGAGTTCGGCCGGCAACGGTTCGGGGGGCGTCTCCCGGGTACTCAGTTCGCCGATCAGTTGAAGGGCCGCCAACGTCTTGGCGCGCAGCCCATCATCCAAAGGCACGTCCACCCGCCGCTTGCTGCCCATGTAATACAACACGCCGCGCGCAATCGGCCGCCCATACTCCTCTTCCAGGAGCATCCCCTGGGCGCACAGCTGGATAGCGTCATTCTCCCAGAAAGGGGGCTGCCCTTCCGTGGGGTTAGGGCCGGCCGAACGCTTGTATTCCACCGGATAAACGCTGCCGTCCTTTTCCTCGATCAGATCGAGCTTGCCCGTCAGGCCCAGACGCTCGGAGCTGAGGGAAACGCTGCGGGTGTGCAGCACCTCGCCCTCTTTCCGCTGCCGCTGTTCCAGCTCTGGATCATTGACGCGGCGATGTTGAAAGATGCCATCGGCCACGAACTCGTTGATCGGCATCAGCCCCTCGACGTACTCCAGGTAGTAGAGCCGGCGACAGTAGCTGACCTGATTCAAGGCGCGAACGGGAATGAGATCGGGCGGCGCAAGCGGCATGGAGACGACCCTCCGGCGGCATAAACGTTCCTCTGCTCCGTGCCGATCCGTTCATAATGACCGCCCCATTCCCGCCCGTCAAGCCTTCGGCAACAACAAGAAAGCAGGTCGGCCGTCAACGACTGACGACTTGGAATATGGCAAAAGTCCCCAATCCACAATGCCGACCCGCCCCCAGAGCAATCGGACCTGCGACCTCCTGTTGCCAACGCAGGCGCACGTGGTAGACGCTCCAGCAACCTTTCTTCAGATACTCCGGGCGATGGAAGCGCAAAGCCAGGTCGCCGCCCGGCCAGAAGGAGACGTTGCGAAACTCCAGCTCCGCCAGAGCATCGGGCGAATAACCGGCGTGCCGCAGGGCCTTGAAGAACAGTTTCTCGGCCTTGGCGCGCTTGCCCTCGTCCGAACCCGGCAGAACCACCGGCGTCACCGTGGCCCAAATGTCCGATCGGACGACGTAGCGCTGAAGCAAATCCTCACGGTTCAGCGGGGCGAGCATGGCCTTGCGCTCACCCGTTTTGTCATCAGTCAGAAATTGACCGGGCAGCATTTGCTTGGCCCAGCGCAGATGGCTTTCCTCGCTATCAACCAACTCGGCCACCAGCAACCGACGTATCGCTCCGAGCACCTCGCCTTCGCGGCCGCGGGGTTCGATGGTCGGCAACGGCAGATAGGAAAAGCGAGGTAAAGACTCCTTCTCTCCCTGGCAACGAGGGCCATGAACGTAGCGATTGATCCACTCTTGGGGCTGCCCTTGTTCGGCGGCGAGCGCCACCGCGTTGCGGGTCATGGCCGCAACGTGATTGGCGCGCGTCTGGGCGAAGACCGCACTCCGATCCTCTGTCGGATGAAAAAGACGAAAAGCGGCGCGATGGCGCGGCGATGCAACATCGGCAATATAAAGCACACGCTCATACACGCGTGGCGCATCAACCGTGTGCAGAGGCTCGCCAGGGCTGATCCGCTGCATCGTGGTTTGATGGCAGTACTTCAAGTCCTCCAACGTGCTTTCTTGCAACTCGGCATCGGTGGTCGGGACGCGTAACATGATGCCATCTCCGTTTTCCTGGCTCGGTGTCGGGCGCCAGCGAGTACCTGACAGTCGCCGGATTTCTTTCTCATTAACAAGCCTGGCATCGGCGAAGGCCATGTCGATACCCCAACCCAGCGCCGTGAGACTGCGCGCCGCCGCGCGGATGTGCTGAACAGGCACGTTAGAACTCTTACTGATCTTCCAGAGGTAATGGATCTCTGGATTCTGATTGGGTAGGAGCCTGAACAACGTCGGTATGGTGGGCTTGCTACCGAGGCGGTCCTGGCGGTCTGGGTATTTGTCGCCGTCGTTGTTGGGTACGTAGCGCATTATGGCTTGGCCTTTCTTGCCCTCTGGGGCAATGATTTCGGGCG
>Ga0207433_10015958_pt1 | contig 10616 bp, 8 predicted proteins | sample YelNatPaOPGAMG01_FD_187559 | JGI IMG/M metagenome (GOLD analysis project Ga0207433, IMG submission 187559) | Hot spring thermophilic microbial communities from Obsidian Pool, Yellowstone National Park, USA - OP-RAMG-01 (SPAdes) (version 3) | ecosystem: Environmental > Aquatic > Thermal springs >...
GGGCAGTGGTCCAGTGTACCTCGCCATAGACCTCAGGCGAGCGGATCATCATCTCGCTAAAGCCCATGATAAGGTTGAGCGGGGTGCGCAATTCGTGGCTGACATTGGCGGCGAACTGGGCTTTGATCTGGCGGGCCTCATCGGCCTGCAGGCGGGCAATCGCCAGCTCATGGTTGGTGCGCTGGAGCAGGTCATACATTTCATTGAGGGCCTTTTGCGCCCGCACGAGCTCCCCACGGCGGGTGCGCGCCTCGGCAGCCCGCAGCCAGGCCTGCGCCTCATCGGCCTGGGCCTGGCGCACCGTCTGGAAGAGGTTGCCCAAGGCTGCCCACACCAGGCCGGCTGTCAGCCAGAGCGAGCCCAGGTTCCACCACAATCCTTCGCCCCCCAGCGCCACGATCGAGATGGTGCCCAGCACGGCGATAGCGAGGCAGGCGCCGGGGCCCAGAAGCACCCCGCCGACCAGGCAGGCCAGGGGATAGAGCATGTACGCCTGAGCCATGCCTCCAGCCAGGTTCAGCGCCAGGCAGGAGGCAACAAGGGAGGCGACCAGGATAGTCGCTCGGAAGCGGTAGCTCGCTCGCCAGCCCAGGCAGATCACAGCGCCTACGACAAGGAGCATGGGCCCGGCATAGAGGTCCCAACGAGGGTCAGCATGATGGGCGGCGAGCAGGGCCATCATCCCCACATAGGCGCAGATGCCCGAGGCCCAGGCCACGGCGCGCAGAGTGCCCTCCAAGAGCTCCCAGGCCTCCCATCGTGTGCCTCGCCCACCCGGTTCCAGACCTGTCAACATAGCCGGTGCATCCTGCTCTTCATATGAATCGGCTGAATCGGCCATGGTCGTGCTCCTTCCGAGTGCCTCCGGTTTGCTGGGGACCCTGTCAATATGTATGACGTACCCGGAGCGCCGGCTGCCAGCCGGCCCTCTTTGCCTGCATGAGTGGGCAGGGTATCATTCCGCGCGCGCTTTGTCAAAAAGCCGCTATCGCCTTTTGTTGATTCTGCCCAGAGCTCTTTTGCCCCTCTCCATGTTCCTCGTGGTCCAGCCTTTGCTCTTGCAGCGGAGGCCCTCATCATTAACGCTCCTCTGAGAGCGCTGTGGTTGAAAAGTGCCTGACGGTGCGTTATGATGGAATCAGAATGCGGCGCCGGCGCATCGACGGCGGGCATCTGGTTGGACGCGTGCTGCAGGCAGTGATGCCCAGCGCTGGCGAGGCAACAACTGCGGAGGCGGCATGATCTTTCCCTGGCAGCTTACGTTTTCGCTATCGCGCTACATCGTCAACAATCGGTTGCAGGGATGCACCCGTTTCCCCCTCGTGCTCATGCTGGAGCCCACGTATCGCTGCAATCTCAGCTGCGCCGGTTGTGGACGTATCCGGGAGAGCCGCGAGCTGGGCAACCGCGAGCTGAATGCGGCGGAATGCCTGGCCGCAGTCGACGAGGCCGGGGCGCCGGTGGTCTCACTGACCGGAGGTGAGCCCCTGTTGCACCCAGAGATCGGGACCATCGTGGCCGGCATTGTGGCCCGTAAGCGCTTTGTCCATCTCTGCACCAATGCCCTCAAGCTGGAGGAATCGCTGGCGCTGTTCCGGCCCAGCCCCTATCTTGGCTTTGTGGTCCATATGGATGGCCTGGCGCCCACCCACGATGGCAATGCCGGGCGCAACGGCACCTTTGATACGGCTATCCGCGCCATCCGCACTGCCAAGCGGGCCGGTTTTCAGGTGCGCACGAACACGACCATTTACAAAGGCACCCATTGGGATGAGCTGAGCGGCCTTTTCGGCCTGCTGATGGGGTTGGGCGTGGACGGCATGATGGTGACGCCCGCCTTTAGCTATGAGAAGGTCCAAGATGACCTGTTCCTCTCGCGCCATGAAGCCGCCGCCATATTCCGGCCTCTCTATGAGCAGCGTCGGCGCTTTCGCTTTTACAACACGCCAGTCTATCTAGACTTTTTGGCCGGGCGGCATGATCTGAACTGCGTGCCATGGAGCACGCCCACCCGTAACCCCTGGGGCTGGAAACGGCCCTGTTATCTCATCACCGACGGTTACTGCAGCTCGTTTCGGGAGCTCATGGAGGAAACCCCCTGGGAGCGCTATGGTGTGGGGCGAGATCCACGCTGCGCCAACTGCATGGTCCACTGCGGCTTTGAGGCCTCGGCCATGGAGGCGGCCATGCGGAGCCCGGTAGACATGCTGCGCACGCTCAGTTGGAATCTGTCTTAGGAGGTGGCCGGGCTATATGAAGGTGCTGGTGACCGGCGCCACCGGGTTTATCGGCGGGCACGTGGCCGCCGAGTTGCAGCGCAGCGGCTATACGGTGCGGGCGCTGGTGCGGGAGGGCAGCGATCGCCGCAACCTGGCCGGGCTCGACGTCGAGCAGGCGCCGGGTGATCTGCTGGACCCTTCCTCATTGCACCGGGCCCTGGAGGGGTGCGACTATTTATGCCACGTGGCCGCCGCCTATACCTTCTGGGCGCCTGACCCACAGCAGATCTATGCCGTCAATGTGTTGGGCACTCGCAACGTGTTGGAGGCCGCACGCGCGGTGGGCATCCGCAAAGTGGTCTATACCAGCACCGAGTCGACCATCGGCATCGCCGCCGGCTGCCGCCTGGGCGTCGAGGATCCTCCCCTGGCGCCCCTGCACCTGGCTGGGGACTATAAACGCAGCAAATATGAAGCCGAGCAACTGGCGTTGCGCCTGTGCCGCGAGGAGGGCCTGCCAGTTGTGGTGGTCAACCCCACCACACCGGTGGGGCCGGGGGACATTCGGCCGACCCCTACCGGCCAGATCATTGTGGATTTCATGCGGGGGCGCATGCCGGCCTATGTGAACACGGGGCTCAATCTGGTGGATGTGGCCGACGTGGCGCGCGGCCATGTGCTGGCGCTGGAAAAGGGGCGGATCGGCGAGCGTTACCTGCTTGGGAACCGCAACCTGACCTTGCAGGAGCTGTTCGCTCTGTTGAGCGAGATAACCGCCCGCCCGGCGCCGCGCCTGCGCCTGCCCTTGGGGGTGGCCCTGGCGGCGGGCTATGTGAGCCAGCTCATCGCCGACCGGGTAACCCACCAGCCGCCCCGTGTGCCTCTGGCCGCCGTCCGGGTGGCCCGTCACTACCGGCACTTTGACTGCACCAAGGCGGTTAGCGAGCTGGGTCTGCCCCAGTCACCCATCGAACGGGCTCTGGAGAGGGCGGTCGCCTGGTTCAAGCAGAACGGCTATGCCTGAAAAGGAGCCTGGCGGTTATCGTAGGAGGTAGCAGGCAATGAGCGACATAGAAAGGGAGGCAGGGACGCCTGTGGCCCGACGGCAGCGGGTGACAGCGGCGATCGATCGAGGCTGCGCTTACCTGTTGGCGCGGCAGAACGCCCAGGGCTACTGGGTGGGCGCCCTGGAGGCTGATGCCTCGGTCAGTGCGGGCTATGGGCCGCTCATGCTCATGATGCAGGGGGCAGTCAATCCCGAGCGCCAGCGCAAAGCCTGCCGTCAGGTGCGGCGCAAACAGAACCCTGATGGCTCGTGGAGCGCCTACGAAGGCGGACCGGGCGATCTGAGTGTGAGCATTCAATGTTACTGGTCGCTCAAGCTGGCGGGCGCCGCGCAGGATGACCCCTGCTTGCAAAAGGCCCGCGCGTTTATCCTGGGGGCAGGGGGCATCGGCAAGGCCAACCTGATCACCAAGGTGTGGCTGGCGCTTTTCGGCCAATTCGATTGGCGCGACACGCCCTCCATCCCCCCCGAGTTGATCCTGCTGCCCAACGGGGCCTATATCAACCTCTATGAGTTTGCCAGTTGGTCGCGAGCCACCATTGTGGCCCTCTCGGTCCTGCTGACTCTGCGGCCGGTATTTCAGGCGCCTGGGCAGGTCTCGCTGGAGGAGCTGTATGTGGAGCCGCCGGGGCGTCGCCGCTACCCCCCGGGTCAGGCTGAGCGGGCCTTGAGCTGGGCAGGCGTTTTCCTGGGGCTCGACCGGCTCTTCAAGTTCTATGAGCGGCTGCCTTTCAAGCCGGGGCGGCAGTGGGCCCTGCGGCGGATGGAGCAGTGGATCGTGGACCGGCAGGAGGCCGATGGGAGCTGGGGCGGCATTATGCTGCCGTGGATCTACTCGCTGGCGGCGCTCAAGGCTTTGGGCTACCCGCAAAGCCACCCCGTCATCCAGCGTGGCCTGGCGGGGTTGGAGGGGTTTATCATTGAGGATGACGAGTGCTTGTTGCTGCAGCCGGCGACCTCGCCGGTGTGGGATACGGCCTGGGGCGTGCTGGCTCTGCGTGAAGCGGGCCTCGGCGCCGATCACCCCGACTTGCGCCGGGCGGCCAGGTGGCTTTTGCAGCAAGAGGTGCGCACCGGCGGCGACTGGCAGGTGAAGAACCCACACACGGAGCCGGGGTGTTGGGCGTTCGAGTTCGAGAACGACTGTTACCCCGATGTCGACGATACGGCAGTGGTGGCACGGGCCCTGGCGAGGGTGACCCTGCCGGCAGAAAGCGAAGGGGAAAAGTGGGCCGCTATCGGGCGCGGCCTGCGCTGGGTGATCAGCATGCAGTGTCGCGATGGCGGTTTTGCGGCCTTTGACCGGGATTGCAACAGGCGCATCCTGGCCCATGTGCCCTTTGCCGATTTCATGACCCCGCTCGACCCGACTTGCGCCGATGTAACGGCTCACGTGGTGGAGCTGCTGGCCGAACGCGCGCCAGATGCGCCCGCCCTGCAGCGGGCGCTGGATTACTTTTGGCGCTCTCAGGAGCCCGACGGCGCCTGGTATGGCCGCTGGGGGGTCAACTATATCTACGGCACCGGCCTGACGCTGGGCAGCCTGCGCACACTTGCAGCCCGGCGCCACGTGGTCGCGGTGGGCCGGGCGGTGCAATGGCTTCTGTCGCGCCAAAATGCCGACGGCGGCTGGGGCGAAAGCTGTGAGACCTACGCCGACCCCACTCTCCGTGGCCGCGGCGCCAGCACCGTCTCACAGACGGCCTGGGCGCTCATCGGCCTGCTGGGGGCAGGGGAGGGTGACAGCCCGGCCGTGCGCCGGGGGGTGGATTATCTGCTGCGCGCACAGCAGGCCGACGGATCCTGGCGAGAGTCGCTCTACACCGGCACAGGGTTCCCCCGGGCCTTTTACCTGCACTATGAGCTCTATCCCGTCTACTTTTCATTGATCGCATTGGCACAATACCGGGCCATTGGGGCTGATTAGCAATATCGTGAGGAGAGTTATCGTGGATCAAACGTTGGAGAGATTCGCGGCCACAGACCCGGCGGAGCGTGTATTGTTGCTTTCCACTTGCCTCCGCCCCAGCGAGACCTGCCCGGGCAAGATGCAGAAACAGGGGATGGTGTGCCCGCCGGATTGCCACGAGCCGTGTGTGTTAGGCCGCCTGCAGCAGGCAGCCCAGCAGTTGGGCTACAAAGGCGTCTGCATTGCCGCCGGGGGCGCTATGGCCCTGCGTTTTGTCGCTGATCAGGCGCCCCGAGGCATTGTGGCGGTAGCGTGCCACAAGGAACTGGCAGAGGGCATTGAGGCCGTGCAGGCGATGAGCCGAGACCCGGCCGCCTCTCCGCCGGCGATCGTTACTGTACCGCTGCTGACGGATGGCTGCGTGAATACGCAGGTAGACGAGAACCTGGTGCTGCAGATGCTGGGCGTGGGGTGCCAGCATATACGCGCCGCCGGCGCGCCTCTACAGGATAGTGTCGCCCCGTAGAGACGGCCCGGTGGGTCGTGTGGGATTGGGGGTGTCATAATTCCCCTGCAGGCTCGATAAGCTCCTGCGCAATGTCGTAGTGATGGCTGCAGCCATTTGCTCCCTCGCGCCACAAGACGAACGACTGAAGTCGTTACTACGACACTGAGCGAGGGCCGCCGCCTGCGCCCTGCCGCTCCGAAGAGCGGCAGGCTGCACAAGCCCATCCCATCAAGACTCCGTCAGAGGCTCGCTATAGCCGCACAGCGCTAGAGCGCCGGGGCCGGTGTGGACGCCCAGCACCGGCCCCGTGACGGAGATCAGCAACTCCTGGGGGCGATACTCCTGCCGGATGCGCTCGGCCAACGCTTCGGCATCGGGCCGGCAGTTGCCGTGCAGCACAGCGATGTGCAGCGGGCGAGAGGTGTCGAGTTGCCTGAAAAAGGCCTGGTAGAGCTGCTCGATGCCGCTTTTGCGCGTGCGGGCGCGGCCTTCGGGCTCCACCAGCCCCGTTTCGTGGTTGATATGCACCAGCAGCTTGATATTCAGGAGCGTCCCTATCAGGTGCGCCGCCCCGCCGATGCGCCCGCCTTTGTGCAGGTAATCCAGCGTGTCGAGGTATACGATCTGCACCAGCCCCCGGCGGACGCGATCGGCCGCCGCGATCATAGCCTGGGCATCGCCGCCGGCCTCGCGGGCGCGGGCCGCCGCCAGCACCTGCCAGCCCACGGTCATGGTGGGGCCGCGAGAGTCGACCACATGCACCGGCAGGGGCGCTTTGGCTGCCGCCTGCTGGGCCGCATCATGGGTGCCGCTCATGGCGCTGGAGACGGTGATAACCACCACTCCCTCAGCGCCTTGCCGTTGGGCCACTTCGTAGAGGCGGCCGAAATCGGCCGGGGCCGGGTGGGCGGTGGTGGGGTAGGCCCGGTCAGTGGTGAGCCGGCGGTAGAACTCCTCCGGCTGCAGGTCCACTCGATCGGCCAGCACATCGCTGCCCCACACGACAAACGACGGGACGACGGCGACCTCATATTGCTGCAGCAACTCCGCCGGCAGGTCACAGGTGCTATCGGTTATCAGGGCTACACGCTGGGACATCGTCGCTCCTCACTCGGAAAAAGACCTCCGAAGTCCGACAGACTTCGGAGGTCTGGCTTTATGCCTCTTTGACAGGCAATCTCCCGGCCATGTTTCAAAGCCGACCTTGGGCCAGGCGTACCCTATCTGTGTGTTGATCTGAGGTTTCAATGCGTCCTACAGCCGGGCGACGATAGCCTCCGCCATCTCGCGGGTGCCGACGGCGCTCGGGTCATCGGCGGCTGGCTTGAGATCATAGGTCACGTCCTTGCCCTCGCCGATGACGGCCGCCACAGCTGCCTCTACCCGCTCGGCGGCCCGGGTCTCGCCCAGGTGCCGTAGCATCAGGGCGCCAGAGAGGATCGTCGCTGTGGGGTCGACCTTGTTCTGGCCGGCGTACTTGGGCGCCGAGCCGTGCACGGGCTCGAAGACGGCCCACTGCTCGCCGATATTGGCGCCGGGCGCCACGCCCAGGCCTCCCACCAGGCCCGAGGCCAGGTCGCTGACGATATCGCCGTAGAGGTTGGGCAGCACCAGCACGTCGTACAGCTCCGGTTTTTGCACGAGCTGCATGCACATATTGTCGACGATGCGATCCTCAAAGGCGATGTCGGGGTACTGCTCGGCCACCTGGCGCGCCACGCGCAGGAAAAGGCCGTCACTCAGCTTCATGATGTTGGCCTTGTGCACGGCGGTCACTTTCTTCCGGCCGTTGCGCCGCGCATACTGGAAGGCAAAGTGGACGATGCGCTCGGTGGCTGGCCGGGTGATGATTTTGATGGATTCCGCTGCCACGTCGGGAATCACATCGTGCTCGATGCCGGCGTAGAGGTCCTCCATATTCTCGCGCACGATCACCAGGTCCACCTGTTCATAGCGAGAGCGCACACCGGGGATCGTCTTGGCCGGGCGCAGGTTGGCATAGAGGCCCAGGCTCTGGCGCAGGGTCACGTTCACGCTGCGAAAGCCGGTGCCCACGGGTGTGGTGATCGGCCCCTTGAGCGCAACGCCGTTGCGTCGGATCGACTCCAACACCCGCTCGGGGAGGGGTGTGCCCTCACGGGCCATGACCTCCTCACCCGCCTCTTGCACTTCCCACTCGAAAGCGACGCCCGTCGCCTCCAGCACGCGCCGCGCCGCTGCCACCAGCTCGGGGCCGGTGCCGTCGCCAGGGATGAGGGTTACTCGATAGGACATGGTTTCCTCCCGTAATCTGATGCGCGAGGCCCCACGGGGCGTAATAAGTAAACCGTAATAAGTAAACCGTAATACGTAAGGTTTCCACCTCGGAGCGTACGTTGCTTTTCATGATGTTCGCCACCACAACTTTTGCAAAGCATCAGGCATGCCGCAGTGGTGACCTTACTTATTACGGTTTACTTATTGCCCCACAGCGATCTCACGTTTGACGTTTCACGCATTCCGCAGATAGTTCAACAACCCGCCCGCCAGTGCGACCTCAATCTGCCGCGGCGTCAGTTGATGCCGCACCTGGAAGCTCGTGCCGCGGGTGAGGTTCTGCACCGTGAGGGGGCCGCCCGTTTGCAGCGCCGCCCGCACACCGGCGATCAGCCATTCGTCGCCCGGGGTCAGGGCATCGTCAGGCGTATCCGCATCCAGCACCAGGGGCAGGATGCCGAAATTGACCAGGTTGGCGGCGTGGATGCGCGCAAAGGAGCGGGCCAGCACGGCCTTGACCCCCAGGTAGAGGGGCGCCAGTGCAGCATGCTCGCGGCTCGAGCCCTGGCCATAGTTCTGGCCGCCGGCCACAAAGCCGCCGCCCGCCTCGCGCGCCCGCCGGGCAAAGGTCGGGTCAATGGGCGCAAAGACGTGCTCGGCCAACGCTGGGATGTTGGAGCGCAGGGGCAGGATCCTGGCGCCGGCGGGCATGATGTGGTCGGTCGTGATGTTGTCACCGACCCTGAGCAGCAGTTGCCCGCGCAGCTCATCCTCCAACGGCCCGCGTGTAGGCAACGGCTTGATATTGGGGCCGCGCACGATCTCGACCCGGCTGCCGTCGGCCAGAGGCGGGATGACCATGTTGTCATCCACCGGGAACTGTGAGGGCAGGTCCACCTGCGGGGCAACGCCCAGCTCGCGCGGATCGGTGATGCAACCGCGCAGGGCGCTGGCGGCGCAGACGAGGGGGCTTGCCAGGTAGACCTGGTCGCCCTTGGTCCCTGAGCGGCCGGGGAAATTGCGGTTGAATGAGCGCATGCTGGCTGTGCCGGTGGCCGGCGCCTGGCCCATGCCGATGCACGGCCCACAGCCTGCCTCCAGTATGCGGGCGCCGGCGGCGATCAGGTCGGCCAGGGCGCCGCTGCGGGCGATGGCCTCGTAGACCTGCTTGGAGCCAGGGCTGATGGTCAGGCTGACAGCAGGGTGCACTGTGCGCCCCTTGAGCACCGCTGCCACCGCCATCAAGTCGGCGTACGATGAGTTGGTGCAACTGCCGATGCAGACCTGAGCGATGGGCGTGCCCGCGACCTCTCGCACTGGCTTGACGTTGTCGGGGCTGGAGGGGAGCGAGATCAGGGGCTCCAGAGTGCCCAGGTCGATCTCGATCACCTGCTCGTACCGGGCGCCGGGGTCCGCCGCCAGCGGACGGAAATCCGCCTCACGGCCCTGGGCGCGCAAGAATCGGCGCGTCTGCTCATCGGCGGGGAAGAGGGAGCTGGTGGCCCCCAGCTCGGCGCCCATGTTGGTGATGGTGGCGCGTTGGGGCACCGTCAGCTGCTCGATTGCCGGGCCGCCGTATTCCATCACCCGGCCCACGCCGCCCTTGACTGTCAGGCGCCGCTGCAGCTCGATGATGATATCCTTGGCCGTCACCCAGGCAGGCAGAACACCGGTGAGGCGCACCAGGGTGACCCTGGGCATGGTGAGGTAAAAAGGCGCCCCGGCCATGGCCGCCGCCACATCCAGCCCGCCCGCGCCGATCGCCAGCATACCCAGGCCGCCGGAGGTGGGCGTGTGGCTGTCGGAACCGAGCAGGGTCTCACCGGGAACGCTGAAGCGCTCAAGCTGCACCTGATGGCAGATGCCGTTGCCCGGCCGCGAGAAGTAGAGGCCGTACTTGGCCGCTACGGATTGCAGGTAGCGGTGGTCGTCGGCATTCTCAAAGCCTGTCTGCAGCATGTTGTGATCGACATAACTCACCGAGCGTTTGGTGCGCACGCGCGGCACGCCGATGGCCTCGAACTGCAGGTAGGCCATGGTGCCGGTAGCATCCTGGGTGAGCGTCTGATCGATGCGGAGGGCGATCTCCGAGCCGGGGGTCAGGTCGCCCGAAACGAGGTGGGCGGCAATGATCTTTTCCGTCAGGTTTTGCGGCATAGCAGGCTCCCATATGCAACAAGGCCCCGCGCTCCCGTGCGGGAGCCGGGGCTGACTTGGCCCGCGGGGCGCAACGTCCGCGCGCCCCAAAATGTGCAGGGATTATAGCACGGCTGGGGGATGTGGGCAATAACGAGCAACTGGCATTGTACGGGGTTGTTGACCTCACCCTCCAGGCAGACGAGCGTGCGCGCCAGCCTACTGTGGTAGAGCCAGGAGGCAACGGCCACCCGCACCTCGAGCTCCGGCCTTTCGGCCGGGATGGCGACCAGCCGCTTGCCCACGATGATCAGGGCGCCGACCCCGGCCTGCAGCTGGGCTATCTCCCAATGATGCAAATCGGCTCCTTTTGACTGCAACTTCGCTGAATCTGGCCGACTCCCGTGCTTCGCGTCAGCCCGGCATAGGCCCTATTGAGGGGGTTCATGATATATCCCGGATTTAACAATTGAAGATAGAGAAACAGCAAGCCTCGCTCCGTGTTCTGAATGTACCAACACC
>Ga0207433_10015959_pt1 | contig 10616 bp, 7 predicted proteins | sample YelNatPaOPGAMG01_FD_187559 | JGI IMG/M metagenome (GOLD analysis project Ga0207433, IMG submission 187559) | Hot spring thermophilic microbial communities from Obsidian Pool, Yellowstone National Park, USA - OP-RAMG-01 (SPAdes) (version 3) | ecosystem: Environmental > Aquatic > Thermal springs >...
TGAGAACTTCGTCCATGAGTATAAGAACTGGTGCGTTTTCAGAAAGGAGCTTGATTATTTTGTCCTTCCCCGGTGATATATCACCTCTTGTTATCTCTATTCTTCCCGTAAGTTGCCTCTCAACCTCCTCCCAGGGCTTTACCTCCTTCGGATCCAGAGATGTGCCGTCAAACACTACTACTTTGGCATTCCATTCCCTCGCTTTATGATACAAAGCTATAAGAGCATGAGTTTTACCTCCTCCAAATGGCGTTTGGAGCTGAATTATGGAATCTCCACCTCTTCCCTCAAGCCTCGCTTTTGCGATTTCAAGGATATTTCTGAGGTTCCTTGTCATGTATGTTTTTCTGAAGAATAAGTCGGGATCTTGGTAATCTAGAGGCGCTTTTCCACATGCCACCTGCCATAAATCAGCGGCAAAAACATCGATTGTAAGCCTCCCTTTTGCAACATCCTCATGGGGTATTGCTACTTGTGCAAAGGATTTCATCCAGCTCCCTCCAAAATCACCTCAATAATTTAGCTAGGTTCCTTATATTTTTTGCTATATAATGTATGATTTGCTGTTTTTCTTACAGTCTAAGGTCTCGATAAAAATCAGTTTTCACTCGACCAGCTTTGTTTGTCTACCTATTCCTTTCATCTCATCGATCAATCTATCCCTTCCACCTAAGAATCCATCCAAAAACTTCTTTTCTTTGCTTTCAGCTGGAAGAGTCTCGGATATCGCTTGAGCGACCTTGTAGAAGGATTCCCTATTGCCATAACCTGTCTCCAAAAGGATCCTTTTCATCTCCTCATTTCTGCCAGCCTTCCAGAGAAGGAGAACCTTATGAAGAACATCTATCAACTCCTGAGAGTCTCCTATCTCCTCAAGTTTTCTCTCATGGGGCCCAAGAACCCTTATGAACTCTTTTTCCTTTCTTATGAATCCTCTGTTCCACACTCTATCAAGATCTATGCCCGTTGATTGAGCTAGTTTGCGAGCATCATCAAAGTGAACCTTTGCCTCGCCGTAAGTCCATCTCCAGAGAACATAGAATCTTGTAAGCGGAGAGAGCTCGGCAGAGATGCTGTCATGCAGGATTTGCCTCACGGCATAATCGGTCACTATTTCGCGCACATAGTCAAGCAACTTGCTAGCATCTACTTCCCTCCCTTCATAGTCCATCACCTTTTTGTACTTCCCGAATATCTCTATGGCAGATCCTATGGCTGCAATAAAGTAATCTGAACCACTTATTCCCTCCTTCCAGAGATCCTCAAGTTTTCTGTATATATGGCTTTTTATCTCTTCTTTTACCTCGTTCAACCAGCCAATGTCTTTTCTCTCCATCTTTCTGCATACAAAATAGATAGAAGAGGCTAAAGCAGCAGACTCTCTTGCTCTTAGCCTTCCTTTCATCTCTGTATCGATGGGCCACGATGCTGTTGGGACAAGGTCGGATTCCAGAAGGGAGTTTATTAATGTCTCCCAGCCGGATGTTGATTTATGAGTGTAGACAATAGTTGCTATTCCATCTGGCTTCAAAACCCTTGAGATCTCCTTGAAAGCTTTTTTGAGCATATCTTCAAAGAATTTTTTACCGGCTTCAAAACCACCTTCTTTATGAGAATAGGCAACGATCTCCTTAGATTTTGGTGTAAGAGGCGTAATAAAAAGTTCTGGATACAAATCACCTATGCTTCTTTTTAGCCATACATAGAAGAAATCAGAGAGATAAGAATATGGAACATTGTCATAATAAGGTGGATCGGTGAAGATGGCATCGAAATAATCATCGGGATAGGAAAGCTCAGTGGCAGAAGCTTGGATAGAGGTGGCAGGAGTAGAGAAAGTATTAACTATACCTGCTAATGTTTTGATAACTTGATTAGATATATTTTTAATAGATCCTTGTGAAACTGGAGAAAATAAGTTTAGTTCAAAGTAATCCCATGTCATAGGGAGAGCTTGTCGAGCAAATGTATTGCATGCATTTTCAACATGATTAAACCATCTAACAATATTGCTTTCAAAGTCAGAACAACGGCTTATCATTAGTGCCAGATAACTAGCTACTGCCTTTGCATACTCCTTATCATATCCTTCCTCGATCATCCTCTTATAAGCAAGCCTTACCTTTTCTGTAAAAGTAATCAAAGCAAGCTTCTGGCGGGAGTTAAAGAGATCGCCCCATGTATTTAATCCAAAATTTCGTACGGAAAAAGCTCTCTCTGCTCCTCGCCCCCCTCCCTCTGGAGTAGGTTCATCTGGCACGGGATCAATTCCCCATTCTTCCATTAATTTTGCTTTCTTCTCCTCTAAATATCTTTCAGCTTCTCTGAAGATCTCAACATCACTCTCTGTCGCTACTTTATATCTTTTTCCTTCAGTGCCAGGTCTGTGTAGAACTACAGCAATCATCCTCTGTCCTGCTTTGCCTTCCTGAAAGAGCTTTCTCATAGTTTTATAGTCAACTGTGTAGCCACAAACAGGACATGTTGCTATTGCTCTCGAAACTGTCCCTTTTGATGGGTTAAAGTCAGCTGGCATTTTCTCATAGCCATCTCCTACTATCTTGAACTTCACCTCTTTTCCTTCAACATATGGATAGAGTGCAACCTTCTTATTGTTCTTTTTTGCAAGCCAGAACTGCCTCATCAGTGGTATCTCGGCCCCACATGTTGGATTCTGGCATGGAATTGTGCGAGCCCATATATAGCCAACTGGAATTGAGCCATCTTCATCAGCAGGATAAAACCTTCCAATCTCCTTTTTAGCTTCCTCTAAAACCCAGTTCCCCCACTTTTTAACATCTTGAAGTAGGGTATTCCTCTTCATAGCATTTAGCTCCTGATCCGCTTTCTCCGATTTTCCATACTTTTGCGGATACTCAAGTGTGCACTTTAGGATGAGCACGGCAACAGGATTATATTCAATTGCATGGGCCTCGCATCCAAGCCTCAAGGCCTCCAATGGAATCGAACCACCGCCTGCAAACGGATCCAGAATTCTGGGCGGTCTTCCACCATTTGCCTCAAGTATGTCCCTTCTAGCCTTCTCGATAATGCGAGGATTGAGAGAGTTCTCCCATTTTGAAAGCTCTACAATAAACTGCTTTATTTTACTCAGCTCTACTGGATCCTTGGGTGCCGGAATTAAAGCAGCATAGTTCGTGGCCCTTGAACTTGCCAATGGACGGCGGGCCCACCATATATGCAAGGTAGAAATATGTCCATGCCTTATGTTCTTCTCCTTAGCTGAGATTTCACTTATCTCCTTGACAGGAAAGCTCTCCTCAATAAATCGCTTATCTTTCACCTCTCCACACCTCCTGCGTTTTTCCTTCCAACTCGTCATAAGGAATTACAAATCTTACAACTTCTTTTTTCTCCAGTGCTCTCAGGTTTTCAGCTGGATTGTTTATTATACGAAGAGTTGGATTCGTTGTTGCGTTTTCAATGACATACAACCAGTACTGCTCCTTAAACCTCCTTGCTTTCATCCACTCGTTTGGCGTCAAAGCTATTTCTCCCACTCCAGCTCTTGTCTTGACCTCAATATACCTTACCTCCTTCTCACCCTTTGACCTTATGTCAAAGCCGAGATTCTCAGCTGAAACATCCTCCGGTTCCCTTCCATGCAATCTCTCATACTTCATCGCTATCTCCATTCCTATCCTTTCAATCTCCTCATTTTCAACCATCTCATTCCACTCCGGAACTACTTTTATGACCGTCAAGAGCTCAGGTGCAGATATGCTCAAACTCTGCTCCTGCTCTATCTCTTTTTCAAGCTCCCTTCTTGCTTCTTCGTATCTTTTCTTCTGATCTTCTTTGTTCTTTATTACTAGATCTACTTTCTCTCCTCTTCCTTGTCTTTCATAAAGCTCTGCAAGCTCGACATCCAGCTCTCCGATGAGATAATCGAGGGATTTAAGTCCATATTTCCTCTTTATCCCCGCCTGTCTCTTTCTCTCCTTAGCAATCTCTTCTTTATACCCCTCCACAGCCTCTATTGCAGTTTGTAGCATTTCCCTATCAAGGACTTCATCTGGACTGTTATATACGCCATTATATGGAGAGAGATCCCACAGAATCGCGGGATTTACTTCCCTTCTATCTTTTCCATCGTCATATATTGCTAGGATTTTCCTGCCAGCGACATCTCCCTTTCCATCTCTCACCTCACCTATGTAGAACCAGATGTAGCCATTTAATCTTCCAGATGGATCCCTGAAAACAGCTCCCTTTCTTGCTTCTTCGCTGAACTTTCTCATAACCCACTCCAAAAGAGCTTCAAGAAGGGGATGTCCGAAGGATATGAACTCGGCATCAGGATTTTTGAAAGCTAGATCTTTGTCAAATGTTGCCTTAGGATAACGCCCCTTCACATCACCATATTTATTCTTAAATTCATCGCTTTCCGCAATCCTTCTTATCTCATACGGCACAGAGTCTATAGCTATAAAGCCTTTCTTGATCTCCCTGAATTTTCCTCCTGCTTCTGTAAAAGCCCTCTTGAAGAACTCCTCTACATACTCCGGTATAAGCCTGTATTCCTTAGCTCTATCAGCCATCTCCTTTATTCTAGTATAATCGATAAATCTCGTTGCTAGGCTCTCTCCTAGAGCTTCTTTTATCCTTGCAACATACTTCTCATCCGGTTTGATATCAAGCTCCTTGAGGATATCATCCATGCTTTTTGCATTCGTCACAGCATCGATGATCAGCTGATAAAGGTTCTTTCCCTTAAAAACATCTCCGATGACGTCAAAAACCCTATCGCTTCCAAGTTTTTCTCTTATCTCATCAAGCTTATCAAAAAGCTTTGCCAAAACTCTTCCTTCTCTTGTGTCCTCTGCTACAAGGTTGAACACGTAGACATCCTTCTGCTGTCCATACCTGTGTATTCTCCCCATTCTCTGCTCGAGTCTATTAGGATTCCATGGAATGTCATAATTTATCATTATATGGCAGAACTGCAAGTTTATTCCCTCTCCAGCGGCTTCTGTGGCAACCATTATCTCGGTTTCATCCCTGAAAGTTTTCTCAGCCTTTATCCTCTCATCTAGGTTCATTCCACCGTGTATAAAGTTAACCTTATAGCCCCATTCCCATATTTTCTTCACAAGATACTCAAGAGTATCCTTTGATTCTGTGAATATCAGAATCTTCCTACTTCCCTTCATCTCTTCAATCTTCTTGAATCCCTCTGTGATGGCCTTTTTCAGCTCCTTGAGCTTCACCTCTTCCTCACTTTCTATTACCCTCTTTGCTTTCTCAATAAGCTTTTCTATGGTCTTTATCTCCTGTCTTAACTCCTCAAGATCCTTAGCAACTGTAACAGATTCCCATTCCTCCTCCTTTTTCCATCTCTCACTTTCCTCAAGATCTTCTATCTCCTCATAATTGGTAGGTATCCATATCTGTTGCACAAGCTGATCTCTGCTTTTTCCTTCACTTTCCAGTATTTTCTTCAATCTATTCTTCCTTCTCTCTAGGGACTTCAGAAGAGCATAAGTGCTGGATGCCATTCTTCTCTGGAGGATTATCAAGGCAAAAGCTACATTTCTTCTTTTATCTGATTGAAGCGCCTTGTTATACTGCTCTAACACATAGTGGGAAACCTCGTTGTAAAGCTCCTTCTCCATATTCGATAGATGAAATTTGATGGTCCTGGGAAATCTTCTGGTGAAGATAGGTTTCCCGTCAAAATCCTTGAGATCCTCCTTCAGCCTTCTTATAAACAGTGGATTGTCCCTGTTTCTAAGGGATTCCTCCACCATTTCAGGCGTAGCGAAAAATCCAGGTATAAGCAGATCCAAAAACAATCTGAAGTTTTCAGGATCACCCTTATGTGGTGTCGCTGTGAGAAAAACAAGGTGATTCGAGATTCTAGATAGAACCTCCCCAAGCCTGTATCGCTTGGTTTTCCGAATTTTTTCACCATACCTGTAGGCAGCCATCTTATGTGCTTCATCCACAATTACCAAATCCCAGTGAACTGGGCTTAGCGTTTTACGTATATCCCTCTGCTTTGCGAAATCGATTGATGTTATCACCTGATTGTTTTTCTCCCACGGATTTTCCCCATAATGAGCATTAAAAGTATTTCTATCAAGCACCACGAATTTCTCATCGAACTTTTCCTCTAATTCCCTTCTCCACTGATCTTTTAAATGACCTGGAACGACTATCAATATCCTCTTTGCCAGATTTCTGAGTTTCAGTTCTTTGAGAACCAACCCTGCCATTATCGTCTTTCCAGCACCAGCATCATCCGCGATAAGAAATCTTATGCGTGGTTGCTTGAGGATGTAGCCATACACTGCCTCTATCTGGAAGGGAAGCGGATCTATCTTCGATACATTCATCGCGAGAAGCGGGTCAAAAAGAGATGCATATCTAAATCGAGTTGCTTCAATAAGGTAAAATACATCTTCCGAGTTTGAAGAGAAGTCAATTACTGATTTTATCACTTCTAGCTTATCTATCTCATCTTTTTTTATGAGTTGATCAACATACTGTTTTGAGTAAAGTTTTAAACCAAAGATGCGAATACGATTACCAAACTCCTCCCTATCCTCTACCTTGACTATCCTGACAGGCTCGTTCCAAAATGGGCCCTTTATTATATCCCCTTCGTTTATATTTACCATTCTGTTATCCTCCCCGTATCTTATGCCTCTGAAGAACATCTATAGGCTAAGTTATCCATCAAATAATAGTGTAGGCTTAATTTATAAGTATTTCGCCAAATACAGGCTCCAATCTAAAGTTTTTCCTAAGAGATAAGCTAGCTTCGGTTTATTAATACTGATTCTCGATCTACAAGCTCTGGGAACTTCATCCTTCACTATCCTTCTTGTGAGGAATAACTTTGATCGCCACTCCAATCCATATGCTCTCTTCTTTTTCATTCCTTCCCCTTACTGATGCACATCTTATCTCAACAATCCGTACTGATCTTTCCTTTTCTCAAAATCCTTAAACATTTGGTCATATTCATCTATTGCCTCAACCATAGAGGAGGTCACCTCATGTATTTCCTGATAAAGATAGTTATAAATAAGGTTTTATGTAAATGCTAAATATATAGATATGCTAAGAGAAAAAGGGCGTTAGAGTAGCAAGAAAAAAGCTAATCAAAAGGAATTGGTCAGATAGTTCTGAATAAACTTACTAGGACTTGGAGGAGAGGCCAATGTGATAAGAGCATGTATGCATTAATTCATCATGAAACTCAGATAGATGAGGGTAGGTACTTCTAGGTTCTAATTCTAGATGCCAGGTTCGGCTACTAAGATTTATTTTAGGAGTATAATCGTAATAAGTTTGAATTTTTCCGGACTTCTGGATAATTTCTAGTATGGATTTTATGCAATCCCTAAATACAGCTCTAATTTCATCGTTTCTCATATCTCACCATCAATAAATTCTCCTTATGCTTTTTAAACTCAAGCCTTATTTCTAAAAATCTCCCTAGAACCTAGAATTTTTTTTTCGGTCAGTTCGCCACAAGAAACACAGCGCGCGAATGCACACGCGCAAAAAAGTACGTGGTGAAGGCGTTTATCGGCGATAAGGAGGTGTTTGAGAAGGAGATTGATATAAAAAGGGTGAGCGAGAGAGTGGGCGATGGGGTTCTCGAGGAGGAGCTGAGGAGGAGAAAAATTAAAGAAGCTAAGGAGGCTGCAAAGAGGGTTAGAGAGCTCTTCTCCAGAATCCTTGAGGAGGAGATTGTTAATCGGATAAATAAAGCGAGAAAAGAGAGGTAGAAGTTCTGAATGCAAGCCTGATGGCATTCTGTTTAGAAAAGGGAAAACAGTGGAACTTCTTGAGGGCATGATAGATCTAGCGGTTTATGGGCTGGTAACTCATATGGAAGGAGTTCTTCTTAAAGATCAGCAGAAGCTCTGGATAGAGTGTAAATCTGGCTACCTTGAATTAATGAATCTCGAGAAGTTGAGGAAGATGTAAAAGGTGCTATGCTGATCTGGCGACTTTCTATTATGCATCACATGCGTATACAATCCAGAAATACAATTCTCATTACCGAAGACGAAGAACTTCTGGAAAAGGCCAACAGAGAGGGCAACCACCGTGGAAGATTACTGAGGGCTAGGAATCTACTTCATAAAGTTAAAGCTCACTAGAAAGATTTTTTACTTTCCCGATGATCGCTGTGGTGATGTCTATGGGCCATGAACGCATCAAAGAGCTCTTCAACACCGTGCTGGTGAGGCCACCCTCACGTGAATTCCCCAGATGTGTCTCAACTCACCCGCTTAGAAACACTGTTGACCTGAATTTAGCACTAAGACAGCATGAGGACTATGTGAATGCGCTGCAGGAAGAGGGGATTGAGGTTAAAAAGCTGCCCAGTCTTGATGGATTTCCAGATTCTGTCTTCATACAGGACACCGCATTAATAAGGGCTCCGAGCAGAAAAGCGCTCATCTCCAGGTTCGGGGAGCCTAGCAGGAGGGGTGAGGAGGCAAGCGTCAGGGAGTTCCTTGAAAAGCTCGGTTTCATCACTGTAAATGTTGAGGCACCAGCAACTCTTGAGGGAGGTGATGTGATGGTCACTGATGCTGTTGTTTTTGTCGGCCTCACCACTAGGACTAACGTTGGGGGAGTTGAGGCCCTTAGGTCTTTCTTTAAACAGGAGGTTATCGCAGTGCCAACAGAAAAGGTATTTCACCTGCTCTTCGCAGTAAACTATATCGGCAATAAGACTGTTGTGATAGTTCCGGAGCTAGTGGATCCTCAGTATTTCAGGGGTTTCAAGCAGATTAGAGTGCCTTTGGATGAAGCCTATGCTGCAAACGTTCTCTATCTCGGTGAGAACAGGATCCTCATGCCCGAAGGATACCCAAGAACTGCTGAGAAACTGAGGAAAGAGGGATACAGGACAGTGGAGGTGGATGTATCAGAGTTCAGGAAGTGCGATGGAGGGGTGACATGCTTAAGTCTGCCTTTCTTCCTAATCTAGAGGTTTTTTCAGCAGTGCATATATGATTTGGAAGGCGAAGGAAGCATTGTTATAAATAAACTTAATTAAAGAAGAGAAGGAGAGTGCTTAATTTTATCCCTAATATAGTTTAAGATTTCCCTTAGGGTGTCCTCCCATATGCTCTTTGGTTCAAATGGCCTTATGTTTGATTGATAACCCTCATGAAAGTGATGCGGATAAGTATCTACATTCGCTGCACTTCTATGGGCAGCATTATCCCACCTATATACTGTTCCATTCACGCTCCTACGTTCCCAGTGGAAGGCATACTTTCCTGGAATTCTTCTTGAGAACCAGATATCAAGGAAGCTGCTGTCCACAAAATATACTCTTAATCTATCGCTCCTTAGATCGATAGATATTATCACATCAGGATATTCCTTCTCTATCGCTTTTGCAAGTCTGAAGTATAGCTCATCTATGCTCATGAGTTTGTCCTTCCAGCTCCTCTAACAGGCCTTCAAGCTCTCTTTCATGGTTTTCCAGATAATCGAGCCTGACTATATCATCATGGGCATCAACATCGCTCACCTTATCCTCCTCGACAAGCTTCATGAGGTCCTCAAAGCTCTTTACATTATACTTGGACAGAATCATCACCTTCTCAGCCCTGATATGCCTCAGCTCATCTAGAATGAGGTGTCTCAAGGCCCTTCTCTCAACCTCATCGGCGGGTAAACCAAGATATCCCGCCAGCTTGGCGACAATAGAGCTTCTCATCTATTCATAATGCCTATTGGATTTTAAAAACTTCACGCTTAAACGATTGTATGCATCTCTAAGAGTGCTAACAACACCAACTGCACTCAAACTCCTTAGACTTAAGCTCTTCAATAAGCCTCTTGGGTAGCGAGATCATTACAAGCACCAAATAGCTTGCCTACACGCTAAAACCCATAGGTTTAAATGAAGTGATCTGGCAAGTGGTCGCTTAGCAAACATAAGGAGAAAATGATCTTAATGTGGGGAAACGCAAATTGGCCTTATGCAGAGCCCGCTTCTTTAAGGAGCCTTCATTATAGTGAATGCAAACAGTGTGCTTCCAGCTCCTCTAATGCCGGGCTCCTCTTCTCTCCCTCTTACCGAGCTCATCTCTGAAACACCAAATGCCTTCAAAAGGATCGATGATTACAACACGCAATCTGCTGAGCAGAGCATCATTTAATAGTATAAACCTTCCTTTTGTAATATATGCATAGCTCTTTACAGGCCCCTCAACTCTATCCTCGGTCACCAAGTACGCGTTGAGGGGGTTTGAGAGCCTTGGTAAGAGAGCTCTGCTCCCATCAGCCAGCACTCTCTCAACTAGGATCACGCTGGGTTCTCCCCCGATCAACTCCCTTACAAGCTCCTGTGGAAGTGCTATCTCCGGTTCCTTTCCGGCAAAACCACTGTTGGCTATTCCCAAGCCCTCAACGCATTTCTCATCATAGCACACCCTAATCCTTAACCTCAGAACCATGCTCCAATGCCTCCTCGGGGGGCAGGATAGCGGGCATTAGCTCCTCCACATCTTCAACAAGCTCTGGAGGCAGAATAGTCAACATCTCCTCGCTATTCATGCACCTTACCAAGATTATGTAGAGAGTTGAAAATTTAAAAAGCTTTAGTGCCT
>Ga0207433_10015963_pt1 | contig 10614 bp, 10 predicted proteins | sample YelNatPaOPGAMG01_FD_187559 | JGI IMG/M metagenome (GOLD analysis project Ga0207433, IMG submission 187559) | Hot spring thermophilic microbial communities from Obsidian Pool, Yellowstone National Park, USA - OP-RAMG-01 (SPAdes) (version 3) | ecosystem: Environmental > Aquatic > Thermal springs...
ATTCGTACTTTGTGTTGTTCTCTAACAACGGAGGCTAGATATTCTAGCCCAAGGGGCTCTTTGGGATAATACGAAACCCACGCCTTAGGGATGTTATAAAACGGGCTTACAAGTAGTACCTTCAATGTTTTTACTTTTTTTAACACAGGTTATGATATAATTATCATGTATTGTTCTTATTCTTAATACTTTCCACAGAAGATAGGGTATGTACCCAAATAACTGTCCAAAAATTATCGAAACACGAATGAGGATATTCAAAAAAAGCTTTTTCTGTGAAAAAGTTACTAAACCCAACTCGGGTATCTGATACTCAATTTTGAATTTCTCAAGGATCGAATGCAAAAAACATCTAGTAAATGTCGAAGTGGCTGGCGTCACGTCCACCCGAACCTCATATCCACTATTTTTAAGGGTATCAACGACATAGTCCAGTTTAACTATAGCAACATGAATTTTACCAGCGTGCTGTGTCCTGTATACTTTCGATACTTTAGCTAAGAGCGCTTCTCTTTCTCTAGTTGGAAATCTCAAATAAATTTTATTTGGATTTAACTCTATTAGATTTCGAACGACTCTACCATATTCTTTTAAATGCTCAAGAACATCGGTACAAATTACGTCTTCAAACACATTAGCTTTAAAATTAAAAGGTAAAAATAACGCGTTACATACAACAAAATAAGCTTGTGAGTCCTTTTTCTTTGCCACTAATATTTTTTCTTTATCGATATCGGTCGCAACAATTTTGTCAGTTTCACACTTATCCCGCTGGCTCGTGTAACCACATCCAACAACTAAGCTAAATTTAAATTTAGGCTTAGAGTTAATTTTATTTTTTCCTTGCTTTTGCCTCAAATAATTTCACCTTTTTTGATATTGTTTGACCACTTCTTCGCAGATAGCGTGAACTTTAGAAAAATATTTGTCCCAAGTGTAATCAGACAAATTGATCTTTTCTTTTATCTTTTTGTTTAGGGCCATTTCCATTGCCTTTGCGAAGCTCTCAATGCGTGGGTCCGCCAAAAAAACATGTTTATCGGTCAAGACCGGTTCTTCTGCTTCGCTCGTCCACACGACATTTTTTCCCATTGCCAACGCTTCGTATGGAGGTATCCCTGACGTTGTCCAACTGGGAAAAGCAAATACATCGCAGGCGGCAAGATAATCAAAATACTCCGAATCCTTTACAAATCCCAAAAATTTCACTTTATCTTCTATGTGCAACTTTTCGGTTAACTCTTTCAGTCTTTTTTCTTCCTCTCCAGTTCCACCTATTAGCAAAACAACATCGGATCGTTTTTGACACAATTTTGCAAAAGATTTTATTAATAGATCTATCCTTTTTCTAGGATCCAGTCTTCCTATATTCAAAATTATTTTTTTATCTTTCAGTCCTAATTTCTCTTTGATGTTTTGTTTTGGTTTGTACTTAAGTATTTTTGGATCTAAACATCCTCTAACAGTTATCGCATCCTTGCAGTATAGCTTTTTTACCTCCCATTTTACCTGATCAGTCAGCACAAATATTTTCTTAGCATTTCTAACAGCAAGATAATCTAAAACGGCCCCCGCCTCAATTTTTATCCGCTTCACTAAACCACACTTCGGAAGTTTGGGTGGTATGAACTCTCCATGTCCGGCTACTGAGTTTCTTATTTCGTTAAATACTTTTTTATGAATAATCGCATACTTCAACAGATCTTCAGGAAACCAAAATATAGTACCGTGAATATGAGTTACGTAAGGAATGCCAGTAAATTTCGTGGCTAAATATAGATAGACACAGTCTGCATTCGATTGCGCTATTACTATATCAGGATTTATCTTTCTTAATTTTCTTCTCAGTTTAAATAATTGAGATAAGAAATTTTTGCCACCAACGACCTCTAAATCTAAGTTAATCGATCTAGCAAAACTTAAAATATCTTTTCGGGCATCCAATGAAAGAATTTGCGTTTCGATTTTTTTCTTTTTAAAATATTTTGCCTCTTCAAAAAGCAGCCGCTCCGCGCCACCTAATCCGGTTAAATACTTGTAAAACAACACTATTTTCTTCATTTCTCTCTTCTTTATTTACGCTTAACAAATAAAAAAGGACTTGCCTCTGTATTGTTGTATAAAAATGCAAAAAGTATCAAACACCCTTTTTATTGTTCTCCAGCCCTTCACTACCCCTTCATTTTAATGAGCTAAGGTTAATCAACACATTAAAGCAGAACGTCTTCAACGTCATTTCTTTTCCCATTTTTTTCGAAATTCTGTGCTATGACGAACTCGTAAAAGAACCGCTTCGGGTTGGAGAAAGTGCTCTCCGCCACCAACCGTCAATTGACGCCTGTTCTTCTCTTGACCAGATATTAAGTCACCGCTTAACATCGTTGCCCCTCGTACTCTAAACGATCACTGGACGTCCAGTGTACCTGCCAACGCACCTAATCATTCCCGGCTATTGTTTATCGCGTTCTTAACCCTCGCGTAGAAAAATTCAAGATACACCTGTAAAAAGCGGTTGATGAGCGACATTTCTTGTGTGCATCGCCGATATGATTCTTCAAGTCGGTGTGGGCTGGCAGTACTGCCAAGCCCTGCGCAACACCTTGGAAAAAGTTCACGTCCGCCCACTGCCCTTTCCGAAGTCTCCCCTCATCGCAAAAGCACAGACAGAGGATTCACTTAATGATGTCCCTGGCCATACCTGTGTAGCGCGGCTGTTAAGCCAAGGGTCATCCTTTTTCCCAACATTCATTTTTATCACCTGAACGATAATTAGAACGGTGCAATCCATGGGAACCATTAAGAGCTTTCAGTCGGCATCAAAACAGGGCTCAGCTCATGTTGAATATACTTTCCCGTTTACTGTAAAAAAGAGGCGAGTTTATGAGAAAAAGCAAACACCCACAAAATTTTTGTTAAGAGTAGATGATTTTCCTAGTTCTTATTCTATGGAATGTGAGGATTTTTTGGCTTTCAAATCGATAATAGAAAAATATGAAATCCCATACCTGCTGGGCGTAATCCCCTACCCCTGCAAAGACTATTTAAACCCCCAATCAAAGACTTATAGGAAATTAAGCGAAAAAGAAATAGAAGTACTGCATAATTTAGAAAATGTTGAGATAGGAATGCACGGCGTAACACATCAAACACGGGATTACGGTCTACTTAAAAAATTACTTGGGTTTCGTTCTGAATTATACGGTCTCGATGAAGAAGAATTAACCAAGAAACTATCAAAAGGGATTTCTCTTTTCCGAGAGTATGGTTTTAAACCTAAAACCTTGATCCCTCCGTGGGATAGATTTAACAAAGCAAGCATTACAATATTCAAAAAATATTTCAAAATTATCACGGGGGGCTCTGCAACTGCTAAAGAAATGGGTTACTGTCCGACATGTAAAATAGATAAGCTGATTTACGTTCCAAGCTATAAACCATGGTATGGACGTGCAAGCAGTATATCAAAATTCGTTTCAGGAGCCCAAGAAAATTTAATCTGTATAACTATTCACTGGTGGGCAGAAAGCAAAAATAGATTTAAAGACTTAGAAAAAGTTTGTAAACTTATAAAAAATAAGGTCATACCGTGGAATCAATTATCAAGATACGTAAAAAATGAGTACGGTTAGTACTAGGCCTCAAAATTTTAACTAAAGAAAACTCTTTTAGCGAAAACACACGGTTTAAAAACACGCTAATGCTTATTAAAATTAAGAAAAATAGGGAAGCGCATCTATGAAGTTATCTGTGTGTATTTTAACAAAAAATGAAGAAAAAAATATTGAAAGGTGCTTGGAAAACGTCAAGGATATAGCTGATGAGATAATCATTGTGGACGACTTTAGCTCAGATAGAACCATAGAAATATGCAGAAAATATACGGATAAAATTTTTAAACGAGAGCTCAAAAATGACTTTTCTGCGCAAAGAAATTATGCAATATCAAAAGCCACAGGTGACTGGATTTTAATGATCGATCCTGACGAGTTGGTCACTCAAGAATTAAAAGAAAAAATTAAAAAATTAATTGAGAACAAAGAAATCGATTGCTACAAAATTAAATTTTTGAAATGTATCGGCGGGAAATATATAAAATATGGCTTCGGAAGTCCAGAATTCCATCTTAGGCTTTTTAAGAAAGGCAAAGCAGCTTATAAAAAAGCCGTCCATGAAATAGTAGAAGCGTCTGGCAATGTAAAATCTACCGATTTTTTTGGTATCATTCATTATGGCGAAGAGTTACTCCCTAAAGAGAAAATAGCGAGACAACTTTTCTACGCGAAGTTAGAAGCTAAGGAAGGCTCTTTTTTAAAAACAATTTTAGCAATTCCATATGTCATCTGGTGCTTTTTTTCGAAAAAAGGATTCTTGGACGGCTGGCTTGGTGTTAGATACCACTTCTATAAAATCTGGTACTACGGATTGGTTTTAAAATATTTGATAGACTTTAGATCAAGCCATCATTAAATTTTCAATACGCCAAAAATGTTTTACGAAATTCTACGGAAACCATCACTCTAAAATCTCGCTTAGAACAGATTTGTAGTATTTTTTCTTCCCACTTCCCAAAACAATGCACTCTTTCAGCGATTGATGCAATATATTCCGCATTTTCGTTTCAATAAAATTTGGGTCAAAATCGTTAAAATAGCAATACGCCATGAAGATTTCTCGTGTTACGCCTGGTGACATCATTGCGTGCAAAGTTGAAGCAACAATTCTATTTATTGCAGTATTTTTATCAATTCTTTCTGTTTTTTTACCTTTTGATAATATAAATGTCTTATCCAATTTTGCCTTGCTTCCAATTTTCGCTATTTTTGAAAGATCGACGCTCGCTGTGGACTCTATTGGAAACAACGCACGCAATATTGGGGATATCGAAGTTAGCCTATGCAGTGAGTGCCTTAGATTAACTTCAATTTTTTGGCGGAGAGAAAGCCGCACGTTCGCAGTGTTAGTACCTAATCCAACTTTCTCTGGGAATGGGTAAACCATTCCTTTTTTCGAAATGATAACAACATCGTCTCCCAGAATCTCAACTCCATGCCTAGCTAACCCGAAAATCGTTGAGGATTTCCCCATCATGGTCCATCCAGCTATCACATGGGCCTTGCCGCTTCTTGAGATGCCTGCAGCATGAACGAAAGTACATCCTTTTTGGAGAAGCTTGATTTCAACTAGCACCCAGATAAGACAAGAAATGGCGTGATAAAAAAATCTGTCTGTAAGTTCTGTGAAGTGTAACTCAGTTTTCCCCATTAAATCTTTAAGAAGCATTTTTCGGACGGGTAACCCAAAATAAGATATATTGGTATAAAGCTCCCCGTTTCCACCCAAAAACTGCCCCTCAATTTGTTTATAGGTAAAATTTCCTTTATTTATTACGAGATCAACGTTGGAAAGTGGTTCGGCCAAGAAATAATCAGGGAACCACGCTCTATTTGAGCTCGCGCGCAAAATTCCATGAATGTCATAATACTTCATGCTGCTGGTTTTGCTCATATTATCCGTCATACTCTTTGAGTCAAATTTGATTAAAAACTTTTGGCCGAGCCTCTGAATTAATAGTAAAGCGATTGCTATTCGATCAAGTTGAACCCAAATTAACCAGAAGATTTTAAAACCACCCCCAGTTGCAAGTCTAACAAAAACGCCACAAGAGTTGCATGAGACGATCAAACCCTTTTCTATCTCCTCGATGGAGCTTGTCATGTCATGAAAGTGCCACAATCAAGACCGCATATGGGAAAGGGACATTTCTGCTTATGGCTTTTGAGTTCCTTCGAGCTCGAGATTAGTCTTGAAACAGGGCGAGACGACCCTCGCCTTCCTGAGGAAGGTGATCGATTCCACAAACGGGAAAGTCTTCGACTGGTCGTTTGCCACGAACCAGGAGCAGATAAACTTGGACTACATAGTGCCTACCTACAAGGGGCGCTGGCGAATCGAAACCGGATTCAGGGTACAGGACGAGGCGCGCATAAAGTCGAAGTCAAAGGAGATCAGGGTCAGGTTCTTTTTCTTCATCTACGAGCAGCTGCTCCAGCTGCTCTGGGCGGTCCTGTATAAAGACGAGGTGAGCTTGGAGTTTCTTCTGGAGTTGAGCGAGACGAGCGACGAGCGGCTTGAGAAAGCCGAGAGGAAGGCTATGAGGGCCAGCCCTCAGGCATCGGGCATCTGCGGGTTGTAGACCGCCGGGGTACCGGGCATCCCGACGGTAGTATGTCCACCTCAACGCCTTTTTCGTGGAGTTCTCTCGTAGCGGTGAGTACCTCACCTTTTTTATATGTCGGTGATGGGCTTAATAGATACCGGAGATACTGTTTTATGGTCGCTCTATGTAACATCTGTCAAAGAATGGTTTTAGGTCGGCTTTGACAAAACATGGAACTAATAAGGTAGTTCACAAAATGTTTCAGCTGAAGTCGATCTCTCGAAGTCTCTCTAAAATGTTATCCCAGCAAAATGTTTAAAATTTGTAAGTTCAGTTATTAACACAAAGGTGCGACATGAAATATAAACTCATGGATCTGCTGGCGTGCCCAATCTGCAAACACTTTCCGCTGGAGCTATATGTTTCTAAAAAAAAGGCCAAAAATCGAGCAAGGGTCTTTCCGAAATGTGAGGATTACTGTGGATATGAAAAAAAACCCGTTAGAGAAGTTAAATCATACAAATGTGGTGTTTGCTCTAAAATAGAAATAATAGAAGGTATGTTGTCATGTCCTTCCTGTAAGCGTTTGTATCTAATAGAGGAAGAGATACCAATAATGTTACCTGATGAATTAAGAAAAGAGCGAAAGTTTCTAAAAAGTGAAAGCGCCGTGCCAAAAAGAAGATCCTAAAAAAGAATCTTCTACCTTTTTCAACGTTATTATTTTGTGACTAGCCTTTTAGAAAAATTACTTAACCTTTTTCTTTCCGGTTATCCTGTGTCTTCCCCAAAATCGCCTACCATCATTGAGAAGGACTGATCACGTCACGATCTAACACATATGACATTAATTAAAACATTAGTGAACAAATTACCCTGAGTCATCTTTTTCAAAAATGCTTTCACATTTTCAGGTCAAATGCGTTCACGAGGACGGTTGCTCTTCCTTGTAGAATAACAGAATCATGAAATTGAGAAACAACATCACTTTTATGAATAGTGGAACTGTTTACCTACATCCACATTGGGTTTCTAGATTAGCGGGTTGAATTCCCTTCATCTGTTTTGAAGTCTGTTCAAAATAGTTTTTGAGAAAAGTATTCAAGCACCGCTAGATCGAGATCCCTGCCATGCTGAAATCGTTGAACATAATTACAAACCACACAACTTTGGAGGCAGAGTCGCTGGGTTGAGAGCTTAGCCATGGTTTTAAGTTCGTTGCCCGATCTTTTAATGGCCATGAACACTTTCTTGAATCGAATCCAGACCTCCGCACCTTTCATCCAAACGGTCTTTTTCACTTTTCTGTTCTTTTACAACTCTTCCCAAAGATTTCAACTACGAAAAAATCACCGACAGAAACACCGACTAGGATAAAACTCTCTCATAAAGTTTTAACACTTGCTGAACAACTGCTTTAACACTAAATCGTTTCAACGCGCTTTTCCGTCCTGCCATGCCCATTTTTTCCATAGTTTTTTCATCGCTAAACACTCTAACAATTGCGTTAACCATTTCTTGTACAGCACCTTGCTTCACAAGAATGCCAGTTTTTCCATCTTCGACAAGCTCAGACAAGCCGCCGATTTTGAAGACAATTGCAGGCACGGAATTTATTTGTCCTTCAATAACTACTCTTCCAAAGGCTTCTTGGCACAAAGACGGAACTACTAAAATGTCAGCTGCTTTATAATAATGCTTTACTTCACTTTGTGGTACTTGGCCACGGTAATATACATTGTTCAACGTATTTTTTTCGAATAAGTGTCTCAAAGGTCCGTCTCCTACTACTACAAAATCTTTGTCTCGCAGTTTAGATGCTAATATCGGCAAAAAATGTGCACCTTTATCCTCAGTAAGAGATCCTACAAATAGTACTATTTTTTTATTTTGATTCAAGTTTAATTTTTTTCTAGCTTCAAACTTGCTCAGCTTGGAGATCTGATTATCGCTTATAGGATTTGGTATTATGGAAATTTTTTCTTGCGGAATACCTTCTTTTTCAAGCTCACTGCCAATAAATTTGCTAATTGCTACATAATGATCAAAATTTTTTATCAGTTTTTTCCTCCACTGAATCTCTTCTGCAATTGAATTGGCTAGAAACCGATTAGTGAAAAGACAAGTCATGATGCTTGTTTGAGAACATTTTTTACATACTAAATTACCTATCAACTTCTCTCTCTTTACACAAAATAGAGACAAATCCCGGATGTGAGCAATCTTTGGACAATCGACTTTGGCCATGCTTGATCCGAGAACAGACTCAATGTTTTGCGCATGTATCAAATCGAAATTCTCTTTATTACAAAGCGAAGTTATTTTTTTGCTAAACTCAAACGCCGAAAATCTAACGTATTTGCTTAAGAGCCAATAAAATAGCGCTCTTCTTTGGCGATAACTTAGATACAACACTTCGCGACCTCCAAGAATAAACTTACGAATACTTCTAAAACGATGAATATGCAATCTTCCTTTTCTTAACTTGGCATTTGTGAAAGAACCGTAGTTCGGCGTGAGTATATGAACCTCTACTCCTTCTTTTGTGAGTTCTTCTGCTAATAATTTGGTGCTTATTTCCGCTCCTCCCATCGTAAAAGGAGAATAATATTCAATCGGAAAAAGAACTTTCATACCATGCTCCGAAAGATTTTTTCAATTTCGTCCGCAACGTTTTTCCAATTAAATTTTTCTTTCACTAAATTATATCCATTGTTAGCTATCTCATTTTGAAGATTTTTGTCTTTTAACACTTGCTCTAGTTTATTTCTGAGATCATCAACCTCGCCTAGACTGAACACCAATCCTGTTCTCCCTTCATTTACTAACTCTTGTAATGCTGGAATATTAGACACTATCACAGCAGTACGCGAAGCCCAAGCCTCAATAACCACTATACCAAAGCCCTCGGTGGAAGAAGGCAGCACGAGAACATGTGATGACTTGAGAAGTTCTATCTTTTTTTGTTCATTAACAAAACCTGTGAAAGTGGTTTTTTTATCAATTTTTAGTTTTTCTGCCATGGCTTCTAAATTTTTTCGTTCAGGACCATCCCCAACGATATATAGCTCCGCATCCAAATTAAGTTTTGAAAAAGCAACAAGCAAGTCGTCAACGTGTTTATATCTGATTAGGCGTCCGATATAGATCACACGTGGCTTATCGGATTTCTTAACTTTTATCTTGTCATACTTCTCAAGTTCAACTCCATTTGGAATAATTTCCATCACTTCTTTGGAGATACCGCTATTCATCAACTTCTGCATTGCGGAGTTAGAAACAGTAATTACTTTATTATATGAAAGTTTCAGCATCACTTTTTCAAACGCAGCCATAAGGCACCCTTTTAGTCCATATTTCTGTAACCAAGTTTCCTGGTAAACATCATGGATAGTCACAATAAGAGGTTTTTGCTTTACTTTCGCAACTAGCCATAGCGGAAAGATTGGGAAAAACTGCTGTGGAGCATAGATATCAAAGCCCGTTAAATTCAGTCCTTTGAGCAGAGCACCCGCCATAAAAGCAGACCCATCAAGAGGTGACTCGAGCTTTATTTTTCCAGATGGAACGAAGATTCTATGAATATGTACCCCCCCATGAACTTCATAACTAGGTAACCCCTTGAACCTCCGTGTGAGGACGTGGATTTCGTGTTTTTTTGCCAACCTTCGAGCTATCTCGTACATCCTTCTTTCCCCACCGCCAAGCAAGTAAGGATAGTACAGATCCGACGCCATCAGGATACGCATCTACTCGCCTCCGTTTGGCTAGCGTCTGAAATCTCCTGAAGCCATGTCATGGGTCATCCATGGAATTAGAATGAGAGAGCATACTTTACCTTTTCCCCTCTCCGATTTTTCTGACTATGTCCTTGGCCTGAGAGACGCCCAAGTATTTCCTAGCCGTGGCCTCCCTGATCCCGAGCAACTTCTCCTGCTCCCTGGTCGCCATGGGCTTCAACCATTTCACGATTTCTTCAGCCCCTCTTCAAATGGGAGGGATTTCGACTTCAGAATCACCTTAAACCGGCCATTGCTCTCAAAAAATGGGCCCGCCGATTCGAGCACGACTTCACGCGACGTCATGAGAGAAATTCCGATTATTTTGTCATCTGATACTCAGACTTATTCAAAAAGCTTGTGGATATCGCCACAAACAAACGGAACCGAGAGAAGATTTTTCAGGCATGGGAAATCCCCGCCAGCGTCATCCGAAACCAGGGATCAAGCCGGGAGGAGCTCCAGCCTTCTGCCGCGCCTGATCAGCCTGATTTTCCCCCCGCGCGCCAGGGACATGACGGCCCTCCGCAGGGTCATCTCGGGGAAATCCAGGTACCGCTTGAGCTCGGGCACGCTCCTCGCCCCCATTTCGACGGCGAGCCTGACCCCCTCCTCCAAGCAGTGCCTGAAGACGCGCCGGAGGGCGGGGATGCGCGCTTGGGTTCGCTCCTGGAGGAT
>Ga0207433_10015967_pt1 | contig 10613 bp, 17 predicted proteins | sample YelNatPaOPGAMG01_FD_187559 | JGI IMG/M metagenome (GOLD analysis project Ga0207433, IMG submission 187559) | Hot spring thermophilic microbial communities from Obsidian Pool, Yellowstone National Park, USA - OP-RAMG-01 (SPAdes) (version 3) | ecosystem: Environmental > Aquatic > Thermal springs...
GCGATCTTTTCAAAAAATACGTTAATTTTGATGAAGATGAAAGAAAAGTTAGAGAATTTATAAAAAAATTAAAATAAAATTTTTATCTATGGTATCAACGATCACTGTCTGTTATTTTCATCCCTTACGTCCAGCCATTGAAGAGTGCCAGGAGTGTAGAAAAAAAATCTGTAAATACTGCGTTTATCGAGATGGAGAAAAAGTTTATTGTCCAGATTGCTATATAATTTTAAAAAGAAGACAACGAAATAAAATTTTATGAGTAATCCAGTTTTAACCATAAAAGGCGAGTTGACTGATTTAAACAGTTATATTCGAGTGGAGCGTGGTAATAAATACGCGGCGGCTGGCGTTAAGCAAGCTGAGACAAGTCGGGTGTATATTGAGTGTAAAGTACAAAAAGTACCTAAACAAAAAAAAGGCGTTTTTATTATCTTCCAATGGTATGCGAAAGATCAAAAAAAAGATAAAGATAATGTTGCTTTTGCCAAAAAATTTATTCTTGATGGTCTTGTCTTGGCGGGTGTTTTAGAGTCTGATCGTTGGGATTTTATCAGCGGTTTTCTGGATGTTTTTTATGTCGATTCGGAAAATCCGCGGGTTGAGATAACATTCTGTCAAGATCCAGATGAGATAAAAGTAAATAAACTGATCAAAGTCAATTGATAAAAATACCCCTTGACAAATAAAAAAGACTATATTATAATCATAATAATATGATAAAAAAGCCTTTTATACCAAAGAATTTAAAATGTCTTCGTTGCGGCTATCGTTGGATTCAAAGAGTTCCTGGTCTTCCTGTTGCTTGTCCAAAATGTAAATCGTATGAGTGGTTTAAATATAAAAGTTCAAAATAAAAAAAACTATGGAAAACAAAATCGCTGTCCCGGTTGCTGGGGTTTACACAATAACATTTCGGTTCGGTGAAGCGCCTGAATGGTATGTCAAAGTTTTCGGTGTTCCGCACAACGGAATCGATCTTGCGGTTCCAGTTGGTACTCCTGTCTTGGCTTGCGATAATGGAGTCGTGGATTTTGCGGATGATATTCCGGATGCTAACGGATGCGGTCTCCAGATCGCTCATTCTTGGGGTACGTCTCTATATTGGCACTTATCCCGTTTGCTTGCTAAAAAAGGTGATGTTGTTAGCAAGGGCGCTCTAATCGGACTTTCCGGTATGACTGGATTCGCAACCGGTCCTCATCTTCATTTTGCGATTCGGCCAAAAGAAACGAATCAACCGACAATCAACGGATATATTGATCCAGAGCCTTATTTTGAAGAAAAACCTCCAGTTGTCCCGCCAACTGAACCGGTTGGCCGTTATCATCTTGTTTTGCCTGGTGAGACTCTTTGGAGTATAGCTCAAAAAGAATATGGCAACGGAATTTTATGGAGGAGGATTTTTGATGCGAATAAAGATAAGATCAAAAATCCAAATCTGATTTATCCGTTGCAGAGATTACTAATTCCATAATAAAAAGGGGGTGAGAAAAAATGACAATCATAAAGCTTTTTGGAGTAAAAACACCATTTTTAGTCAAAGAAAGTTATCTAACAATAAAAAGAAGAGTTTTCACTGGTGATTTATTTTTTGAAGTAACAATCGGCAACCAAAAAGTCACCTTGAATAAAACAAATGTTGAAGAGTTTGGCGAGGCACCAAAAAAAATTGAAGTTGCTGAATCAAAAAAAAATAAAAAAAGTCAAAAATAAAAATTAAAAGTTGTTAGAATTAAAATAAACCTATGAGAAGTTTAATAATTCTGATCTGCGCGTCTATCCTCTTGCTTTCTTTCGCCTTGTTTGTGTCGGCTGTATCAGAAAACCGGTTAGCCGAAAGGGTTCAAAAATTAGAAAAAACTTTACAGGAGGGAAAAAATACACCTCAAAGATTAGAAATTAAATATATAAAATAAAAATATGGCAAATAAAACTAATCAAAAAAATAAAGAAGAAGAGAGTAAAGAAATCGTTAAATACGATGCAGAAAGATTTTTAAAATATCAATCGCTCGGAATGAAGAAAGTTGATCCTCAAGATATAAGACCGCCAACTGTAATTTTAATGAATACAAATTCGAATGTCAAAAACTTCGTTGATCAAGAAGGAAATAATCCAAAACCGGGTGAATTTTTTCACAATGGGACTTTAAGAATTTTGCCAGAATTCGAATGTTATTTTGTATGGGCTGGGAAAGGTAAATTTGTTGACAAAAGAAGTCCGGAAAAAGGAGAACAAGATGTTTATCGGGCAATTGGAGTAATGGCTGATGATTTTTCAATCTTTGGAATGCGTTTTAAAGTGTCAAGTCTCTACACTTTATCACCGCTCTTTACGGCCGTCACGGCTAACAAAAGAGGGATGTATTCAATAAAATGTAAAATGAAGTCAAAATATCTATCCGGAAAAAAAGGGGATTGGTATATTCCAACTCTTTCAATCGTGGGATTCGAAACTGATTCAGAAAAATTAGAGGCGTTAGAGAAAATCGCGTTGAATTATGATAAGCTGGGGATTAAAGCTGCTCCAGAAGGGGAAAATGAAGAAGATTTAGATATTGGGGATCAAGACGAAAGCATTCCAGAAGAGATTGATGATAGTAAAATGAATGAAAAGATTAATCCAGAAGATATACCATTCTAAAAAAGCGCTAAAAAAATATCACTACCGCTCGCTTTAGGGGGACGACGAGTAGTAAAAAAGTCGTAAGGGGTACAGCCGGAAGCGACTTTAAACGGGTGCAACTCCCGGCCTGATTGGTGGGTCAAATAACCGGCTTGAAGTGGGTGATGCCTTCCGCCCGGCTATAAGGAACGGCGGACTCCAGACGGAATTTACGGATATTTTACGATTTTCCGCCGAAAATGTCAATAGATACTGTCTGGGGGGTAGGGGGGGGACTGAATTTCTCCTCCGGAATTATGTATTTATGTATTACCCAAGTATATATATATAATCGACGGCAAAAAATTTTTTTGAAGGGAATCGGACAAAAAAAAACCCGCTTACCCAACTTTGTCAGTCAGGTAAGCGGGCTTCGGTTGTTTAACCGGCGATCAGGATAAGAAACATTATGATCGCAATGGCGATAATCTCCCAGATCGTCGGCTTTGGGTAGTCTTCCATAAGATTGTTAACCCCATACCGCCTTTTCGTAGGCTGGTAAACTTGTAACTATCTCCTTCATGATCCATCTCATTGCTTTTTCAAGGATCCGAAAGAGTTTTGAATTCTCGAATTGTTCACCTTCGGAGCATTGATATAAAAAGCATTGAAGCGATTTCAACGCTTGTATTGGATCCGGAGGGACAATTCTTTCAAGTCTGAAGACTGGCGGTTCTCGATTTTCGTTATATCGGTAGTTGACCGCCATCGTGTTCAAAGTTAGCATTGTTTGGCCTAACTTTTCAAATTCGCGTGGCAAGTCTAACCCCGCCATGTCTAAAATACGCTTGAGGTAATTTCCTTTTGCGTATTCAAGTGATAAATAAGCAATAATTCGATTGATTGTTTCGTTTTCAACTATGTACGCGCTCATAAGATTAAAATCTAAATTTATAATGCGGTGTTGTTTCGGTGTTATCGCCTCACCGGTTGTTCATTTACTCTTGATCACCTCCTTTTTCTTTTCCAAATAGGATGTCGTACAAATTCCAGTACGCTGCGAAAACATCCAAATGTTTGTAATGATAGGGCGGGTAATCTACCGCCAGTATTTTTCTGAGCCGTTTCATTTCGGCTTTGAGATATTTTTCCATAAGATTAAAATTTAAACTTTTAACTTTAATCAACCGGGCTGTTAAATCAGCCTTTTTTCTTTAAAACTTGTAAATCCGGTTGATGTTATAACGATGTGATCCACCAGTTCAATACCTAACAAGCGGCCGCCGTCCCATAACCGGCGTGTCATTGCTATATCTTCAGCGGAAGGTTCGCTATCTCCTGATGGGTGATTGTGAGCGACTAAGATCTGTGCTGATCGTTCACCGACTGCTCGTGTGTATACCTCTCTCGGATGTACCAAGGAGGCGTTCAGAGTTCCAAGCGAGATCAGTTCAACGAATTTTATTCTCAGTCGCGAATCCAGATGTATCACCCAGAAGTGTTCTTTGTCTTGATCGATCTGATCTTCAGCCTTCAGAAGATCTTGGAGTATCTTCGCGACTGCTTCCGGACTGGTAACAAATGTGTTTGAATCTTTAAGATGTATAACCATAAGATTAAAAATATGATAAACTTGTAATCACCAGGCCCGGTTTCCCGAGCCTGGTGTATAATTATCTTCAGGCGTCAAAGCGGCTTCATCTGACTGCTTTAACGCTGAGGTTAAGTCGCGGACAAAATTAGCTTCGAGTTGGGGACTGTTTTTCAGATCGGCCTCTAACTCTTCGCGTAATTTTGTAATTTCGGCGACTAAAGATCGTAATGTTTCCATATGATTACTCTGTGAACTTATAATCTTGGGCGCAAGTTTCTGCGTAGTATTCGTCTAAATCCTCTTTGTACATCACCAGAGCTTGCGCTATTTCTTCATTGGTCATTGCCGGTTTTCCGTTTAATTCCCGATCAATGGCCCTAAGCATTTTTTCCTCGGCGCTCATATTTTCCACCTCCTTTCTGAATTTTTTTTCCAAACTTTTAATATATTTCTCGTACTTTCGCTGGAATTCTTTTGATTGCGTATACCTCCGTATTCTATTCAACTGCTTCCATTCCGGCTCTGTTTCGGGATCTTCGATCAGGCCGCAATTCCAAGCGAATATATAACTAACAAGGAGAAAAGAGAGAAAATAAGTAAACATAGGCTTGCTGAAGAACAGAAAAATTTATAATGTTGAACAGGGCTTTCTGTCCTTCGAATTAATTTTTAAATGCTCGTGGAGAACATCAAATATTGAGATGACGGAAAGATTGTCTCGGGTAAAGGGTAAAAAAAGGTAGGAAAATCGTGAAAAATTTTGCGGAGCAAAATTAAAATATACCTCTCTACGATTTTCCGATTGTCAAAAGTTTTTTTCGGCGCGAAGCGACGAAAAAAAGGATTTTTATGCCTGTCATAAAAATCCGACAAATGGTTTGTTTTCTAAAATCCTACAAAGGAGGATTTTTATACAGGCTAAAAACCCACCTTTTGACAAACCTTTTTTTACCCTTATAATAGGAATCAAGGACAGAAAGCCCAGACTTTAAGAAGGCAAAGAGGATGAGATTTTCTCCTTTCAGAGCCTACTTTTTTTTCGCTTTTTGATTGTTATCACGTTCGTATCTGTTTGTTTCTGGTTAGTGCGGAATGCCGTTTCAACTTTAAAAAAAAATTATCAAATTTTTTTTTAAAAAGTTTTTTTTAATTTTCCTTATTTAGTTGAAACGGCTTCCGCAGAAGACTTTTTTTTGTCAAAAAAAAAGTCTTCCAAAAGGTTCAGGCGAGCCTCGACTTCCAGCGGAAGTCGAGTAATGGGGGTTCTTTTCTTGAGGAGGGGCGTCGTAAAATTGCGCATTTTGCGATGACCAAGCAAGCGCAAACCTTATAATTGCGGGCGTCGTAAAAATCTATTTTTACGATGACCGCAACAATGTCGCGAAGCGACAATATAAAATGCGCTTGCGTTCCTCAAGAAAACTGCCCGAAGCGGAGTTTTTAGGGGGTGCCTAAAAACGAAGCGGAGGGCAGCATGCTCGCCTGAACATCTCCGCTAAAGCGGAGTATTATCCGCGCAACTATCCGCTTAAGCGGATTTTTTTTATTATTAAATTAAAATTTTTAACCTTTTAAAGTTGCGCGGATAGGCGCGCGTTAGCGCGCCTCACTATAATCCCCATTAGCGCTTTGTTACCAGTTTGTTCGCTTTATCGGTGGCGTCAACTGGCGTTTGAGAGGTGTAAGCGGTTGGATAGCCACTAATATTTCCAATTCGGGCGGAAATCGTCTTATTATTCTGGTCATGTTATTTATTCCCGAGTTCGTTTACCAATACCGCTCTAATTCAGTCCTCTATTCTATTCCCCCCCAAATGTGTATCGTTTTTTGTTTGTTTAATCAATCAAAAAAAATAAAGGGGGGTTCGGGGGGATATTTCCCCCCGCAATATGGTTCTTTGGTTGTTTTTTATAATTTGTTATAATTTTTTTATATGGTAGTTGTGGTTAAGCCAATGTTTTCTCAAAAGGCTTCTGGATCTATTGCTGATACTCTTACTGTTCGTTGTGGGTCTGTAATTTATAAAAAGATTATGTCTGATACTGATAATCCTTTTGATGATGACTTAACTTATATGCAGAGACTTTTTCAATTAGCGGCTAAAACGTGGAAAAATTTACCTCCGGAAATTAAAGAAGAGTGGAAACATGTTATTTGGCGTTCTGTTGTCTCTCCTATTTGTTTAGCTATGTATTTTACTTATCCTTTACTTAATTATATCGGCGTTCTTGGTCAAACACCAGGTGAAGGTCAGTATTTTAAATTTGGAAAGATGGTGCTTTATCTTTTACCATGGCAAGTTCCGATGTATATGAAAATTTTGTTAGGGATAGCTGGTTTATTAGCGTCTGTTAGAGCAATTTATAGTTTAGATGGTTATCAACTTTGGATGTCCTGTTTTCTTGTAACAAGGGGTTTACACTGGGATCGTTATCCTCATCCTCCTCCTGCGTTTGATAAATTAGAGAGTTTTTAACCTCTTGATTTTCTTTTAGTTTTTTTTTATCATTTGTTTCAATATGGATTTATCAAAATTAAAAGATTTTCTTGATTTAGGCGGTGTTTTTATCTTAGCCATAGTTCTTTTACAGCAATGGTCTGTTCGGTTTGATCGAATAGAGGATAAACTGTCTCGTCTTATCGCTCTTTTAGTTTTAGCGATCGAAAAAAAAGTTCCCAATCAAAAGATTGAAGAAATTTTAAGAGAAGATGAGTTAAAAGTTTTAAATGGGAAATCATGATAGATAATATAATCTTTTTATTTTTAATAATGATTGCTTTATCTTATATCCGTCGTCCTGGTTACTAAGATTTTTTTTTATGATTTTTCTCTTCTTTTCTCTATTTTGATCATTGTTTGTTAACAACGTGGCTTGTATTTAGCTTGTGTTAGGCTGGTGCCGAATTTGGATTGTTTAGGTTTTGTGTTTGGTTAATGATTTTTAAAAAAATCTTCAAAAAATTACGCATAAAAAATTGAATTTTTAAAAGATAATTAAAAAGACGATACTTATATCGGAAAAAATAAAAAGTCTTCAAAAAAGGGCTTTTTTCGTTTATTTTTTCAATGTCTATTCTTTTTCTTCCGGATTTCCCGTTTTTTAAAAAAAACTAAAAAAAATAGTAAAATAATTGTATGACAAAAGTTGCTCAAATGTCTATTCCACCTGAATTTCAATCTCTTCTTGATAAAATTATTGCTCATTTTGATCAAATTATGTATCCAACTTGGGCGACTCGTTTTTTTCATAAAACGCGCTCAGCTAAACAAAGGAATAAAGAAAAAACTTATATCCCTGGCGCTCGGACTGTTTGGAATTCCTTTACACAAGCTCAGAAAGATGCTTGGAAAAATTCTCGTCAATATACAATTTGGCAAAGAGAGTATGTTTCAAGTAAACATTCCTGGAGTGGTTATAATACTTTTATCACCGATTATTCCTATCGCAAAAAAAATCACTTATCCCTTCCTGGCACTCCTTCCTCCACTCACCAGCTTTTTGGATTAAAAATGTCTAACCCTGGCGGGGCTTACGATGTTCAGTGTCGGCTTCATCTTAAAGATCTTGTCGGTCCAATAAAAATTGAATTTTATTATAAAAAAATAGAATATACTGGTACCTTCGGTGATCCCTTTAATGTTATTGCCGATGCTTTTTTTTTCGATGGCGGGCTTAACATTCTTGATGAAGAGACTTGGGAATCACCTTCCGGTAATATTAATTGGTCAAAAGTCACTATTAACCTTGGAGAATCCAAAAAAAAGTATTTTCATTTAATTATTCAATTTTCATTGCTTGATTACGATGCGGATGTTTTTTTTGATAAATTTAGCGTTTCTGATTATTATGGTACTTTTTATTATGATAGTTTTATCAAAAAATCCGGTGGTGTTTGGGAATACCAGCCGTTTTATCGAAAGCAGGGCTGGGCTTTTTATCCCTCATTTGACGTGCCTTATTTTGAAGTGGTATACTTAGATAATTAAAAAAAAAGTATTAGCCGTTTTCCGTGTTTAGCCTATGCCAGATCCAATAACTTGGTATATTTTAGCAAAAAAAGTAGATGATCCAACGACTATTGAAGAAGAGATAGATGCTAAAATATTACAGCACAATCTTGATCCATCGGCTCATGGTCAATCGGATGAAGCCATTTATCTTCATCGTATTTCTCAAATATTAGATCATGTAAATTATTCAATTTATAATATTAAACTTAATCCTGAATCACGGCCAATTAAAGCGTTTGTTGATGTTGGCGGTGCGGCTGAATTTACAGATATAGCAAGTGCTATTGCTTATGTTCGCGAGCTTGGTGGTGGTCGGATCTTTATTTATCGAGGTACGTATGTTCTAGAGGATGATTTATATCTTGATAGCAATATTATTCTTGAAGGTGAAGATGATAGTCTTGTTTTTATTGACTGTAACGACGATAAAAAAATTTATTGTATTGGTACATCTGATAATCATAAGAAAAATATTGAAATAAAAAATATCACTTTTAAAAATTTTCATGAATACGGTCAAAAATGGTTTGATTTTGAATACACGGACGATGTAAAAATTACTAACTGCGGATTTACTTTTTTTGATAACTATTATGACAATAACGATACTCGAACTTTTTATCTAAACGAGTGTACAAATTTTCTTTTCGAAAATAACGCCGTATATTACGCCGAAGACTTGGTTTATGCAGAAAACTGTCTCGATATTCGGGTTGTAAATAATTATTTTAGTTGGCTTGCGTACTGTCCAGTTACAGTTGTTAATTCTCAGTCGATCGATGTTTCTCACAATCAAGCTACTTATATTTATGGTAATTTAGTTGAAGCAAAAAATTCAAGCCAAAATATTACTATTTCCGGTAATAATCTTTTTGATATTGGCGGTGGTTTAATTTATGCGGTTGATTCTCACGATATAATCATTGAAAATAATAATGCGCCAGATCTTGAGATTGCAAGTTACGCTATTTTTCTTATTAATTGCTATGATGTAATTATCAATAGCAATATTATCCAGTATCCAAATACCACTGGAATTTATAGTTACAACGGCTATAACATTCAGGTTCTCAATAACTCTATCGGATATACCGGATCAACAGCCATCTATTTTAATGGTACTAGTACGTCAACTATTTTAATCGCCGGAAATACGATAATTGGAGCTGATACCGGTTCGATCATTACTCAAGGTAGTCAAATAAATATCGAAAACAATCTTATTCTCGAATCTTCAGGATACGCCTGCGGTGTTAAATGTACCAATGGACAAAAAATTACTATTGTGGGAAATGAAATAAAACAGGCCACTCGTGATGGTTTATATATAGAAAATACAGATAATGTGGTTATAGTAGGCAATATAATAATGAATTGTAATTGGTATGGTTTAAGCATCGTCAATAATACCTGTAATCATACGTTGGTTGTTGGTAACATTATTCGCTCAAATAGTATCGGTCAAATAAATGACTTTGGATTAAATACTTTAAAAGATCATAATATGACAACTTAATCTTATGAGAACATCAGAACAAATGCTAAAAGAAGCTTATTCAATCCCTTTTTGTCGCCGGTGTAAAAAGCCGTTGACAAATGAACAAATGGAGAAAGCAAAAAAAAATAACTTCTTGCCTTTATGTGATGAGTGTGATAAAATAATGAAAGAGGCCCTAAAAAAATGCTTACCTTTAATGCAAAAGTTGAAGCTGTAATCGGGTCGGATTATTATCCAAAAGTTTCTCCTATTATTCGGTCTGCTTCTCAAAAAATTGATATTATCATGTATGAGTGGAAATGGTATTCTCACGAATTCGCTGGTGGAGTTCAACGATTAAATAATGAAATTATCTCAAAAGCACGGGAAAAAGTTAATGTTCGGGTGTTATTAAATATAGAATCAATGGGTCATGCTATAACAAAAATAAATAGTCGGACTGCTTCTTTTCTCCAGCAAAAAGGGGTAATTGTAAAGTTTGGTCAAGTTGGTGTGGCCACTCACGCAAAAATGGTCATTGTTGATGATCGTTTCTGCGTTGTTGGTTCTCATAATTTTTCAAAAGGATCATTCACAAGAAATCAAGAATGTTCTGTTTTAATAGAAGGCGGTGAAGCAATCCGTCCCTTCATAGATTATTTTAAACTTCTTTGGGATCAATTTTGATTTAGTGATAAAATAATAGTGCTATGGTAAAAATTCGGGGACTTTTCTCAGTCACTCCAGCTGCCGGTTGGCTTGGCGGTAAAATGTATTCCAAAAGACAATATCGCAATGGAGTTTGGGTTCCGCCAAAAAAAGTTGTTTTAGTCCCTTATCCAATCGGGTTAATGCCTTTTATCCGTTTTCCTTATAAAGTCGCTGGGACTGGTTTAAGAGATCATAAACTTTTTTATGCGGGT
>Ga0207433_10015971_pt1 | contig 10611 bp, 11 predicted proteins | sample YelNatPaOPGAMG01_FD_187559 | JGI IMG/M metagenome (GOLD analysis project Ga0207433, IMG submission 187559) | Hot spring thermophilic microbial communities from Obsidian Pool, Yellowstone National Park, USA - OP-RAMG-01 (SPAdes) (version 3) | ecosystem: Environmental > Aquatic > Thermal springs...
TATTAATACTGTTGATTTAGATATTCCTGATGATTTGAATTTATCAATTGATAAAAATGTCTTAACTATTTCTGGTAATTCTAAAGAAAAAGTAGGGCAATTTGCCGCTAAAGTAAAAGCAGTAAAACCAGTAGAACCTTATAAGGGAAAAGGATTTCATTATGTTGGTGAGCATATTCGTCGTAAAGCTGGTAAGAAATTAGCTACTAGTAGTGGTTAAAAATTATTAAAAATATGGCGTTAATAAAAAAACAACTTAAAAAAGAAATTCGTAAAAAAAGAGTAAGAGCAAAAATTCATGGCACCGAAGAAAGGCCTCGACTTTCTGTTTTTCGTTCCAATAAACATATTTATGCCCAAATTATTGATGATGAAAAAGGAATGACTTTGGTAGCTGCTTCGAGCAAGGAATTAGAAAAAGAAATAAAAGAGAAGAAAATAAATAAATCCCAAATTGCTTTTCAGGTGGGTAAATTATTAGCAGAAAAAGCAAAAGAAAAAAATATTACGAAAGTAGTTTTTGATCGTGGCGCTTACAAATATCATGGCAGAGTAAAGCAATTAGCCGATGGTGCCCGTGAAAATGGATTAATTTTTTAAATTGAATTAATTAAGTATGATTACTAAAAAAGCAAAAAATACAGAAGAATTTGAACAACAAATATTAGATATTGCTCGAGTAACGAGAGTAGTAGCTGGTGGCAAAAGATTAAGTTTTCGAGCTACTATTGCTATTGGTGATAAAAATGGTCACCGAGTTGGAATTGGTGTCAGCAAAGGTAAAGATGTTAGCCAAGCAATTGAAAAAGCTTTAAATGATGCTAAAAAGAATTTAATTGAAGTTCCGGTTGTTAACGGAACTATTCCTTTTGAAGTTTATGCTAAATATCAAGCCGCAGAAGTAATATTAAAGCCGAGTAAAAAAGGTAAAGGTATTATTGCTGGTGGAGCAGTGAGAAGTATTCTCCGTTTAGCTAATATTAACGATGTAACTGCTAAAATATTAGGTAAAACAGGAAATGCTATTAATAATGCTCGGGCAACTTTATTAGCCCTTAAAAAATTAAATCTCAAACAAGAAGAAGAAATTAAATAAAGATATGCTTATTAACGATTTAAAACCAAAACATTCACCAAAAGAAACAAAAAGAATCGCTCGTGGTGGCAAGCGAGGTACTTATAGTGGCAGAGGACAAAAAGGACAACGTTCTCGAGCTGGTGCTAAAATTAGACCCCAATTAAGAGAGTATATTATTCGTTTGCCAAAAATGAGAGGCGCTGGTTTTAAAAAACCAAATTTTGAAGTTTTAGAGGTTAAATTAGAAGATATTAAAAAGAAAATGCCTCAAGGAGGTAAAATTACTCCTTCAGTATTAGAAAAATTGGGTTTAATAGAAAGACAAAGCAATAAACTCTATACAGTTAAAATTTTAGGGAAAGCTGATTTAGCTAATCAATATATTGTTTCTAATTGTGTTGTTTCTAAAACAGCTCAAGAATCTATTATTAAAGCAGGGGGAAAGATTAAAAAATAATTTAAAAAGAATTTAAAATAAAAAGCGAGTTTTAAGTTTATCTATGTTGAAAAATTTTATTAATTTATTCAAAGTTCCTGATTTAAGAAGAAGAATTTTTATTATTTTTATCCTTTTATGTGCCTTTAGATTAATGGCTGCCATTCCTTTGCCCGATGTTAAAGCCGAACAATTAAAAGCATTCTTTCAATCAAACCAATTCTTTGGTTTATTTAATATTTTTACTGGTGGAGCTTTTTCTAATATTTCAATAGTGATGTTAGGTATTGGTCCTTATATTACTGCTTCTATTATTATGCAGCTTTTAACGATAGTTTTTCCGTCTTTAAAAGAATATTTTTATGAGGGAACCGAAAAAGAAAGAGCTTTATTTGAACAATATACTCGATTACTAACTATTCCTTTAGCATTATTACAGTCTTATGCTTTCTTAAATTTATTTAAAAATCAAGGATTGATTACCATTCCTTCGCCATTATTTTTAATTCGTGATATTTTAGTAACTACTGCTGCTGCTTTCTTCTTGATGTGGTTAGGTGAATTAATTACCGAGCAAAAATTAGGTAATGGTGTCTCTTTAATTATCTTTGTTGGTATCGTAATTAATTTACCGAAAGAATTAGCACAAACGATTATTACCGTTGATCCCACTAAAATTCCTAATATGATTGCCTTTTTGGCAATTTCGTTATTAATGGTAGTAGGCGCAGTATTCATCTCTCAGGCTCAAAGAAAAATTCCTGTAAGCTATGCCAAACAAGTTCGAGGTACTAAAATTTATGGTGGTGCTGATACCTATTTGCCTTTAAAAGTTAATCAGGCAGGAATGATTCCAATTATTTTTGCTATTTCTATTTTGATGTTTCCTCAAATGATTGGTAATTTTTTAGCACCATCTACTAATCCAACTTTGGTTAAAATCGCTTCAACTTTAACGAAATTTAATACCAATTCTTGGCTTTATTTAATTTTGTATTTCCTTTTAGTAGTGCTATTTACTTTCTTTTATACTTCAATAACTTTTGAACCTAATGAAATAGCAGATAATTTACAAAAAAGAGGTGGTTTTATTCCTGGTTATCGTCCTGGTCAGACAACTTCTAATTTTCTTGCTTATATTTCTCAACGAGTAACTTTATTTGGCGCTCTCTTTTTAGGTATTATTGCTGTTTTGCCAATTATTTTAGCGAAAACAACTGGTATTACTACTATTGCTATTAGTGGTGCCTCAATCATCATTATGGTTGAAGTTGCTATTGAAACAATTGAGGCTATTAATGCTCAATTAATAATGAGAGAATACGAAATTTCGTAATTCTATGGCAAAAAATAAATCATCATCTCATAAAAATAATCTGAGTATTATTTTTTTAGGACGTTCAGGAGCAGGGAAGGGAACGCAATTAAATCTATTAAAAAACAAACTCAATCTTTACGAAATTGACACTGGTTCATTACTAAGAAGTTTTGTTAAGCAAAAAAATACTTTAGCTCAGAATATTAGTAGCATGTTGTCTCAAGGTGAATTAGTGCCAACTTGGTTGGTAGTTTATTTATGGTTAAAGAAACTTCTTTCTATTAGAAGCGAAAAAGGTGCTATTTTCGAAGGAAGTCCTCGTCGTTTAGAGGAAGCAAAGATTTTAGAAGAAAGTTTAAATTTAATGCAGAGAAAATTTATCGTAATTTATTTGAATGTTTCTGAAAAAGAAGTAATTAGAAGATTGTTATTACGACGAATATGCTCTCGATGTGGTCGCGAATATTCTTTGGAATTTCACCCTAATTTAACCAAATGCCCTAAATGTGGCGGCAAATTAGTAAAAAGAAGTGATGATAATGAAAAAGCAATTAAACATCGTTTAGAATATTTTAGAAAAGATATTATTCCTGTAATTAATTATTTTAAAAAGAAAAATTTATTAATTGAAGTTAATGGTGAAGGGTCAGTTAAAGAAGTACACGAAAGAATAATGAAAGCTTTAGAAAATCATTTATCATAAATTTTATTTACCAAAGTGATTAAATTAAAAACAAAAGAAGATATTGAAATTTTGAAAGAAGGTGGTAAAAGATTAGCAAAAGTTTTAGAAATTGTTAAAAAATACGCTAAAAATGGCGCTAAAGCCTCAGATTTAGATGCAATTGCTTATGAAAATATTATTAAGATGGGTGGTTATCCATCTTTTTTAAATTATAAACCAGAATTTGCAGCCCAAGCTTTTCCTAATACCTTATGTGTTTCTGTTAATGAAGTTATTGTTCATGGTATTCCTAAAGAAGATTTAATATTAAAAAATGGGGATTTAGTATCTTTAGATATCGGTATGAAATATGAGGGTTTATATACTGATATGGCAATAACAGTTGGTATCGGCCGTTTAAAAGAGGAAGATAAAAAATTATTAATTGCTACTCGCAATGCTCTAAAAGAAGCTATAAAAGCAGCTCGTTATGGTAATACTTTAGGTGATATTGGTTATGCTATCTATAGTACTGCGAAAAAATATAATTTTAAGGTTATTAGAGATTTAGTAGGGCATGGTGTTGGTTATGCTGTTCATGAAGATCCTCCAGTATTTAATTATGGCAATAGGGGAGAAGGAATTAAATTGCAAGATGGTTTAGTGATTGCTATTGAACCAATGCTTACTTTTTCTACTAATAATATTAAAGAAAATATTGATGGTAGTTTTTCTACTGCTGATGGTAAAAAAGCTGCTCATTTCGAACACACGATTGCTATTTTAAAAGATAAAACAATTATTATTACTCAATAAATGCATTTACCCTCAGAATTAATAGTATTTTTGATTTCAATGACTCCTGTTTCAGAATTAAGAGGAGCCATTCCTTTAGCTTTAACTCTTTATCACTTGCCGTGGTGGAAAGCTTTTTTAATTAGTGTTATTGGTAATATTTTAATTATTCTTCCCGTCATTATATTTTTAGAAAAAAGCTCAGAATTATTGATGCGAAAATCAAAAGTTTTAAATTCTTTTTTTAACTGGCTTTTTGAAAGAACAAGAAAGAAAATTTCAAAAAGTTATGATAAATATCGTAATTTAGCCTTATTAATTTTTGTTGCTGTTCCTTTACCAATGACTGGTGCTTGGACTGGTTCTGTTGCTGCATATCTTTTAGGGCTCTCAAAAAAAGAAGCTCTCATTTATATTGGTTTAGGAGTCGTTGGAGCTGGTATAATTGTTACTTTAACCACTCTTTTAGGAAAGAAGATTTTTTGATAAAATAAAGATATGGCAAAAAAATATTTAGTATTTAATTTTAAAAATAATCCCTCATCTTTAAAAGATTTAGAGAGTTTAATTAATATTTATAAAAATAATATCCATCAATTAAGTAAGCAATATCATTTAATTTTGATTCCGTCTTTTTTGCATTTATTAAAAATTCAAGAAAGTTTAAAGGATGAAGTGCTTTATGGAGTACAAAATATTTTTTGGTTAGATAAAGTAAGTATTACTGGTGAAATTACTCCCAAAATGGCATTCAATGCTGGAGCTCGATTTGTTTTAATTGGTCATTCAGAAAGAAAATTACTTTTAAAAGAAGATTATAATACCATTAATCATAAAATTAAAACAGCTTTATCTCATAAATTTATTCCTATAATTTGCGTTGGCGAAAAAGAGAAAAAAGAGGAAATCAATTTCACTATTAAAGAAGAGATTTTTGATGAATTAAATTATTCTTTAAGGGGAATAAATTTAAAGAAAACTGATAAATTAATAATTGCTTATGAACCCTATTGGGCTGTTAATAGTGGTTTAACTCCGTCTTTTAAGAGAATAGAGGAAATGGCAAAATTAATTAAATTTTGGTTATCAGAACGTTTTTCTGAAAAAATAGGCAAAACAATCCCTGTTTTATACGGTGGCTCTGTGAATAGTAAAAACATTAATGATATTTTATCTTTAAATGATATTAATGGTATACTAATTGGTAGTAAAAGCGGCAAGCCAAATGAAATAAAACAAATATTAAATAAAATAAAAAAATAAAAAAATAAAATAAAAAATAAAAATATGGATAAAAATAATCAAAATTTATTAATTAAAACAATCGTTGCTTTTTTAATTATTCTATCTTTAGGCGTTTTATCCTGGGCTTATTACAATTGGCGTTCTTCTTTAAATCTTACTAATAAAGATCGTGTTATTTCTTTTACAGCCGAAGGAAAAGTGGTTGCCAAACCAGATGTTGCTTTATTAACAGTTTCAGTTGTTACTCAGGGCGAAGATGCTAGTAAAGTGCAAGCAGAAAATAATACGAAAATGAATAATGTGATTAAATTCTTAAAAGATAATGGCGTTAAAGAGGATGATATAAAAACAAATGCTTATTCTTTAGATCCTCAATATGACTATAATTGGTGCCATAAGAGTCCGAAAGATTTTACTCCTTGTTCTCCGAAAATTGTTAGTTATAACTTAACCCAATCAGTAGCAGTAAAAATTCGCGATTTTAATAAAATTAATACTATTATTGGCGGCTTGACCAATGCTGGAGCTAATACTATTTCTAATATTACTTTTACCATCGATGATCCAGAAAATTATAAAAATGAAGCTCGCATTCAAGCTTTAAATAAAATTAAAGAAAGGGCTCAATTATTGAGCAAAGAGACAGGTATTAATTTAGGAAGAATTTTAAGTATTACCGAAGGTAGTTATACACCTTTATATTACAATTCAATGAAAGCCAATGTTTCAGCTAATGCGGCACCAGAGAGTGTTGCTGCACCAATTGAAAGCGGCACTCAAGAGATTAGTGTTACCATGACAGTGAGTTATGAGATAAAGTAACAAGGACTCGGGTAGTTGCCTTTAAAACACGCTATCTCCGACCCCAGCGTGGTCGGAGCGCTCGCGCTCGGCCTCGCTCCCAAGCACTCAACGCTTTGAGTGCTTGGACCATGCTCGCTCAGCCTGCGCGACGGTTTTTCGGCAACTATCCTCGTCCTTTAATTTGATGTTTACGCCTTTCCCTTGCAGAACTATCTTAAAAAGCCTCTCTTAATGAGGCTTTTTAATTAGGATTAAATAATGTTGAAATTTGTTGTATAATATAGGTATTAAGTAAACTAATTATTATGACACCTGAAAATATACCAGATAGTTATATTAAAGATGAAGAAGAGGCAAGAAAAATGGCTGAAGCAGAAAACATTAAAAAAGATAAGGAAAAAGAATTAGATATTTTAAAATCATTAGAAATAAATAAAGAAAAAAATCTTCTAAAGAAAGAAAAAGAATCCGAAGAACCTCAGAAAAACCAAGAAGGAAAAGAAAGCGAAGATACAATATCTTCTTCTTTAAAATCTGTAAGAAAGATAGCTTCGGAAACGGGTAAGTTTTATAATTCGCTTATAGATACATACTTAGAATTTAAAACACCAAAAGAACAGCAAGAACAAATAGAACGACTTATTGAAATATTGCCTAATCATATGAAGAAATTATACAGAGAAGGGGTAAAAAGATTACAAGAAGAAATAGAAAAAAACTACACATTATTGAAAGAACACCAAGGAGAAGAAATTCGATATCTACTAAGTTCATGGATGACTTCTCAAAAAAGAAATACAGAAGAAATAGAACAAATTTTACATCAAGTGAATAGGGCACAATTTGTTGAACCTTCTCCTGGAATTGCCATTATCGTAGCAGAAGAAGATTTTTTCGAGCTTCTGCAAGAGCATGATATTATACCTGACGGTGGTCAGGCAGTACATTTTAGAGGTAACTATGATCATCCAAGTTTTATAATAATTCAAAGAATACCATCAGGGAAAAGTTTGACCAAAGATACTTCGTGGGTTAAGGAAAATACTACATTACGACATGAATTTCATCACTTCATTTGGCATTTTTTAGAAAGAAGAGGTGATTATTTAAGAAAAGTTTCAGAGTCATCGCCGAAGTTAACAAAAGCATTTCGTTCTTTCAGAAATGAACTTGCTGCTTATCTCATCGAGAAACGCCCAACAAATGAACTAATAGAGCCAGTATTTTTAACTTATATGAAAGATGATGAGATTTTCGAAGTGGCAAGCGATGCTCGAAATTTTGCAATGTTCTGTATAAATGTTGCAAAACAAAAAAATGTTGATCCACAAAATTTCTTATATGCATGTATGACATCAAAAAACTTTTCTGAATTAAAGAATAATTTTGCTATCCTTACGCCTTTAGATAAAATCGATGCAGAGAGTATAGCTATTCTTTATTCTGTTTGGTCAAAGACAGACTCTAGGGTGGCATCGAAAATTACAGAATTTTTAGAAAAAAAGAATCTTTCAACCCCAATTAATTTAGTTGAAGAATATGGACTAAACTATATGATATCTTCAGATTTAACTTCGATGGATCAAGTTTTTTCTAAAATTAAAAAGATTAAAGAATTCGCTCGTGTGATCGGATCAGGTTTTATCAATGAACAACGTCTATTAGAAAAAGTAGCTCAGACAAGGTTACCACTTCCAAAGGAAACAATTGGTGTAATTCTTTCGTTACCGTCTGAACAATCCAAATTTATTCCTTTAGACAAATCAGGCGAAGACTTTTTAAAATCTTTTATTTCTTTTTGGAGGATTAATCAAGATTCTGTTCGAGCCGTCTATAAGCGAATTATTAATTCATCATTTGTTATGCGTGACGCTTTTGAGAAAGTACGTGTGGAGATTGCTAATAAAGGTGCTGAGTCCTATCGAAGAGAGTTTAGATCAACTGATGAAGAAAGAAACAAACAAATAGAATCTGAAATTCAAAAAAGAATACAATTGTTGATGGAATTATGATAGTATGATAGTAAATAGAATGTTAGTTTCAGGGGTATAAAATTTGATAATTCTTTTTTTATATTCTAAATATGAAACTTCTTTTATCATCTGCTGGTTTTGATAAAAATCCCAAAATCGCAAAAGACTTTTTTAGAATTAATAGATAAAAACAATTCTAAAATTAGAGTTTTTCTAGTTACTATAGTGCCAAAAAATAATAGAAAAAGCCGGAAATTAATTTAAATTATTGTAAAGCAATTGGAAAACATTGGAATTAATCTTAAGTAAATTGATAATTATTAAGTATCAAAAAAACCGCCTTTAAAAGGCGGTTTTTTGTGATAAAACGATTAATTATTTTCTAGGAATAGAAATGTCTCTGATAATGGAAGCTTCTAAAGTAGTGCCAGATAAAACCCCATAAACCCTTATCGTATCATTGGCTTTTAGCTGATCAAAAGTGATAGTTTTCCAATTACGATCGAGCAATTTAACATTATTAGCTAAAGAAACAGTAATGGTTTGAGTATTTAATTTAGCAGTTAAAGTATTATTAGTATTCACTGATTCAATAGTTAAAATACGGGTTTCAGGTTTAGGAGTCTCTTTAATAATTTGTTTAACTTCTTTTTTATTTTGCTGAATTTCTTCTTTGATTATTTTCTTTTCTGTCCAATCACGAATTAAAGTAGCATTAACAGTTAAAGTTTCTTCACCATTAACTTTGCCACTTAAACCAATGAAATCATTGGTTTGAATTTGGCTGAGAGTTAATCCTTGAGGGGCAAATTTAGTATTATTATCTATTTTAATAGTCCAAGTACCTCCCCAGGTTTTAAGAGTTAAAGAATCGGTACTAACATTAGTAACTGTTCCTCTTATTAAGGCATTTCCCGCTGGGCCAATTTCTACAATTAATGGCATAGGATGAGAATTTATAGGCAAAGTAGTGGAAGTAGAAGTAGTACTACTAGAGCTTGTGGTACTAGTAGAAGTATCTTCTGCCCAAATAAAAGGAGCAGTAAGCATCAAGCTTGCTATTAAAATAGTTAAAATACTAATGGTTTTAATTTTAGTCATACGATTTTATGTTTATGATGTTTTAATTTTAATGGATTACGATTCGACCTTTTATTTTCGACCTTTCGAAGAGAAATTATAGGCTCGAATTTTTATTTTGTCAAATTATTGTTGGATTTTAATTTTCGAGATATTGGCTTTTTGAGCTAAGACATCTTGGAGTTCTAAAGCTAAATCATTATCAATAATAGGAATAATTTCATCATCAGTATCAGGGTTATCATTAGTTTTGGAATTTGGTGATATTGGTTCATCCAAATCATTAGTAGGAGTAATAATTAAACGACTAACGCCAAAAAGTTGATTGTCAAGTATTCGTATATCACAGTTCAGGAAAATATATTTTAATGCAATTTTTTATTTAATTAAAAATATAGATAAATAGTACAGCAGAGAGATGAGTAATAAATTGAACCCGTTTTAATAATGATGAATTTCGAATACGAATGTATTTATTTTGTTACAAAATATTCTTAAAGTTTTCACGATTTGAAATGTTAACCATTGACTATTAATATAAAATATGTTATTTATAAGATATCATCTAATAAGGCGTTTAGATATTTTTAGTTCTTTGACATAAACAATTTCTATTGCATTTTATAAAAAATTATATTAGGAGGTGAGAAATGAAAAAAATGTTACTTCTGGTTTTAGTGTTACTTGTAAGTTTTAATGGTAGTTATAGTAGTTATATTGGAAGAGATTCAAAATCTAAAGAAGAATTAGTTGTTACCACAAATTCCATAATAGGAACTGCTTCTTTACTGAATAAAAACACGATAGATACAGTATCGATACTTGGAGTAGGTGATATTATGCTTGGTTCTAGTTATCCATCTATTTCCTACTTACCTAATCAAAACATTTTATCTAATGTAGAAGATATTTTACGAAATGCTGATATAGTATGTGGAAACTATGAAGGAACTTTTCTTGACAAAGGAACAACTACGAAAAATTGCTCTGAATGTTTTGCTTTTAAAACACCGACTACTTATACCCAATACTTAAAAGACTTTACTTTCATAGGTTTGGCTAATAATCATAGTAATGATTTTGGCGAAGCCGGAAAGTTAAGTACTATTAAATTATTCAATCAAAATGGTATTAAATTTGCGGGCTTAAATGGCTATCCATATACTATATTAGAGAAAAATGGTCTCAAATTCGGCTTCTGTGCTTTTGGTCCTGATG
>Ga0207433_10015972_pt1 | contig 10610 bp, 11 predicted proteins | sample YelNatPaOPGAMG01_FD_187559 | JGI IMG/M metagenome (GOLD analysis project Ga0207433, IMG submission 187559) | Hot spring thermophilic microbial communities from Obsidian Pool, Yellowstone National Park, USA - OP-RAMG-01 (SPAdes) (version 3) | ecosystem: Environmental > Aquatic > Thermal springs...
TTCTAAGCTTTTCATTAAGTAAAACTGCCTCCGCAATGTTGCGGCCGTTTTCCTCTTCAATTTTCTTTCTGATGGATTCTCTTATGACTTCGCTCCAGTTCACATGTTTTAACTTTTTCATGCGTTCGCGAAGCTCTTCGTCAACTTTAACTGTTAAAGTTTTCATTTATCATCGAATTTTTGTATGTAAAAGTATATACGCATATACTTTTCTATTTTTGAGATTATAATTTATAAGTATAGCTTGTTGCGAAGGAGTTGGCAAGAATTAATAAGTAAGCGGGTTGGAGCGAAAGGGAAAACCTTAGATAGTCTGTTTTCTACGTGTTTCAATGAATGCTTTTCTTTTATCTTCGTATTCTTTTCTTGTCATCATTGGTTTTGCCGGCACTCCTTTAACTACTGTGTTGGGTGGTACGTCTTTTGTTACCACGCTTCCCGCGGCTATTACGGAGTTTTCGTGGACTGTGACGTTTGGGAGTATGGTTACGCATCCGCCTATGACGACGTTATCTTTTATAATGGACGGTGTTAGGCATTTGCTGTGGGGAAATTTGTCGTTTAGTAGGCTTGTGTTGGGGCCTATGAAGACGTTGTTGCCCACTTGGCATTCGTTGGATATTGTTACGTGGGCTTGGATTATGCAGTTTCTGCCTATTGTAACGTTTTTGCCTATGTCGCAGAAGCTGCCGATTCGGGTTCCGTCGCCTATTTTTGTGTTGTCGCCTATAACGACGTAGTTCCATATTGTAACGTTTTTGCCGAATTGGACGTTTTCGCCTATTATTACGCCTTTGCCAGTTTTGGGTGTGGACATTGCTTGTTCTCCTTTCCCTTTTTACTATAGCTGTGTGAAGTTTAAATAGTTTGGTTGATTTTTAATTGTTCCGTTAAAAATGGTGGTTTGTGGGATGGTTAAAGAGAGGGTTTTGGTTGTGGGTTTGGGTGAGGTTGGGCGTCCTTTGTTTGAGCTTTTAAGGGAGAGTGGAATGTTTGAGGTTTATGGTTTTGATTTGGATGCTGAGAAAATGCGGAGTGTTGGGCAGTCTGAGGATGTTTTGCCTCACGCGGTTGATGTTATGCATGTTTGTATTCCATGCTTTGATAAAGAGGATTTTGTGAACAGTGTTGTGGGTTATGTGGGGCGTTTTAAGCCTAAACTTGTGATTGTTGATAGTACTGTTGCGCCTGGCACAACTGCTGAAATCTATAGGCGGGTTAATGGCTCATGTCTTGTGGCGCATTCGCCCGTGCGGGGTGTTCATAAGAGTTTGGATTATATGAAGTGGGAGTTAAAGCGTTGGACAAAATATGTTGGAGGCGTAAACGAAGAGGCGGCGGAGAAAGCCAAAGCCCACTTTGAAAAGCTTGGTTTGAAAACTAAGGTTTTGAAGGGTTGCATAGAAACGGAGTTGGCTAAGCTTTTTGAGACCACTTATAGGGCTTGGATGATTGTGTTTTTCCAGGAAATGCATAGGATTAGTAGACATTTTGAAGCGGATTTTGATAGTGTAGTGGATTTTATAGAGGATACGCATCTTGTGAGGTTGGATAGGCCAGTAATGTTTCCCGGAGTTATTGGCGGACACTGCCTAATTCCAAATACGAAGCTGCTTCTGGAAGCTTATGATTCAGATTTCTTGCGGTTAATTTTAGATTCTAATGAGAAAAGGAAAGAGGAGATGTTGAATGAGGATGTTAAGAGGGAAGTTGAAAAAATTGCGCTGAGAACGGAAAGATTGGAGAGTAAACTTTTAAAAAGAAACATTGCCAAAAAACGCACGTAACAGGTTGTGGCCTTGTGAGATGTGGCTATCTTTTAGGGAATTGTCTAGCAATTTTGAAAAAGAATTGGAAAATCCATAGTATAGAATCCTTTACACGAAAACGGCCAGAATCAGGAGAAACGACATAACTTTAAAGTTAAGTTGAAGGCAAATGGCAAGGCTAAGGCGAATAGAAACTCTTAAACGTGGAAGAGGGAAAAGAATTCAAAGCCCTAATTTGGTTTTAACAAAGATTCTCAATGATGCTGCAAGAGAACGCGTAGAAATCGTTTTTCTTAAAACTGATTTTGGATGTGCGTTGCCTCTTCAAATTAGGAGAGAAAAACAGAAATAACCATTAAAAGTTTAAAAAATATACAGGTCTAGGTTATTTTTATGGAACTTTATCATAAGATTCAGAAAAATGCAAAGTTAATTATGTCAGGCTATAGTTTGTCGAACAAGTTAAAAATGGTGGCGATAACGTTTTTACGGTTAGTCCGCAAAATTGTAATTTCCGCACATCTTAAGCATAAAATTGAGCAGATTGAAAGTTTATTATGGTCGAAAATTATTGTCAAAGCATTTTTTGGCTATAAGTTTGCTTTAGTTGATAGGGAAAGTTATGTTATAGTGTCTCGTGAATTTGAGGATTTTATGCTGACATGGTTTGCCCCTAGAAATCGGAAGTCTTTATTGATATAGGGGCGCATGTTGGAAAGTATACTGTGATGGGGGCTAAGGCGGTGGGTGAAGAAGGTCGAGTTATAGCAATTGAGCCGCACCCTTAGAATTATCAAAAATTGCTTCAGAACATAAGGCTTAACAAGCTAAGAAACGTTGTTGCCATAAATATTGCAGCCTGGAACACCAGTGCAAAGGCAAAATTGTTCATTCACAACGTTGGGGGGCATCATAGCGTTAAATTGAATGCTGGTTTAGGGTTTATTGAAATCAATGCCGAAAGAATAGATGATGTTCTAGATAAAATGGGCGTTCGTCGTGTTGATGGGTCAAAATAGACGTGGAAGGGGCTGAATATGAAGTTTTACAAGGGCTAGAAAAAACGATATATTTGCATAGACCCAAGATAATAGTAGAAGTATTCTATGAGAACATCAAAAAAGTCAAGGCTTTTTTGAAGGAGCATGGCTACACTATTATTAGAATTTCACCGTTTTTAAAAGAGAATGTTTATTTCTTCTGCACTTTTGTTTAAGATTCTCTTTTGCTTTAATAGCGTGCTTTCTTAAAGCCAAAATTTTTACAAAATTCCTATCACTATACGCGAAATGATGCCTTTTATTGAAAAGAGTGTTGACGTAAGTTTGGTTGCTTCCTTATATAACGTCGAACTTTTCGCATAATACTGAGGAGTAGCAAGCCAGCCGTTTGCCAGAAAAATATGAGTAGACCTTTGACGCCAAATAGTTTCATCAAAACATACTTTCTACATTTAACGGTTGTGAGAGATTCAAAAAGGGACGTTTCAGTTCTTCCTTCTCTGCTAACTTTGTGTACGCACTTGGCGTATGGAGTTATGTAAAGACTATTTGGATACTTTCTGTGAATTGAATGGCTAAGCAGCAAATCTTCCATGTATGAATAACCTTTAAGATTTTCATCGAATTTAAATTGTCTGAAAATTTCCCGCCTAAACGCCATGTTTGAACCAGATAATCCTGCGCAGTTTATAATTTTGGCGATTACTATGGGATACCCTTCAAAAAGCCCTACGGACTTTTCGGAAAAATGTCTGAGATATGAAAGTAGGAAGGTTTTACGGAAAGTGTTCATTAGATGGTATTTTAATAAATGAGGCAGACCGTCACCCTTCGTCCCAATATTGATGATATGTCCTTGCGCTCCCAAGGCGTTTGGAATACTCCTAAAAACCTCTAGGATTTTCTCTATATAATCAGAGGTATAAGATAATATCACTGTCGAGGAAAAGGATTATGTCTCCCGTGGCTATGCTTGCTCCGATATTTCTTGCAATTGCTGCAGAACGCTCCTTGTAATTTCTAACATAAACGAGTTTAATGTTAAATCTTTCAAATTTACCCCGATATTTTGCACAGAGCTCCTCAATGATTTTTGAGGGTGTATCATCGACAACTATAATTTCTAAAGGCTTAACAGTTTGCTTTAAAAGACTTTCAAATAATTCGGACAAGTCCTTAAGGCGGTAATAAGTCGGAATAACAACTGAAAGTTTCATGTTATTCTCGCTTAATGGCATCTTACTTAAACTTCTCCAATAAACTTATAATTTTTTAATTGCTTTTCGTTCTCTAGTTTTAAAAGAAATTATTAAATCGGTCAGCTTAAATTATCTGAATGCTTCTTAATTTAAGCCAAGTTTATAGACGGCCTCAAAGAAATTTTTTATAAATCATCAAATACGCTTTTGCCGTCTCCGACCATTTAAAAGTTTTAGAGCGTTCTAAACTTTTTGCTGAGAACTTATAGTAATAAGATGGGGTTATCAGGCATGCGTATATCTTTTCAGCTAAATCCAAAGGGTCATGAGGATTAAAACCGATAGCCGCGTCTCCTGCAACTTCATATGCGCCACCACATTTAGGCACGATTACCGGGAGGGCCATTCCCATAGCTTCAAGTACACAAAAACCAAAGGGTTCATAGCTTGAAGTATGCACTAAAAGCGTGGCTGACTCATATAGCTTCGGTAGATCGTAAAAAGGAACTTTTTCAATAAAAGATAATTTATCAGTCAAACCGAACTTTTTAATCCTACACTCTATGGAACTTTTTAGTGGGCCATCGCCACGAATGATAGCTTTAAAATTCGTCGTATATTTTTCTTTTAAGATTTTTAGCGCGTCTATTAATACCTCAGGTTCTTTTATGGGGACCAGCCGGGATACCCATAGGATCGTGGGGATTTCTTTTTTAAAAGTTCTTGGGTTTTTAGCCTTGAAACAGTCAAGTAACCCGTGATAAACGACTTTATAACATTTCACCCCGAATCTCTTCTTCAACATGCTAGCAGTAAAGTTAGATATAGTAATTATAGGAACCCCAATTTCATGTAAACGAAGGAGAGCGCGGCTTTCTCTAATGTAATACTTTTTTGCGGATTCGTGTTGAAGAGAAGGGTCAGGCCAACCATGTTCTGTAATAATTAATCTATCATAGACATTGGACCAAAAACCATCCAATGAATTATTTGTATGAATAATATCAAATAATAATTTAGGCAAAGTTTTTAAAGCGAGAAATCGTGGAATTCCCCCTGCTTTTTTGATGTTTGGTAAGAGTATTTGACGAGATAAATTCTCTAAACGTGATGCAGATAAAATCCAAAGATTTACATATTGAGAGAGATGCTGAACCATACCTATCGTGTAATGCTCAACATGAGGAGTGAATAAGACTTTCATTAAATTTTCCTCGCCTAAGCTAAGAATTCTTACTTAATTAATAAGGATTTTATTAGTTTATGGTGCCACCTATGAAAGTCTCCGTTTGCGATTCCAAACTTACCGCTATCGAGAGGGGATTTAGCTGAACTTTTGGCAGTCTTTTAAAGCAACCTTTTTAAGCCCATTTGAAGTTATCAGTGGACATTACCTCATTTCCGAACGGAGCTACTTTTTAAATCTTAAAATCCAATAGGAATAGAAAAATGAAAATTGCTAACGAGGCTGAAGTTGAAAAGTTAAAAAAAGGAAGCGGTTTTAGTCATTCTGTGGTGACTTCATGACGCGTGTTTTAGTTACAGGTGGTGCGGGCTTTATCGGCAGTCACTTGGTGGATAGGTTAATGACAAACGGGTTTGACGTGGTTGTTTTAGACAATTTTTACAGTGGAAAACTTGACAATATAATTTCACATTTGAATAAGCATAATTTCTATTTGGTTAAGGGAGATGTCAGAAAGAAAACTGATGTAAAAAAGGCGTTAAAAGACGTAAATTGTATTTTTCATTTGGCGGCTATTGTGAATATTGAGACATCGATAAAAAATCCAATTCTCGTTAACGACGTCAATGTAAATGGGACTTTAAACGTATTAGAAGAAAGTTTAAAGTTAAATGTTGATAAATTTGTTTACATTTCCTCCTGCGCCGTCTATGGGGAACCGATTTACCTGCCAATCGACGAAGAACATCCAACTAGACCTATATCTCCGTACGGAGTTACTAAGCTTGCTGCCGAAAGTTATTGTAGAGCCTTTTATAGGTTATATGGTTTAAAGACCACCTCGCTAAGACTTTTCAACGTATATGGTCCAAGACAAGGCGAAGGTTATGCAGGTGTAATTACTAAATTTATTGAAAAGTTAAAACGTGGACAACCTCCTGTTATTTTTGGGATGGGAAGCAAACTAGAGATTTTGTTCACGCTAAAGATGTTATTGAGGCACTCGTATCCATTTTAAAATGTGAACAATGTGTTGGTGAAGTTTTTAATATAGGATCAGGTGTTGAAACTAGCGTGAATGAGTTAGCGAAAAAGTTAATCAACATTTTCGATCCGCAAATTAAGCCTATCTATTTAAATCCTAAGGCTGGTGATATAAGGCGCAGTTGTGCAGATGTAAGCAAAGCTAAACGATTTTTCGGATTCAAAGCTACAGTATCGCTAGATTCTGGTCTAAATATGCTGTTAAGGAACTTGTCTAAAGATTGTTATTAAAACAACAGCGTGCACATTTTTTAGGATGACATGCCATTAATTTAAAACTAAGTTTAGCGAATCAGTAAACCGCGCATTTGTAGCACTTAAATCAAAATTTAATCAGGGCGTTTTGTTCAGGGAGCATATCGAAAATATTATTTCTTGAACAGAGCATTAACGTGGCATACTAATTCTTTCCTTCTCTTTTCAAGCGGGAACAGCCTTTTTATTCTTTCCCTACATTTTCTTCCATCAAAAACCATAGCTTTTTCAACAGCGTCCTTTATCTCTTTAATATCTCTATTGACCAAGAAGCCGGCATCACCAATAGCTGTAATAATCCCATTAACCTTTGTGCCGATTGGAACACACTCGCACAACATGGCTTCACACAAAACATTTGGTAATCCTTCGTGGCGAGAGAAAAGACAGAAAATTTTTGCTTTCTGATAATACTTCAATAATTGATTTTGAGGAATGAAAGGAATAAACTTAATATTGTCAACCATATACTCATCCAGTTTACCCTCAAACCCTATAGCAATGAAATTTTTTTCTGGCAACTCCTTTGCAAGTTTACAAAATGTATCCAGTCCCTTTACTAAAGGCTTATTTCCGACAGTTAGTATAATATCTTCCTTCTTGCTTCCCGGTCTCCAAAAATTATAATCGTAACCCGTAGGAACAACTCTAATTCTATCCTCGATTTTTAACCTTGTGTTCTCTAAAATTTCATTCTTCAAAGACGAATCAACAACCAAAATTAAATCAACGTGCTTATAAACAAACCTTACTAATACTCGTCGCCAGCGATTAACGAAAATGCCATAATTAATTTCTGGCACATAAGCTGCATCATATCCACCAACAACCACAATCGACTTTTTTCTTAAGAGCCTAGAAAATAAGACTATGAAGAAGGCGTTTGTGCCAGCAAACCATGTATAAGCCAAGTCGGCATGCAATACGCCAACAAAAAGTCTTAATATGTTCATTGGGTTTCTAAAGGTCTGAACTTGCAAACTCTTCACATCAAAATATCTCTTAAGAATCTCTAAATCACAGCGGACAAAACTGGACAACCGATAATAAACAAACAAAATCCTTATGTTTCTTCTCTTATTAGACATAGCGGTTACCATCCAAAGTTAAGAACCAGAACCAAATAACTGTTATTTAAGAAAAGCAAATAGCAATTAAACATTAAAGGGTGAAAACAGTGAACATAACACTTGTTCTCGGCGCCCGCCCCCAAATAATTAAGTCTGCGCCCTTCATTCACTTGGCAAACCGAGACCCCCAAATCAGCCTAAGCATAATCCACACAGGCCAACATTATGACTATGAAATGACAAAAATCTTCTTCGAAGAACTAAACCTGCCAGAACCAGTGGCGAATTTAAACGTTGGAAGCGGAACCCACGCCCAACAAACAGCAAAAATAATGCTTCGCCTAGAAAAACTATTGCAAAGGCAAAGACCAGACTATGTTGTAGTGCCGGGAGACACAAACTCCACGCTTGCAGGCGCCCTAACAGCGGCAAAGCTGCATATTCCAGTAGCCCACATAGAAGCTGGCGCCAGAAGCTATGACATGAAAATGCCGGAAGAAGTGAACCGACGTCTAACAGACCACTGCTCAACGCTGCTGTTTACACCAACAGAAAACTGCATCCAAAACCTCCTAAGGGAAGGCGTAGAAAAAGCTAAAATCCACCAAACAGGCGACACCATGTATGATGTACTAATTCAACAACTACCAAAAGCAGAGAAAACCCAAATCCTAGAACAGTTAGGCTTAACGCCAAAAACCTACGCCCTATTAACAACTCATAGGCCGGAAAATGTGGATAACCCAGAAAACCTGAAAAACATAACAAAAGCTATAATAAGGCTTAACCAACTCACCATAGTTTTTCCAGCACACCCAAGAACACAAAAACAACTCCGCAAAACGAGGCTTCTTAAAAAACTGGAAAAACAAAAACACATAAAAATCGTTAAACCCCTAGGCTACCACGAAACAATAAAACTAATAAAAAACGCAGCATTTGTCCTAACAGACTCCGGTGGAATGCAAAAAGAGGCTTTCTGGCTAAAAACACCGTGCATAACACTAAGAGAAACAACAGAGTGGCCAGAAACAATACAACTTGGAGCAAACTGTCTAGCAGGAGCAAACATACAAAAAATAATGAGTTCAGCGACAAAGCTCATAGAAAACGGAGAAATAACTGAAAGACTTAAAAAATTGCCGAACCCTTTTGGAGATGGAAAAGCCTCTCAAAAAATATTAGAGATTCTAAAGTCTAAACTGCAACTTACATGCTAAATGGAGAAAGTAAAATGGCTGGACAAACAATCTTATTTGTTTTAACCAAAGGAGAAGAAACATCCGCTTATAAGGTAAGAATTAAATACTTCGAGCAAGCCTTGAAGGCTAACGGCTATAACATCGTTAACTTTGAAATAAGTTTAAGCGGCTTCAGAAAATACCTAAGCTACTTTTTAAGATCCCCCCCTAAAAACTTAATTGAAACCGCCAAAAGATCAGACTTAATATTTACAACTTCGCCCATTTTGTTAAATGCCATACTAAGCTACAAAGTGGCTAAGAAGTATAAGCTGCCATTAATAGTCGATGTAAGGGACATATGGGAAGAATACGCTAAAACAGCCCATTCATTTCTACATCGTCTGGGTGCAACAAAAAGAATTGTTTCAGAATATTATATGGCATTAGACTATGCTTCTAAAATTCTAGTTGTTACAAAACCCATGAAACAATATTACGAAAGTATCTTCGGCACCAACGATAAGATTGTTATAGTAAGTAACGGTACAGATGTCGACGTCATCAAATGCAACAATACACCTAACCGCAAAGAGGACCTCGTTTACCTGGCGGATTTAAACCATCCATATCACAATTTAGAATTTTTATTTGCAACACTTAAGGACAGCAATCTACATTTAATGGTCATTGGCGGCGGCAAGTATTTAGAGGCTATAAAAAAAGAGGCTCAAACTCTGAGAATAAGCGATCGAGTCTCCTTTGTAGGCCAGATTCCATACGAAAACTTAGCATCTTATCTATGTAAGGCAAAAGTAGGGGTAGTCGGCCGGCCTTTCATAAACAATGTTGGTTATTTACATGCCATTCCAGTTAAAACGTACGATTACCTAGCAGCCGGTCTTCCAATAGCAGGATACGGTCCTAAAAATTCAGCTTTAGAATTTTTCATTAAAGAAAATGATATAGGCACTTATGTAGGAGATCCCAACCCTAATTTTCTATTAAACGAGTTAGCTAAATTGATCGCTAAATATGAGGGGTATACACAAAAAGCCAGAAAAATAGCACTGAACTTTGACAGAAAAAAACTTGCTCAAAAAGTGGTTGAAATAGTTAATGAAATATTGGGATAGAAAATCATGGTCATCATTATTCCTAGGAGACATGCTTAAAGTCTTCTGAATGAACATTCTTCACAAAGATATTCATATGGACGCCCTCAGAGGTTTAGAATTAGGTTCGCTAAATTTTCTGCACCATCTGGCAGGATTGGTCGTTTGTTTTCTTTTGACCTCTCTATGGCATTCAATATATTTTCGAGAGTAATCTCTGACACCAGCACAGCATTTACTTTTTCTGCATAGTGTTTTGCATCTTCAATTCCAGCTGTTCTTGTCCATTCTGGGTTTGGAACGACGACTGTTGGTTTTCCATAGACAATGGCTTCTAAGATTGTTGCACCAAAGTGGGTGACCACCACCTCTGCACCGGCAATAAGCTCGTAAAATTTTGCTGAATGCTCCAAGATTTTCCATTCTGGATGCCGCTTCCTATACGGTTCTGGGTCAACCTTACCCGTTTGAAGCACTACGTTGTTTAGTTTACTTTCTGAAATTACGTCAAAGAGCTTTTTATGTCCTAGGGTGCCTCCCGTTACAAGTATGTACCCGCCGTTCCACGGTTGGATTTCAGGCTTTGGGATCAATGGTCCGACAACCGTTCCCTTTTTTAGTAGTTTTTTCTGTTCTCCCCATTGGAGGGCGGTTATGGTTGAGATTGGCTGCAGTAGGAGGGCTGATTTGGATGGTTTTGTGAAGCGAACTGAGCTTTCTATGTTAATTATTGGTATGCCTTTAAACCATGCGAATAGGCATGGGGGTATGCAGAAGTTGCTGCCAGTGC
>Ga0207433_10015975_pt1 | contig 10609 bp, 5 predicted proteins | sample YelNatPaOPGAMG01_FD_187559 | JGI IMG/M metagenome (GOLD analysis project Ga0207433, IMG submission 187559) | Hot spring thermophilic microbial communities from Obsidian Pool, Yellowstone National Park, USA - OP-RAMG-01 (SPAdes) (version 3) | ecosystem: Environmental > Aquatic > Thermal springs >...
GGCGGTTGGGCTATGCTGCTGCTCCAAAACCTATTGCTGACGCGATGGCGAAAATTCAGAGCCAGAGCACAACCAATCCGACCACTTTCGTTCAAGTTGCTGCCATCAAAGCCTTGCGGGAACCTGGTGACTTCCCTCAAAAAATGCTGGAACTTTACGACTTCCGCAGACACATGATTGTCACCGCTCTCAACAACATTGATGGCGTCAGGTGTCGGATGCCTGAAGGGGCATTTTACGCCTTCGCCAATTTCCAAGAAGCCATCGAGCGCAAGGGCTTTAAGGACGACTATGAACTGTGCGATTTCCTTTTGGAGAAAGCCCATGTCGCTACCGTTGCGGGTTCGGCGTTCGGTGCGCCCGGCTACTTGCGCCTTTCCTTCGCCACTTCCGAAGACACTTTGCAGGAAGCAGCCCGTCGAATCAAAGAAGCGCTTTGGGGTGACCAGCACTAATCCGTCACAGGAACAATTTGGGTAAGTATTGCACTGGTTCGTCATATGGTGGCAACTGACCCGAAGCGACCTTGTAAAGCCGTTCGTGCGACAACTTAGCCGCTTCAACTAACGGCTCATATGGGCGGTTGCACACATCCAAGAAGCCGATGTTGTAGTTTTCGCCATCGAATCTGCCAATGGCTGACTGGTCGTAAAGGGTGAAATAATGAACACCGACGCACCAGGGTTCAGCGGCAGCCGTTTCAAGGTAAACGCGGAAGGCTTTGCCCCTTTCCTCTTGGTTTGCCACTCGTCCAATTCCCGACGCTGGCAGCCCTACATCCAAAGCGCCAAAATGCCACTCGCCAATCAAGATGGGCATTCCCAATTTCTCGCTCAAAGGTCGCAACTTATCGGCAGGCACTCGTTCCATGTAGCAGTTGATGCTGAACACATCAAAGCACTTCATCCCTTCAACCGCCCAATCAGGTGGGACGGTGTAGTAGCGAGCGCCCAAGTTCAAATGGTTGGGGTCAACTCGCTTGCACGCTGCGCTAAGGGATTCGTAAAGTCGCTTGACCATTAAAGTGCTGAACTCTGCCAGATCGGCTCGGGCAGCCTCAGTTATCGGTTTGCGCCATTCGCCTTCCGCGACTTCCGCGAAAGTGACATCAATGCCCCAAGCGGAAGAAAGGGCAGCGTTTGAATTGCTGTAACGCTCCCTCAAGAACTCGCTCAACGCTAACCTCGTGGCGCATGAAGGTGTAGTCAAAAGCATACCTTCTGCTGGAAGTTGCTTCGCAAACCCCCAAGTCGGTTCGTTCATCAGGAAATAGCCGATGAAGGCTGGGTCTTCAGCCGTTTCCTTCAACGGCTCAGCGAACTCTTCAGCGTCTTGTTCAAAGTCAGGGTGGAAGACATCCGGAAAATCGCGGAAGATGTAGGGCACATGCCGAACTTGCAAATGCAAAGGTCGGACATACGGGAAGCCCTCTCTGGAAGCGATTCGCCAATCGGACCAATTAGCTACAGTGTTGAACCCCCATTGCCTCATCAGCGATAAGGTGATTTTCGCCCAGCAATCATACCATCGGTCAGGACCGAAGGCTCGAACGAAATTTGCGACCAAGTAGTTGAAATGCTGATGCCCCTCAAAACTCGTGTGGAAGGCTGCTTTGAACTGGCTTTCCAATTCGGGCAACCAACTCAAAGCATCTCTCAGCCCCTCAATGTTGGCATCGGTGTCCGGTCGGACACAATCAAGCCCGCTCGACCAAAAAGCATAACCGTCTGGGTCAACAAGCCACCATCGCTTACCATCGTGGTGTATCCTGAAGAAGCCGGTCGCTTCAAACTTCAGTTCCTTCCAACCGCCCCAACGGGAGTAACTTTCGGGAAAACGAGAGTGCGCTGCCTCTTCAAGTTGTAATTTGAGCCGTTCAACCAGTTCCTTTTCCGAGCGGGTCTTGGTAGCCCACTCATGTAACCTGCTCTGCCCAAACTCGTCCAAAAGCGGTCCTTTGGGCAGAAACGGTTTCGTCAACTTCGGTGGCTCATCAACTGTAGCAACGAATGGCGTGATGCACCAGCGGGCGGGCTCTTCGCTCTTGCGAAGGACTGTCAATGTCATTCGGTCAACCTTGCTTAGGTCAACCTTGTCGCCACCGCACATCGGTTTGAGCCAAGCGCCCTCTCTCGGGTAGCGCCAGCGGTTCTGGTTCACGGCTTCCAAGGGAACTCTAATTCTGGCTTGGCATTGGTTCAATGCCCCAAAGACCATGCGAAAAGTCGGACCACCCCCGCCTTCTTGCAGGGAGAGCACGAAAACCACCAAGAACTTCCCATCCAAAAGCATGTCGGCGGTGAGCCAATTCATCCCCGCCAATGCCCCGCGCGGGAAATAGTAGACCAAACCATCGCCAACTTCTTCAGCCACATACCAAGTTGCGCCTTCCATCAGACCGATTCCGTCCTCTCGCAGGTTTTCCAAAACCTTCATCGGATGAATCTCAAATTTACCCCTCATTGTTTTCGCCTCCTTCATTCTTTGTGTCATCCCCCATCAAGGCTGTCCCCAAAACTCAAAATCGCCCTTTCATGCCGAAGGCTTTAGTCCATAGTTTATGACGCAAAAATTGAGAGCCGACTTTGGTCCGAAAAAATTTTTTAGAAATGGCTTTAGCAACATAAGACTTACGCAGTTGGGTGGGGATCGCAGTGAAGAGATGGGAAAGATAACACCTTTGGAATTACACTGCACTGCCGTGCAAGTAAAAACTTCTGGGCAGGGATGAAGGAGTGGATTTAGTCTGCACTCTTGTGAGTTCATAGAGTTTATCCCCTCTTGACGATGAACACTTTTTGCGCTATCGTCCTTTAACGAAGCAGGATTTCGCAATCGGTTGTGCCTATGAGGAGGAGATTGAGGATGGGCATAGACAAGTTTGTTTTGCCAGAGGGACCTTTTGAGCCGACTTGGGAATCCCTCAAAAATTATCAAGTCCCCCAATGGTATCTTGATGCCAAGTTCGGCATCTTCATCCACTGGGGTCTATACTCCGTTCCCGCCTTCTACAGTGAGTGGTATCCCCACTTCATGTATGTCAAGGATTCGCCAGTATACAACTATCATATCCAGCATTATGGTCCCCTCACGAAGTTCGGCTATAAGGATTTCATCCCCTTATTCAAGGGAGAAAAGTGGGACCCTTACGCTTGGGTTGAACTATTTAAGAAAGCGGGAGCCAAATACATAGTCCCGGTTATTCAATTCCACGACGGTTTTCCTATGTATGACTGTCCTTTCACTCGCTGGAATTCCGTCCGAATGGGTCCGAAGAGGGATGTGGCGCGCGAGTTGGGAAATGCGGCGAGAGAGAATGGTCTTCGCTTCTGTCTCTCTTATCATTTCGCTGAACATTGGTTTTGGTTCCACCCAGGAAAACTCGTAGAATCCGATGTCAACGACCCTCAATACGCTGATTTCTACGGTCCAGCGCAACCCGAGGATACTTCTCCTGATGAAACCTTCCTCGACCACTGGCTTGAGCGCCTTCTTCACCTCGTTGATACATACAAGCCTTCCCTTGTCTGGTTTGACTGGTGGATTGCTGAAAGGAAATCAGTCTTTGAACCTTACCTTCAGTTTTTCGCTGCTTACTATTACAACCGAGGACACCAATGGGGAGAAGGAGTCGTAATCACTTACAAGCATGATGCCTTCCCTGAAGGAACAGCGGTTCTGGATGTGGAAAGAGGACAACTTGGAGAAATTCGCCCACTATTTTGGCAGACCGATACATCAATCTGTCGAAAATCATGGTGCAATATCAAGAACCATGATTACAAGTCGCCAGAGCATATCATTCGCCAACTCGTTGATATAGTTAGCAAGAATGGATGTCTGCTCCTTAATGTTGCCCCTCGCGCTGATGGCACAATCCCTGAGGAGCAACAGGAAATTTTGCTTAAGATAGGAGACTGGCTCTCCCGCTATGGTGAGGCTATCTATGGAACTCGCCCCTGGGTTACCTATAAGGAAGGACCAACGGATTTTCCCTCTGGCTCATTTGTGGATGGTCAGGAAATAGAATTTACTCCACGGGATATTCGCTTCACTCAAAAGGGCGATTACCTTTATGCCATATTCATGAACAGCCCGGAAGGAAACCAACTGGTGATAGAATCCCTCGGAACAGATAAGCCGTATTCTCAAGACATTAAAGAGGTGGAATTGCTTCCTCAAGGTGAGAAACTCAACTGGCGAAAAGAAAAGGAAGGACTGTTCATCGAACTGAAGAGGAAGCCCGAGGACAAAATCTTCGCCTTAAGACTGAAAATAAAGTGAGGAGGGCGAGAAAGATGACGAAAATTCTCCGAAGGGCTTTATTGGTTTCCTTCTCTTTTTCGTTACTCATTAGCGTAGGGGTGAGGCTTATGAGAGCAAATGAAGAGGCGAGAGAGTATGTCTTCGGCTATTTGATCCTTCCCGTTGAAGGCGGTGTTGACAGAAACTACGGGTATGGATTCTCCATGTATGTTCCTGCTTGGCCACTTCTCATGCATTACCCCGGACACAACTTCCAATCAGGACTACCCAGCACTTGGATGTTTGCCCAAGATTCTCCCGTTTATTCCGACATTGAAGGAGGTCTTGGTTGGTGGAGGGATACAAGGTTTCCAATGGAAGCGCCAAAGTTCATAATGGGAGGTGTCGGACCAGATTTTTCCGAGGTAGCAAATGGTCCCGCTCACGGATGGGGAACTTGGGAGGAACCAAGAGGTCTATATGGCGTCGCCCAACTCAGTAACCGTCTCCTTTTCCCTATAGATGGTCTGCGAATAAAGGATGGAGCAAAGGGAGAGTTGCTTGGCTACGGTTACCTCAACCTTCCCCTCACTGAACCAAAAGAAAAAACCGATGGCAAGGATGTCCCTACGGGAGGAAATTGCTGGACTCTCTTCATAAACGCCAACAATTTCAAGGGACCTGTTGCCTTCTTCCTTCCCTATTTTTGGTCTAAGCACGGACTTAGAAATCCCAAATGGGTTGGTCGTCTTCTTGACAGCAAGCCGGCTGACCCAAATAGAGCCGTTCAAATGGAAACTCAATGGATTCCTTGCCGAGTAGCAAAAGACAGTAAAGGCAACCTCTATGCACGCATAGCGGAGGTCTTGTTCCCAATCAATCATGACGGAGTTACTGTTCTCCTGCACAGGGATACGGTTTACAACGAGAAAGCACTATGGGAGTCAGTTAAGACTTGGTTTTCTGGTGGGTCACCAAGCAACGGGAAAATAGACCCAAAAGGATCATATGTTCGCAAGATAAAAGGGAGAGGCTATAGCACTTGGGAGATTAGAATTCCCACAGGGGAAGGCGACAAAGAGATGAAGGCACCTTTGGATTGGGAATCCTTTGCCACTCCCATAGTCATTGACGAATACACTTATGGATACAAATGGGACGCTAAATTTGTGAGAAGACATCGCGACTTTGTCATCCTTCCCGAGTATTATCGTTTAGAGAATGCTGATGACCCGAAGAAAGCGAGATGGGTTCCAATATTGCCAGAGGAGGTTCCTCCCGAAACTCGTTTGAAGGAGTTAAAGTTTACTCGCCCTGTTGAGCCAAAGCCAGAACCATACACTACTCCGATAGATGACCCGAAGAGTTGTTGGAGAAATCCGGGACCGGTAGCGGGACCATTCAAGGCGTATCTTGGAGATGGAAGTGTGGTTACCTACTATTGGTATAGGTTTGCGGACCAGCCAGCGCTTTTGAATGCGGACTTAACGAAGGAAGAAAGGGAGGAGATGCAGAGGAGAGTTGAACTGATTCACAGATATTGGACAAAGGACCGAGAATATCTTCCTTCTCCGACGGTGGGCAAACTTGTTGACCTTGATCCAGCCCAGATAGTGAAGCCGCCTAAGGGTTTAGAGGTCGGATATGTTCCGATTGCTGTTCGCCAAGAGTTGAGCGAGCAAAAATCAGAAAAGCAAAGGCGATGAGAAGAAGCCCGCACTTCTCGCTCTTCCTTCCAACCAGTAGATTCATTGGCTTCATTGCTCAGATGTTGATGCAATTTGCGCCACTTTGATGGCTAAATTTTTCGTTAAGACTTTTTAGTCAGCGACGAACATATCCACCTGACAGGTTCACTTGAACGGTTAACAGTAGAAATCCAGCCTTAATCCATTCCTTTACTGTCGGGTCTTCCCAAATCCGAGTGACCAAAGTAACTGTAAGGTGGCGACGCAAAATCAACAGTGGGCGATGTAAAAGTCGTTCCAGAACCCTTTTGTCTCTTTCGGCATCGCTCCTTGTGGCATAGACACCATATCTCAGACAAAACAACTTTCGCCCTCCCCTAAATTCCCAGACCGAATAAATCGGCTCTTCGGGTTGTAGATATCCTGTGGCGCAGTGGCACTCTAAGACAAAACCTTTCGGGATGCGCTGGTAAACGCGATGCTTCTTAAGGTCCTGCCAATGCTTTCGTAGAAATCGCCTTGCATTTTCCGTCCGCTCAAACGCTGCTATTTGCAGGGTGTAGATATGCGTTGGTTCCCTTCGCACCTGACGGGCATTGAGCATTGGCAGGATTTCATCGTAATACAACCTGAATTTGGGTTTCCGCCGCTCCAAAGTGCGAGCCAAAGACGGGTTTTTTCAAGACAGCCCGATAGTTTTGTAGCCAAGACCGCCAACAAGCCAAAAGATACTTTCTATCATTCGTCGCACAATGTGCTTCAAAAAAGCGGGTGTGGGCAAAATCCTCTAGACCCGTCGCCCCAACAAGGGAAATCATTCCTACCCCAATAAGCCACATCATCCAGCAAAGGGTTTTTACGCTCATATCGCTTATCCCCTCCCCTTATGACTTTGCATCTCTTCAATGCGCCGCTGCACTTCTTGCGAGAGTTGTTGATAAAGTTGTCGCCGTTCCGATGTTGAAATTTCTGCCAAAATCTTTCGGCTACCGACGAACATTTCCGTCTGAAGGGGTTCGCCAAAGGTGACTTTGATTTTGCTTCGCCTCGGAAGTAATCTTCCCTTCGGCAACGCTTCAAATGTCCCTTCAATCAGCGCGGGCACAACAGGAACTCCCGTCTCAATTGCCAGCAAACCCAAGCCGGGCTTGAAGGGTTGAAGTTTGCCTGTCACTGACCGCGTGCCTTCAGGGAAAATGAGCAGCGGGTAACCTGCCTGCAGGATGGCGGCAGCAATCCGCAAGCCTTCCAGCGGGTTTGCCGTTCGGTCAAAAGGCACGACGCGCAAAAAGGTGTGGAAGAACCAACCCCGCAAAGGCGTGTTGAAGAAGTAATCACGAGCGCCCAAAACGAAGATGGGGTGAGGGGCGAGGGACGAGGGATGAGTGTCAGGTGCGGAGTGCGGAGTGCAAGGTGCGGGATGGAGTTCTTTCGCATGCATCCTTGCGCGCTTGAGTGCTTCATCTCGTTCAGCGAACGCAACGATGATTGCGCCTGTGTCCATGTGAGATGAGTGATTGGCGGCGATGATAAAAGGACCTTGTTCGGGCAAGTTCTCAAGCCCATGCGCTTCAAAATCAAACCAGCGCCGATATGCCCACCTGAGCAACTGACAAGTCAAACGGCGAGCCCACCGCTGGAATCGGGTTTCGTGAATCCATCGTTCCGCTTCCTTGCGGGCTTCCGGCGAGAGCAATCTCGTGATAACCAATGCAGCCCCATCTTCAGGGGCAACAGTCTCAGGGACAGTCCCACCCAACCTTTCTGCAAGCAGTTCCACCAATTCGCCAACCGTCTGAGCCTCAGCGATGGCACTTTCAGGGAGCGAAGTGCGGAAACGCAATTCAAGCAGCGCCGTCAACTCAACCCGCAAAAGCGAATCAATGCCAAGTTCGTCAAGCCGCGAAGAAACGCTGATGCGCTCCTTCGGTTGCTTTGTCAAGTGAGCAATGGCGGCAATAATCGGTTCGGCAATGGAAGGCAAGGGAGTGGGCATTGATGGTTTGGGACTGGTAGCGACTTGAACCCGTCCCGCGTCCCTCGTCCCCCGTCCCATTATCATCGCCCGCACGGCGGCTCGGTCGGGCGCTAACGCAACGGTTTTGGGCAACTCTTCGGTGACGATGTGAACTTGGGCGATGCGCTGATAGGATGGCAAGTTTTGTGAGCGCTTCTGCACCTCTTCACGCAATCGCCGCTCAAACTCGCTCAACCGTTCAGGCGAACTTGCCCATTGCGGTTCGGGCACAACGACGAGATGTGGACGCTCGCCCATCGTCTCTTCGTCCCAAATTCCGACGACGCATAACTCTTTGACACCCGCGATGCCAGCCAACTTCCGCTCCAACTCTTCAGGGTAGACATTTTTGCCGGCGGCAGTGACGATGACATCTTTGACTCGCCCAGTGATGTAAAGGTAGCCGTCTCGGTCAAACCTGCCTAAGTCGCCTGTGTGAAGCCAACCGTTTTTCAACATCCGCTCTGTTGCTTCCGGATTTCGGAAGTATCCGACGAAGACATTCGGACCTCGCACCAAAATCTCGCCGACGCCGTGCTCGTCGGGATCGGCAATGACGACTTCCACGCCGGGCAGTGGTTTGCCCACTGAACCGCGCTTGGGGCGATGCATGGGATTGACAGTGACGACGGGCGACGCTTCCGTCAAACCATAGCCTTCACAGAGCAAAAATCCCATTGCCGCGAAATCGTCAAAGATGTGAGGCGGCAACGCAGCACCGCCACTGATGAGCGCCCGAAGTTTGCCGCCAAATTGACGGTGGACGGAAGCAAAAAGGCTGCGCCCGATGTTCCTTCCAGTCAATTTCAGAAACGCAAGGCTGAACTTCTTGAGCAATTGGAACAGCAGCCAAGCCCACTTGCCACGCTTGCGGACTTCAGCGTGAATGCTTTCGTGCAAAATCTGAAACACTCGGGGAACGCCGATGAGGACAGTGATGCCAACTTCTCTCATCGTCTCTAACACAGTGCGGGATCGCAAATTCTCAGGGTAAGTGATGGTCGCACCAGCCCACATTGCCACCAGCAACTCACCCGTAAACGCAAATGCGTGGTGCAAAGGAAGCAAATTCAAACAGTGGTCACTTTGCATCGGAGGTAAGACTTTGACGATGGCTCTCAAGTTGCTCAGAAAGTTGCGGTGGGTCAACATTGCGCCCCTCGGCTCAACGGTTGGACCGGTGACGAAGATTATGGAAGCGATGTCGTCAGGGACGGGGGACGAGGGACGGGGGGCGAGGGACATGGGTTCAACGGGGTAGGTTAACTCGTGGAAAGTCAAGATGGGGATGGAAAGCCCGATGGCTTGCAAGGCTTCTCGCAGAGCGTCGGCAAGGCTGTCGCCTACCAACGCCACTTTGGCGTCTACGAACTGAGCGATGTGGGCGATATCTTCGGGACGCCATTGCCTGTCAAGGGGCACGACGGTCGCACCTGCACAAGATGCGCTGAAGTAAGCGATGACCCATTCAGGGCAGTTATCGCCGCACAAAATTACCCTGTCACCACGCCCAACTCCCATTGCTGCCAATCGCTTTGCGTTACTTTGGGCTAACCGATGCAATTCGCCATAGGTGTAACGAACCCACTCCTGTCCCTTGCCCCTTGTCCCGTGTCCCTTCCTTTGCAGCGCCACCTTTTGGGGAAAGCGAGCGGCGGCATGAGCCAACAAATCCGGAAGTGTTTGGATGCTGTCAGCAGCGCCGTCATCTTCCGCCATCCGCAGGATGTGCCGCTTCAAGCCGGGAATGTGAACCTCCTGCAGGTAATGTCGCCAGTCAATGGTCGTCACATCAAAGGGGAAATCTCGCTTGTCGTCTTCGTCCAAACTCTCCCAAAGTCGCTCCAAGTTTTCGGTGGCGAATTTGGCTTTGAAGTGAGTGTAAGGGGCGTAGATGTTGAGGAAGTATTCAAGCCGCTCTAACGCCGCTTTGATGACTCCCAACCTTCGCTGCCACTGTTTGGCGACAGGCAGGAAGGAAAGCGAACGAATTAACCTCTCTTGCAATTCCACTAACCGCTTCCGCCATTCCAACCAGCGGCGATATTTGTCAAGGGATGGGAGCGTCCAAGGCTTGACCTTCAACGGTCGCCCGTTCCGGTCCAAAAGCGGGTTGCGTTCAAAATACTCAACGCACCACCTAACCACATCGCGCAAAGTCAGCAGGTTTTTGGTGCTGGTGGCAATTTGTAAGACAACGGGACGGGGGACGGGAGACGAGGGACGGGGAAATTTTGCTTTGGCTTCTCGCCCCGCGCCCCACGCCCCGCGTCCCATTGCCGCTATGGCGGCGATAACAGCGTTAACGACGAAATCACACGGGATTAGGTCAACGACACAATCGGGGTCACCGGGGAAGTCAACCAACTTTCGCTCAGCGAACCCAATAATTAGCGGGTCAGCCATCCTCTGGTTTTCAATCCAGCCGGGTTCGGGTTCTTTAAGCGTGCTTTCAATAATCGCCGGTCGCAAAATCAGCGTCGGTATGTCGTCGCACTCCTTCACCAACAGCCGTTCGCCGAGCCACTTCGTGTAGGTGTAGGTGTCATTGAAACCCCGCGATTTTGCCCTTCTCATCCCCTCGTCCACCATTGCTTCCCGAACAGTTCGCTCGCGGATGGGTGGTGGTGTATCATCGTCACCCGATTGCTCCTCAACA
>Ga0207433_10015979_pt1 | contig 10608 bp, 7 predicted proteins | sample YelNatPaOPGAMG01_FD_187559 | JGI IMG/M metagenome (GOLD analysis project Ga0207433, IMG submission 187559) | Hot spring thermophilic microbial communities from Obsidian Pool, Yellowstone National Park, USA - OP-RAMG-01 (SPAdes) (version 3) | ecosystem: Environmental > Aquatic > Thermal springs >...
AAGAATACATTGCAGCAATCCTCTCTGCTTCTCATGGCAGACAAGCTAGAGTTGAAGTTAGATATAAACCAGGCTCTGGCATTAGAGTATTTTTCTCAAATATTTATAAAGGTATTCCAGCAATCATAATGCTTAGAGCCTTAGGTTTTACATCTGATAAAGATATTGCTGAGCTTATTTCTCAAAGAGAAGACATTCAAGCATTACTCGAACCATCTTTTGATGAAGCAGAAGGAATCGAAACTCCAAAAGATGCTATTAAATACATTGGTAATAGAGTTGCTTTTGGATATGCTGAAGAATATAGAATACTTAGAGCTGAAAATTTGCTTGATTCTGTTTTCTTATTACATTTAGGTACGAATAAACATAGTCGTCAAAATAAAGCAATTTTCTTATGCGAGATGATTTCTCAACTTCTTGAAACAAGCATTGGTATTAGAAAACCAAGCGATAAAGATCATTATTCAAATAAACGCTTAAAGCTTGCAAGTGCTTTACTAGAAGAACTTTATAGAGCTGCTTTTACCAAACTTCTTCATGAAGTTCGCTATCATCTTGAACGTATGCCTATTATAAGACAACCAATAACTGTTTCAACTTTTGTAAGACCAGGAGTAATCTCAGATTTTGTTAAACATGCTTTTGCTACAGGAAATTGGCCTGGTGGGAGAGTTGGTGTTACACAGCTTCTAAATAGAACAAATTACATTGCAACTTTAAGTCATTTAAGAAGAGTTCAATCTCCTCTTAGTAGAAGTCAACCACATTTTGAAGCAAGAGATTTACATGGTACTCATTGGGGCAGGCTTTGTCCAAATGAAACACCTGAAGGAGCAAATTGTGGTCTTGTTAAAAATCTAGCTTTATCAGCCGAATTTTCTTCTAAAGCAAATATCGAAAAACTTATCGAAAGTCTTCCGATGCTTGGAATGATACCTATAAGTGAAGCATTTTCTAGAAAAAAATATACGATGTCTAAAATATTCTTAGATGGACAACTTATTGGTTTTCATTCTAATCCTATTCAATTAGTTCATCAATTAAGAACATTAAGAAGAAAAGGGGAATTAGACCATAATATAAACATTGCTTTTCATTCAGAGAATAATGAAGTTTGGATATGTAGTGATGAAGGAAGAGTTAGGAGGCCTCTTTTAATAATCGAAAAAGGGAAATTAAAACTTACTAAAGAGCATATCGATTCTATTAGAAAAGGTTTAATAAAATTTAGTGATTTAATTTCTATGGGTATGGTTGAATTTTTAGATGCTGAAGAAGAAGAAAATGCTCTTATAGCACTCACACTTGATAAAATAAATTCTGAAACTACTCATTTAGAGATTTGTCCATATTTAACACTTGGATTAGTAGTTTCAATAATACCTTTTGCAGAACATAATCAATCTCCTCGTAATACTTATGAAGGTGCAATGGCTAAACAAGCTTTAGGTGTTTTCTCTACAAGCTATTCTATAAGAACTGATTCTCGTTTCCATATAATGCATTATCCACAAAAGCCTTTAGTAACTACAAAAACATCCGAATTGGCTGGATTGGATATTCGTCCAATAGGTCAAAATTTTGTTGTTGCAATAATTTCCTATCAAGGTTATAATATGGAAGATGCAATAATACTTAATAGATCAGCTGTAGAACGTGGCCTTGGATTAACTACTTCTTATAGATTATATGAAGCTGAAGCTAGACAATATTTGGGTGGACAGAAAGATAGATTTTGTATTCCTGAACCAAGTGTTAGAGGCTATAGAGGAGAGCAATTCTATAAAGTTTTAGATGAAGATGGTTTAGCTCATGTTGAATCTCAAATTACAGGTGGAGCAGTTGTAATAGGTAGAGTTAGTCCTCCAAGATTTATTGAAGAATATCAAAAAATTGTTTCTAAACCTCCTGTTTGGCGTGATTCATCAGAAACTGTTAGATTAACTGAAGGTGGAGTTGTAGATAATGTATTTATTACAACAAATGAAGAAGGTAATAAAATTGTAAAAGCAAGAATTAGAACTCTTTGTTTTCCAGAAATAGGCGATAAATTCTCTTCTCGTCATGGACAAAAAGGAGTTGTTGGAATGCTTTTCCCACAAGAAGATATGCCTTATACAGAAAGTGGAATTGTTCCAGATTTGATAATAAATCCACATGCTTTTCCATCAAGAATGACTTTAGGTCAGCTTTTTGAAAGCATAGCTGGTAAAGTAGCTTGTATTTTAGGTAAAGTAGTAGATGGGACTCCTTTCTTTAAACATTCTATTCAAGATTTACAAAAAGAATTGCAAGAATTAGGTTTTCAATATTCTGGAAAAGAAGTAATGTATGATGGAATAACTGGTAAAAAATATGAAGCAGATATTTTCATTGGAGTTGTTTATTATCAAAGGCTTCACCATCTTGTAAGAGATAAAATACATGCGAGAGCTAGAGGGCAGGTTCAAATGTTAACTAGGCAACCTACAGAAGGTAGAGCAAGAGGTGGAGGATTAAAATTTGGGGAAATGGAAAGAGATTGTTTAATTGCTTATGGAGCTTCATTCCTTCTTTTAGATAGACTTTTAGAACAATCAGATTTATACACAGCTTATTTCTGTGAAAATTGTGGCTATCCAGCTTATTATGATTTAAAGCAAGAAAAATATGTTTGTAGAATATGTGGAAAAAATGCTAAAGTTCATCCAGTATCAATGTCTTATGCATTCTATTTATTGCTAAATGAAATGATGAGTATGTGCATTTCTCCTAAAGTAAGTTTATCGGAGGAATTTTAAATGAGTTATAAAAGGTCTATTTCAAAAATAAAGTTTGGAATACTTTCTCCTGAAATTATTAGAAAACTTTCAGTTGCTGAAATACAAACACCAGATACTTATGATGAAGATGGAGTACCTATTCCAACAGGTGTTATGGATCCTAGGCTTGGTACACTCGAACCAGGTCAGAGGTGCCAAACATGTGGAAATACTTATCTTGGATGTCCAGGTCATTTTGGCCATATAGAATTGCCCACACCAGTAATACATGTAGGATTTACAAAAACAATTTTAACACTTTTAAGAGCTACATGCAGAAGTTGCGGAAGGATATTATTAAATGATGAAGAAATAAAAGATTATAAAGAAAAATTAAAGCGATATGAAGAAGGAGGGATATCTTCAAGACAAACATATTATAAAATAATTCAGAAAGCAATTTCAATGAATAGCTGTCCACATTGTGGTGAAAAACAATATAAGATTGAATTAGAAAAACCTACAACTTTTAAAGAACAAACAGAATATGGTACTGTAAAATTAGGTCCAAGTATTGTTAGAGCCCGTCTTGAAAGGATTCCAGATGATGATCTTATACTTTTAAATATAGATCCAAAAAATGCTAGACCTGAATGGATGGTTATTACAGTTCTTCCAGTTCCACCCGTTTATGTTAGGCCATCTATTACTTTAGAATCTGGATATCGTTCAGAAGATGATTTAACACATAAACTTGTTGATATAATAAGAGTTGCTCAACGCTTAAAAGAAAGTATAAGCGCTGGTTCTCCATCACCTATAGTAGCTGAATTATCAGATTTATTACAATATCACGTAACAACTTATATAAATAATGAAGCACTCGGGATTTCTCCATCAAGACATAGATCTGGTAGAATTTTAAAAACTCTTGCTCAAAGGCTTAAAGGGAAAGAAGGTCGTTTTAGGCTTAATCTTTCAGGTAAAAGAGTAGATTTCTCTTCTAGAACGGTTGTTTCACCTGATCCAAATTTAAGTATAAACGAAGTTGGTGTACCTTTAGAAGTTGCTAAACAATTAACTGTTCCTGAAAAAGTAACATCATGGAACATTGAAAAATTGCGTGAATATGTTAGGAATGGCCCTGATAAATATCCTGGAGCAAGATATATAATTAGACCTGACGGTAAAAGAATAAGGCTTAAATATATTTCTAATCTTGAAGAATTAGCTAATGCTTTAGAACCTGGATTTATAGTTGAAAGGCATTTAATAGATGGTGATATAGTATTATTCAATAGGCAACCATCTCTACATAGAATGTCTATAATGGCTCATTTAGTTAAAGTTTTGCCTTATAGAACATTTAGGCTTAATCTAACAGTATGTCCTCCTTACAATGCTGATTTTGATGGGGACGAAATGAATTTGCATGTCCCTCAAAGTGAAGAAGCTCAAGTTGAAGCTAGATTCCTTTTGCTTGTTCAAAACAATATTATTTCACCTAGATATGGAGCCCCAATTATAGGAGCAATAAGAGACTTTTTAACTTCAGCATATTTATTAACCAAAAAAGATACTTTATTAAGTAAGGATGAGGTTTCAACTTTATGTGTATCTATAAATTATGATGGAGATCTTCCTGAACCAATAATAAAATCTCCTGAGCCTAAATGGAGTGGAAAACAAATATTTAGTTTACTACTTCCCAAAGATTTTAATCATGAATTGGAATCTTCATTTGAAGATGAAAAGCAAGTAATCATTAAAAATGGACAATTAATTTCAGGGGTATTGGACAGAAATTCTATTGGTATAGAGAAAACAAACAGCATACTACATGTGCTTGCCAAAGAATATGGTCCATTTTATGTTAAAGATTTTCTTGATAAATTATGTAGATTGTTAAATACGTTCATAACTATAAAAGGTTTTACTTTTTCACTTGATGATTTGCAGGTTCCGGAAGAAACCTATAAAGAAGTTAAGAATATTCTTAATGAAATGGATCAAGAATATCAGAAAATAGTTTCAATATACAAAGATTATGAAAAATTATTTGAATCAAATGTATTATCTATTGTTTCTAAAGCAAGAAGTAAAGCTGGAAAAATTATTAGATCTGTGATACCACCATCAAGTTCTGCATTAATAATGGCTAAAACAGGAGCAAGAGGTACTTCATTAAATATAGATCAAATGGTTGCAACTGTTGGGCAGCAATCTGTTAGAAGAGAGAGAATAAAACGTGGATTTGATGGAAGAGTTCTTTCATTCTTTATGAAAGGAGATTCTTCTATAATTGCGAAAGGATTTGTTTACAATAGTTTTATAAAAGGGTTAGATCCTATAGAATTCTTCTTTCATGCAGCAGGTGGAAGAGATGGATTAGTAGATACTGCTGTAAGAACTCAACAAAGTGGATATATGCAAAGAAGATTAATAAATGCTCTTGAATCTCTTTATATAGAATATGATGGAACAGTTAGAATTGCTGAAGATAAAAAGATAATTCAATTTCAATATGGAGAAGATGGAATAGATCCAAGTAAAACATATCATGGTAAACCTATAAACTTTGAAATTCTAATAAGGAATGCACTTGAAAAATTCCCTGATGAAAAACCATTTTCTAAGAATTTAATAGAATCTAAAATAGAAGAAATTAAAAATCTTTTACCACAATCAATAATAGATGAATTAAAAGAAAATCTTTCAAAGAGAAAAATTGGTGAAAAAACTTTAAATGAAATTATTAACTCTGTTTTAAATAATTATGAAAATTCTAAAGCTGAACCTGGAGATGCTGTTGGAATAATTACTGCTCAATCGATTGGAGAACCTAGTACTCAGCTTACATTAAGAACATTCCATTTTGCAGGTGTAATGGAAAGAAGTATACTTCTTGGCTTACCTCGTTTAATAGAAATTGTGGATGCTAGAAAAGTGCCTTCAACCCCAGCTATGACAATTTATTTAGACGAAAAAAGTAGATTTGATGAAAAGAAAGCTGAAAAAATATCTAAAAGAATATTATATACAACTTTTTCGGATATAATTTCAGAATCTAGTATACATTTAGGTAAAAAGGCGGTTATATTAAAACTTGATATTAATGCGATAAAGAATTTTGGTGTTACATTAAAGGATATAAAAGAAGCTTTAAAAGAAAATAAATTCGAATTAAAAGGTAAAATGCTCTATATTTATTCTCCTGAAGAAGATGTATCGACTTTGCAAAAATTTAGAGATAAAATTTTACGTCTTAAATTAAAAGGAATAAAAGGTATAACTCGTACGATCGTGAAGAAAGAAGATAATGAATATGTAATACTTACAGAAGGATCAAATCTGAAAGAAGTTATGAATTTTCCATGCGTAGATCCAAAAAGAGTAGTAACTAATAATATACATGAAATAGCTGATGTTTTAGGTATAGAAGCTGCTAGAACTGCAATAATAAAAGAAGCTAAATCAGTTTTAAAAGAACAGGGAATAGATGTTGATGTAAGACATTTATTATTATTAGCTGATATGATGACTGTAAGTGGTAAAGTTCAACAAGTTGGTAGACATGGTGTGATAAAGCTTAAATCAAGTGTATTAGCTAGAGCTGCATTTGAAATAAGTACTCAAACACTTTTAGATGCTGCTGTTAAAGGAGAAATCGATAATTTAAAAGGAAATGTTGAAAGAATACTTATAGGAAAAGAAATACCAGTGGGAACGGGAACGGTATCTCTTTTAATGAAATTAAGTGATTTAAATAATAAAGCTATAGTTGGGAGGGGAAATGGATCTTAGAAAAGAATTAAAAATAGTTCAAACAACTGGTAAAATGATTTTAGGATTTAAAAAGTCTCTTAAATCTATTTTTCAAAAAAAGGCTAAAATTGTTTTAGTTTCAAACAATTGTCCAGAAAATCTTTTAATAGATTTAATATCAGCATCAAAGGTAACTAATATACCTGTATTAAAAACAGAATTATCATCAACAGAATTTGGAGCTTTACTTAATAAACCTTTTTCAATAAGTGTTTTAGCAATAATAGATGAAGGAGAATCAAATATATTGGAGGCTTCAACTGAAATTGAACGAAGGACTTAAATTAACTGATAAAGAAATAAGATATATATCTCTTTTTGAAGCAATGCTTAATATTCCTGTAATAGATTGTATAGAAAATGAAGAATTAATCGTTTTTATAATAGAAAATGGTAAATTAAAATATCTCCTTCAACATGGAGGGAAAAAAATAAAACAATTTTCCTATTTGATTAAAAAGAAACTTAAAATAATCGAATATTCTCAAGATACTGCAACTTTTATTAAGAATGCTCTTTTACCTGCAAAAGTAATTGATTTAAGATTAACAGAAAAACCTAATGGTAAGAAAATGGTTGTTGTAACGATCGACCCTAGTCAAAAAGGGCTTGCAATAGGGAAAAATGGAAAAACAATAGAATTAGTTAGATATTTAGCAAGAAGACACCATAATGTTGATAAAATAGTTGTTATATAATTAGTCCTTTTTAATTATATATTTAATGAAAATTTTAAAAACTAGTTTCTTGTCTTTCTTTTTGATAAATATGGGAAAGGGTTTATTATCAGCTAGGAAACTTAAAAAAATTAGAAAAAAATTTAGATGGAAAGAAAGAGAATATAGAAATAGAATGCTTATGCTAAAATATAAAACTGACCCTCTTGAAGGCGCTCCAATGGCTAGAGGAATAGTTATACAAAAAGTTGGAATAGAATCTAGGCAACCAAATTCAGCTGTTAGGAAATGTGTAAGAGTACAATTGATTAAAAATGGAAAAACTGTTACTGCTTTTCTTCCAGGAGATGGTTCTTTAAATGTTGTAGATGAACATGATGAAGTAATTATAAGTGGTATAGGAGGGCCACAAGGGAAAGCTTATGGAGATTTACCAGGTGTTAGATATAAAGTAGAACTGGTTAATGGTGTTCCACTCAATTTATTAATAATTGGAAAAGTTAAAAAACCTAAAAGATAAAATAATTGAAGATTTTCTAATTATTTTTAACTTATTTTTTAAATAAATTTTTATATTAAAGCTTTTTTAGGATTAGGAAAGATAAGAATGAGTGAAGAAATAAAAATATTTGGGAAATGGGATATAGGAAATATAAAAGTACTTGATCCAGGATTAGAAAGATATATATGCTTAAAACCAGTAGTAATTCCTCATTCTGGAGGAAGACATGAACATAAAAGATTTGGAAAATCTAAAGTAAATATTATTGAAAGACTTATAAATAATTTAATGAAACCTGGAAGAGCTGGAGGAAAAAAGTCTAAAGCATTAAAAATAGTTAAAAATGCTTTAGAAATAATTCATTTAAAAACTGGTAAGAACCCTATTGAAGTACTCGTAAGAGCTATTGAAAATGCTGCTCCAAGAGAAGATGTAACAAGATTAAGTTATGGAGGAGTAATTTATTATAAAGCAGTTGATTTATCCCCTCAAAGAAGAGTAGATCTAGCATTAAGATATATTACTGATGCAGCTAGAGAAGCAAGTTGGAGAAATAGAAAAACAGTAGAGGAATGTTTAGCAGATGAAATAATAATGGCTTCTCAAAATGATGCTAAATGTTATTCTTTAAGGAAAAAATATGAATTGGAACGTGTAGCTCTTGCTTCAAGATAATTATTTTTAACTTATTTTTTATAAAAAATATAGTTATATAAAGGGAAGATAAAAATTTATAATGAGATTGGAGGCTATTTAATGGTTTTAGAAAAAGATGATATTTCATCGATCCTTAAACATCCAATAAGAAAGCGTATTTTAATAACTATTGGTGATAATGAATACATTGGAGCAACTGCTCTAAAAGAGAAATTGCACATAAGTACAGGCTCGTTATATTACAATTTAAGACAATTGGGAAAGCTTGTACAACAAGATGATAAAAGAAATTATTTTTTAAGCGAAGAAGGAAAAATTATTTATAAGCAATTAAAAGAGAGTGGCTCATTAGAATATTCTAATATGTTAAAAATTCCAAGTGATTTGAAAAATATTTTTTCAAATATTTTTTATCCTGCATGGCTTTTTATACCAATATATGAAAATAAAGTTTTATGTTCTTTAACATCCCTTTTATCTATTGGTTTTTTATTGCTTGTATTTCTTTATGCTAGATTTGATTTACAAATAATGTATCTTACATACTCGCCTGGATTCGGAGCTGAATTATACTTAGCTAAGATCATTCTTAGTATATTTTTCTCCTGGGGATATTGTATACTAGTATCTCATATTTTAGGTGGAAAAGGAGATAATTTTAGATTTTTAGCTTTGATAATAATTTCTATGCTTCCATTATCATTTTTACCTGGAATATTCCTTATTGATAGAAAATTTAAAATTGGAATTTTTCCACCTATAGGTACTACAGATTTTTATTTTATTGAAAGTATCTTTGCATTAGTAGTTCAAGCTATATCTATTTTATTACTTACAACAGCTATATCTTATAGTAAAAAAATTAAATTAGAAAGAGCTGCAATTGTTTCTCTAAGTTTATTTTATATAACAGTTCTTGTGAATACTATTACTAAAAGTTTTTCATTTCTATAACAAACTCATAAACTTTTTATAATTTAGATTTTTTAAAAAATATACACATTTTTATGAAAATTGTAAATATTTTTTAACTAACAGTCATTTCAATACTTACTTCTTCAGGTATTTGTATTCTCATCAATTGTCTCATAACTCTTGCGTCAGATACGCTTAATTCTATGAGCCTTCTATGTATTCTCATTTCATATCTATTCCATGTAGCTGTCCCTTCTCCACAAGGAGATTTTCTTACTGGGAGAATTAAACACTTGCGAGGAAGTGGTATGGGCCCAGAAATTTTCGTACCTGTTTTTTCAGCTGTCTCTCGTATTTGTTGACAAACTATTTCAAGTTTATCTTTATCTGTACTTGAAAGCTTTATTCTAATTTTTTGAGCCATATTTTTCTTTTTTTAAACGAGATAAGGCACTATATAGCTTTTTTATTTTTATTAAATTTATTAGATTTTTCAATAATATTTTTTATGATTTTAAGATTATCTTATGATTTTTAAAATTTTGAATTATTCTAGCCTTTTTCAGTAATTTCTTTTATTACTCCAGCTGCGATAGTCATTCCTGAATCTCTTATAGCAAATCTTCCAAGTTCTGGAAAAACTGCATAAGGTTCTGCTGCTATTGGACTTACTGGTCTAAGTTTAACTAAAGCAGCATCTCCAGTTTTTAAGAATTTAGGGGATTTTTCAACAATTTGTCCAGTTCTAGCATCTATCTTAGAAATTAATTCTACAAATTTTGTAGCTATTTGAGCAGTATGGATATGCAATACTGGAGTATATCCAACAGCTATAGCTGTTGGATGATAAATAACTATTATTTGAGCAATGAATTCTTTAGCTACAGTTGGTGGATTATCTTGAGGCCCTACAACCATTCCTCTTCTAAGCTGAGTTTTTTCTATTCCCTTTATGTTAAATCCAATATTATCTCCTGGAATTGCTTGTGGAATTGATTGATGATGCATTTCAATTGATTTTACTTCTGCTTTTAATCCTCCAGGCTCTATTATAACCATATCTCCAGGTTTTAAAATACCCGTTTCAACTCTACCAACTGGGACTGTTCCAACGCCTTTAATAGAATAAACTGCTTGAATTGGTATTCTTAATGGTTTATCGATTGGCTTAGGAGGTATTTCAAATAAATCTAATGCTTCAAGTAAAGTTGGACCAACATACCATGGCATATTTTTGCTTTTTTCTATAAGATTGTCTCCTGTCCATCCTGAAACAGGAATGATGTTT
>Ga0207433_10015980_pt1 | contig 10607 bp, 14 predicted proteins | sample YelNatPaOPGAMG01_FD_187559 | JGI IMG/M metagenome (GOLD analysis project Ga0207433, IMG submission 187559) | Hot spring thermophilic microbial communities from Obsidian Pool, Yellowstone National Park, USA - OP-RAMG-01 (SPAdes) (version 3) | ecosystem: Environmental > Aquatic > Thermal springs...
CAGCCTCAAGCGTGACGCCCTCCTTCTCAGTCCTGATAACCGAGGCGGTAAGCCCGGCCGCCGTCGTCCCCCTCCCAGACGTGTACACGCCTCTTGGCGCGACGGTGACGACGTAGCGGAGGAGCTGGCTTTTGAAAGTTGAAGGGTCCCCAACTATCAAAACGTTCAGGTCGCCTCTAACGTTTATCTCCGTTAGCTTCTTCGGCACCCCGCCGAAGAGGAGGTATAGACAGGCTTCTTTGATGTGTTCGTTTCCGTACATGCTTGGCGCTATGGACTGCACTAACTTCTTGTGGATCCATGGGTCTTTAGCCAACTCCTTTATTTTCGCCTCCTCCTCAGGCGATATGTTCAGTGATTCAGGCTCCCTGCTAACCGGGATGATGTTGTTCACGTCCACGTGTATTTTAAGAGTCCTCGACCTGCCTCCCTTCGGCATAAAAGTCGAGGAGGCTCTGACGATGCCTACGACCTTAACCTGGTCGCCTGGCCTCGCGGCGTCCCTCAGGTCTGAGCCAACGGCCTTGAGGTCCAGCGACGTTGGAATCTGGCCTGGCGGAAGCTCCTCCGGCAGCTCCTGTATGCGGAGGCTTTGGCTGTCAACGTACTCGGACTCGCTTTCAACGAAGTCGAAATAGCCTGACCTATGACAGTCTGGGTTCTGGCACCTGTAAGGTTGCCTGAGAAACTCGCCCTCCTGCGGCACGGGTGTGACTTCGCCGCATGCCCTGCAGCGGAACGCCGCCGTGACTACGAGAGGCTGCACAGGCGTTGAGCGGACAACGACTCCTTCAACCATTACGAGTTTGCCTATGTGTTTGGCGCCAATCTCGCGGACAGGAGTGACTTCCGGAAGCTGTGAAAATCTGACTGTTAAGCCTTTAACGTGCTCGGCGTAGTCCGACGAGGCGACGCGGAGGCGCTCCATGGCGGCGTCAGAGGCGTGTTTGAGCAGTTCATCCGGCTTATCGACCAAGCTGCGCGCGAGCTCAAAGTTGTAGGAGAGCACGTCCTCGAAGTCGAGGGTGAAAGCCTCGACGCCTCTGTTAGCCATGGACGAGAGGCGCTCAAAGTACTTCTCAGAGGAGAGGATCTCCTCGAAGGCCTGCTGCGGGTCGACTTCCATAGAAACCACCTAGAGGTCTATGAGGACGACCACGCCGTTTGGGTCGAGGCGCCACTTCAGACTGCTCTTCTCCAGCACGCTTAGAAGCCTCTCCCTGGAGCAGCCGTACCACTTCGTGAACTCGCTTATGAATATGCGGCCTGTGCCGCAGAAGTAGTCGTTTCGAGCATCCTTTACAATAGCCTTCAGAAGCTCCTCGTCAGTGTATTCAGGCTTGGAGCAGGTACTAAGCTTGGCGAAGTACTCCTTAACCTCATCCCCAGTCGGCTGCCGTGCTTCTCGGCCGTTTGGGTCCGTCATGGTAGGAGAGGAAGCTCCCTTGGACTCAATCGTTTTCAAAACATCGTCGGCCGCTCCAACATAGCACCATTTCAGCTTTCCATCAACCCAGTGAGCCACGTAGGCGTACCTTTTACCCTTCACGTTCCTAGAGGTTAAAACGCCTGGACGCCCGCATTTAGGACAGTTAACCCTCGCCACATACGACACCGAAAAGAGAACGTATGAGAGCTTTTAAATGCCAGTTAGATTATGTTGGGCGCTGAAAACACGCAACTATGCTTTCCCATTTCCCCCTCGTGTAAAAGAAGCCTGTGCGCACACAAATTCTCTTTGCACAAGCACGCTTGACGTTACCTAATTCAGCTGACTTGGGCGGCCGCAAAGTTAGATTATGTTGGTTAGATCATGTTGGTTAGATTATGTTGAAGTTAGGTAACCGAGTTAGATTATGTTGGTTAGATTATGTTAAGCAACTGCCACCCCCTCCCCCCTTTTTGCCACTTGTATCGCGAAAGAGGCCAGCAACAACCTCAGTCCCATGGACGTGTGTGTGCACGGGTTCATAGAACTGGTGAAGAAGCCACTTCAGTTAGGCAACTCAGTTAGATTATGTTAGTTAGATTATGTTAGACGCTGGAAACGCGTAATTATGTTTTTTCCATTTTCCTCTTATGTAAAAGAAGCCTGCGCGCACACAAATTCTCTTTGCACAAGCACGCTTGACACTACCTAATCAACCGGGCAACCACAATGTTAGATTATGTTAGTTAGATTATATTAGTTAGATTATGTTGAAGTTGCCAGTCAGATTATGTTAAACAAGGGACTTGTATTGCAAAACGAAAACAAGCGTATGGTGCGACATCCCATATATGTGATGATTCAATCAACACATGTGTGTGTAGAGGAGTGGATCGAACTGTTACCAAATGCCATAAGCAGTTTGGCAAGTTGAAGTCATCCTAAACGCGTAAGAACCAGCCACTCTGAATATTTGTTGAAGCCTATTTATCCTATTCTCTATTTATTTCATATTTGTGAAAAGCCTAGCCTAGCCTCATAACTAACCAAATCATTTCATCGAATCAATAGCTTTAAACTTCTAAACTTAAAAATGCTGTTCATGGTTGGCTGAAAACTCGCCTTGAGGTAAGGTGGCTTTTCAGGCTTGTTTGCCTCAATAGTGTGAAGTGCCCTTTGCGACAGTTCAATCCACTCCTCTACACACACATGTCGCTGATTGAACTGAAAAATAGTGTTATCACCCAGCATTAGCTGAAATTGCCAGCGTGTCGACGGTGTAAGATTGAAAATATCGTTTACGCTTAACTGAGTCCTTCTGTGCTTGTGTCCTTCTGTGCTTGTGCAAAGAGAATTTGTGTGCGCACAGGCTTCTTTTACACAATTTTTGCTAAGTTATGTGGTGATGCCAGTCTATTTTTTCTCCCACCTTCACTATGCGTTTTGCGTCATCTAGGTGGAAGACTAGTTCGGCTGGGCTGCCGAATCCCGCTTTCCTTTTTTGCGTGAAGAACCCCTTCTCTGAGAGCTTGGAAAGAATGTAGTAGAATGTCCTCCGTCCTACGCTCATTTTTCTCTCCCTCAAATACTGCTCGTACCTGTTTAGAACCGTTACTGCCGTGGTTGAACCTTCGTTTTTCAAAGCGTCGTCAGCTGCCAGGTATAATGTTAGTGCAACATGGGGCGGCAATCCATACATTTGCTTCGCCCACCACATATCCTTCCCCCACTCAACGGCTGCTTTTGCGACGTTCACCGTTAGCTTGTCAGCGGCTAATTCTATGCTGTATCTGAGTATTTCAAGGGCTTCTCTAATATCGCTGCCGACCCTTGCCACATGGCGTGCGATGATGCGTAATGCTTCCTCACCGTATACCTCCATGTTCTCGAACGCATATGTTAGGCGTTGTTTTAAAATGCCGACAATCTGCTCCTCGTTATATGCAGGAAAGAGCATGGGCCTCAGCTGGAGCCGCGAGTCATGTTCGCCCTCAAGCTCCTTTAATGCGTTAACATATAATACTCTCGACGTAAAGCATATGTTGAATTTAAGCCTTCCACACTGCTCAAGGAGGGCGTTGTAAAGGGCGTGCGTGAAGCGTCGAATGTCTCTCCATGACCTGCACTCTTCTGGCTCCTCTATTATTAACGTTATTAGGGGTGCCTGTGGATATTTCTTTACGATAGCCGATGCTATGCTGCTGGGTGAAAGCGACCTCTTTGAGATGTCTAGGTGGTAATCGTCACGCATCTTCTCCATGCTTTTTCCTAAACTATAAGTGCATTGCATGAAGAAGGCTTTTCCCATGCCTCTGGCTTCCAGCTCGCTAGCGAAATGTTTACATGTCAGGGTTTTACCAAGCCCCTTATCGCCTTCTAACCAGAGGTTTTCAGGATATCCTGACGTTGTGAGTTGAAGCATTCTTTGAAGTTGCTCATCGCGATAGAGTAGGACAGGTGGTTGAAAATCGTCAGTTAACGGGAGCATGTTCTTCACCTTCATGTGCAATACAGCCTCCTTAAATCGCAATTTTCCTTTGCATAAATACGTCTCCAAACCTTAAAAGGTGAGGTTTTGGAAGACAGGGACTGGAGCCAGTTTCGACGTTCCCTTGCATGGTAGTTTTTGCGTAGTGTGGCTGCGCAGGCTGCTTGTGCAGCAATTTCAAAACCTTTGCTTAAAAGGACAGGTGGGCATCCTTTCTGGTGTCCCTAATAAGAGCGAATTAGACTATGAGGGGAAGAAAATGACTGCGGTAGTTCCAGTTTCACTCGAATTTTTGATTCTGATTTTAGCTGTATTTATTATATTATTGCTTAGAAGGCTTAGGAAAATAGTCAGAAAAATACCTTTGAAGGAATACCGTGAATCGGTGGTATTAATGAGTGAAAAGAAAGTTGTTAGTAGAAAAGTGGCTATTGCACTGGGAATAATATGCATTGCTTTAGTGGTCATTTTAGTAGGAGTGACAACCTTTATGCCAAATAGGTTAGAACAGAGACAAGGGAAAAGTCTAATCGTAGTAGATGGGTATAATTTTGCAGGGCTTAAACAATGGGAAGGGAAAGAATACTACACTATAATGTACATTTATGTTAGGAATATAGGAGATAAAGATGCTACAATACAGGAAGTAAAAATAGGAGACATAGAAACATATTTTTATGGTCCTGAAGTTGTAAAGGCAAATGGAGGTCGGGTCGTGCTTGAAAGCCAAACTATTGTTTGGTACCGACACCAAACGTATGAAGTTGAAATTGTAACAGACGCTGGAACAATCACTTTTCCAGCCACAGCTCCTTAAAATAGTGCAATATCAGTTTCTCGGACTCTTGAACTAGTCAATGTTCAGAATAAATCCAAAACTTGGCTGTTTTAGGTTCTCAGATAATCTTCGCACAATTCTTTATGACTACTATACTTGCTACGAAAATCTCTTTTGCCAAAAACAAGATAAACAAAAACAAGGAGGAAAAAGGCCGAGCCTGTACTTGGGGCATAAACCCCCTGCGAGAAGCAGGCCAGCACCCCCAGACGCTTAAGGATGAATGGGCCAAAGAGCCCGAGTAGCAAGATGTCAAAAGCCGGGAGGTGCCCTCCAGAACTTAAAGAGGTGAAGCCACATGGAATCGGTTCTTGAAGCTTTTAAAGGCTTGACTGTAAGACTTTCGGTGAAGTGTATGGAGGAAGTTTCAGTCGTAACTGTGGAGCTGGAAAGGCTTGAGCTTGGAGCTTTCACTCCAAGGCTCAGCTTCGACGAGAGCTGGATAAAGGAACTGGCTGAGGACATAGAGCGGAACGGGCAGCTTAAGCCTATCCTTGTCAGACCTCACCTGTCGAGGCCTGGGTTCTACCAAGTTGTCGACGGGGAGCACAGGGTTAGAGCGTTGAAGCTCCTTGGTAAGACAACGGTTAGAGCTGAAGTCCGCCAGCTTTCCGACGCAGATGCGGCTTTCCTCGCTATGAGGGTGAACGAGCTTCACGGCAAGAGGCTGAGCGAGCTTGAGGAGGGAATGCACATGCTCAGGCTGAACAAGGAGCTCGGCTGGACCGAGCAGGAGATCGCCGAGCGGTTCGGCAGGAGCCAGCAATGGGTCAGCGACAGGGTCAGGGTGGCAAAAAACATGTCGCAAGATTTAAGAGATTACCACGCGCGTGGTAAAATCTCAGTAGCGCACGCGAGGGAGATCGTTGAGCTTCCGAGAGAGGTTCAGCCTGAAGTCGTCAAGAAAGTCGTTGAAGAAGGCCTCTCCTCCAGACAGGCTGCACTGCTCGTCCACGCTTTGAAGAAGGCTGAAAGCGAAGATGAAAAACAGCGTGTTCTCCAAGTGCCTGTGAAAGCGCTCGCTGAGATCTACGAACGTGAGCCTGAAAAGTTCGCCGAAGCGGTAACTTCTGAGAAGGAGGAGATAGTTGAAACCTTCACCTGCCCAGGCTGCGGCAGGAAGGCCGTCGTAGACTGGGTTGAGAAGACGCTAAGGTGGAGCGCAGAGTAGCCGTGCACTACAGCCAAGTCCTAGCGGAGCTTGAAAACGTAAAGGTTGAAGGAAGAATTTCAAGGCGGAAAACGGACGAGCTGCGCAGGGCTTTTGGAGCAAGGTTCACAGCCGCCTGGAAGCTCGTAAAAGAGGGAAGAGTGAAAAAGTACGTCTTCAAGCCAAGCGGAAAAGTCCAGTGGATCGTCGTCGGAAGGGAGAGGGACTACCTCATATACGAGGCCTCAGGCTATTGTAGCTGCGATGACTTCTACATGTCGATAATGGAGGGGAAGGCGAAGGCATGCAAGCACCTCATAGCGCAGAGGCTCGCCTGCGAACTCGGCCTCTACGAGGTGGTTGAAGAAAACGACCAAAACCAAGAGCGTTTGATGAAGGAGTGGAGGAAGGCTGAAAGGCTTCAAAACCTTCCGCTCTCCCTTACTGGACCGGTTTAGGCGCAATTACGCCAACAAGCTTTGTTGAGCAAAAAATGGCGGTGTCTATTGAAACCCGAATTCGAAGACGTCAAGAAATGTAAAACCATGGAAGAGTTAAACGAGTTCATAAGGCGATACTTGGATAAAAACGAGTTGAAAGGCGAGGCGCGCAAAAAAGCTTATTGGGCACTTTTCCACGCTTGGAAGGAAAGCCTCAAACTTGCCGAGACTTAGAGTCGGGAATTTGCAAGGTACCATTTGACCTTTTAAGGTTTAGAAGTGCTCCTTTTACGGTGAAACCTTGAACTTCGAACCGAGCAAGAGTTTAAGCGGCGTCGGCGCCATACTCGTTGCCATAGGCTCCTTCGTTCCAGTGCTGGCAATTGTCGGCATAATACTTGTGCTCATAGGCTTAAAGGGTTTGGCTGAAGTGTACGGTGAGAAAGCGATTTTCCAGAACGCCTTGTACGGGCTGATATTCGAAGTGGTGGCTGCGGCAGCCTTCTGCTTCGTGCTCATCGGCGCGCTGCTAGGCGGCTTGGCTACGCTGAGCCTAATAGCGTTCCTAGCTGGCTTCGGACTAGCGCTGATAGTTGCCTTCATATTCTCCATATTGGCAGCGTACTTCTACAAGAAGTCCTTCGATTTGCTCTCCTCAAAGTCCGGCGAGCGTCTCTTCGGAACGGCGGGACTGTTGATGCTCATAGGCGCCGTCCTAACGATAGTCCTGGTCGGTGCTCTTATAATGCTGGTGGCGTGGATCCTGGCGGCAGTCGCGTTCTTCTCGCTTAAGCCGAGCGCCGCTTAAACGTCGTCGCGAACAGTCAAGCTCCCCTCCTTTTTCTACACTTTTGCGCTTAGTTCGCGCAGCCGTTTAAAAGCGCAGGCTCTTCCCGTTTTCGGTGTCAACGTTTGATGGACGAGACGCAGCTGATGGAGCGCATGCCTGACCCGTTGAAGGTTATCTTCAGAAAAGTCCACACCTTACGCCTCAACCCCGTAGGGGTCTACCGTAAATACGTGGGGAAGACGAAGGCGAAGGTCATTAAGCTGTCAGGAGGGGTTCCGCCAATCTACGGCGAGGACTACAAAGTGCACTGGGGCTTCACCTCCTTCAAAGGAAAGATCGTGCTCGACCTAGGCGCGGACTGCGGGAGCACAGCCTACTACTTCCTACACAGCGGCGCAAGGAGGGTGGTTGCCGTGGAGGGAAACCCGCAGCTCGCCTCGCTTTTAAGGAAATACTCACAGAGAGACGGGAGAGTCGTTCCAGTTGAGCTGTTCATAGATGATCCTGCCGAAATCGAGGGTCTGATCCGCCGCTACAGTCCCGACCTCGTTAAAGTCGACATAGAGGGAAGCGAGAAACACCTTCTAGGCGTATCCAACATTGTACAGGTCAAAGAGTGGTTGATTGAAGCGCACTCGAACGAGCTCCACCGTGCGCTTTCAAGTTTCCTCTCAGCGCAAGGCTTCCGCGTCCGCTCCTTTCACTACTTGGAAAAACTCCGGGTCATATACGCAAGCGTTTAAACGTAAGGAAGCTCAAGCGCGGCTGCTGCTGCCAAGAGCACCCCTACCAGCATAATTGTTTTCCAAGCCTGCCTAAGCCTTTCCCGGAACCTACGTTTTGCCGCGGCGTAGGTCAACGCTAAAGACTCCGCAACTGCGAACGTGTATGCCATGTACTCGCAGAGGCCGTGAGGCATGGCTAAAAGCATGGCGGCCAACGCGAACCCTGAAGTTTTCCCGTTGGCTGCAAGCGCTCCTATTACGTATCCTGTGTTAAACTGGACGAAGCCGTGCTGTACTGCGCCGAAAAGCGGTATGACAGCTATCAGCGCGTGTTCGTAGTTGTTCAAGAATATGAACGTGAAGGAAGCTTGCTCCCTCAACTTTTCAACGTCCTCAACTGTCCGCTTAACCTCTTCAGGCGGAGCCAGCTGTCCCTGCCAAACGCCGACGAAGAGGCAGGCGTAAACCAGCGCAGCTGAGAGGATGAGGCAGACGACGAACTCGCGGCTGAAGTAGGGCAAGCGTTCACCGCCAACCTGTGTGCTCCACCGCTTTTAAGCTCTCACTTCTTTAAATGGTTGTGGTCGAAGGAAATGTTGCTTGTTGCGAGTGGAAGATGGCATGGCCTCCTCCCAAACGAACCGCTTGTGCCGCCCGGCTGGGAGGAAGTGTTCCGCCTCTTGGCGGGCGACGTCGAAGGCGAACACTGCTCCGTGGTTCTGACCTACAAAAATGTGGACTTCCAGGACTTCGCGACGGACGAAATGGTTGAGGCAGCCTCAAAGTTCGACCTTGAAAAGTGCGTTGAGCTTGCAGCGGCCAAGCTCATGGACGCTCCCGAGGACATTGTGGAACTCGACATCCTGCCTCAACAAGTCGCAGCTGCGTGTGCGCTTAGCCAGCATAAGGTCGTAAAGGCTCTGGTTCAAGGCGACCAGGCGACGGTCAGCAGGAGGCTTCAGCTTACGCCTCTGGAAATCCTGAGGGAGCTCTACTCCCGGCCTCCGAGCGGAACAGTTGAGCTCCGCCTAACCGTCGGTCCATCCGATTGGAAGACTGTTAAGGCTGCAGCTTCCCTGCAGAACCTTACACCTGAATACGGGCTCGCAGTCTTAAGGGGGAACGAGGAGAAAAAAGCTGAACTTCTGAGCCTCCTTAAGGTGAGGCTGGCTGAGATGAAACGCGTGAGGAAGGCCGTTTGAAACGCGTCGTTGAAATCGACTTCCAGAGGCCTCTTGCAGAGCACGCCTACTGCCTCCTATGCCAAAGGGAAACCATCCTGCTTGACTCGAACACGCTGATACTGTTAGCCAGGGGTTCCGGTCCCACGTGGGTCAAGAGGCTCCTTTTCGAGTGGGAGAAACTCGGCTTGAAGGCAGTTTGCGGCGTATGCGACTTCATAAGGAGGGAGTCCGTGAACGCTGAGAAGTGGAGGCTTGAAGGTGTGAAGGTTCAGAGGCTCCTAAGCCAGGCAGCTGAAAGCCCGGGCGGAATGTACGTTGAGTTCGAAACGCCGATAGGCGAAGTCGAAGCCGACAGCAGAGACGCTTTCATCGACGTTCTCCCAAAGGTTTTGAGGAGGAAGCTCATGAGGGAAGACGGGCTTTCAGGAACCGACAAGTGCCTCGTCCTCGTGGCGTGGTACCTCCAGCAGAACGGCTTAAACGTCTCAGTTGCCACGGAAGACGAGGCTCTGGCGCGGATGTGCGGGGAGTTCGACGTAAAGGTTCGCTAGGTTCATGAAGCTGGCGCGGCAACATAAAAATGGGGTGTTGGCGAGAGCGACGGTTTGCTCTAAACCTTCTGTTTGCTCAGCGTCACCCTGAAGGACTTCTTGCAGTTTGGGCACTCAAAAAGTCCAAACTCGAGCTGCAGCCTCTTCCCCTGTTTGTCAGGGTTGCCTGTCATGGTCCACTTCTTCTTAGGCTCAGCGACTTCAGCTCCGCACTTAGGGCATTTAACCATTAAGTTTCCTCCAGATAGTTAGGCGTGTCTACGCTTAAAAATAAGCTTTTCAACCCGCCGCTATGAGACAAGCCTAAGGTCTGCACCTTTTAAGTTTTGGCGGCTCCAATTTCTGGTGTTTAGCTTGAAGCGCAAGCTTGCAGCTTTCCTACACCTTTTCGGCTTGAGTTGCCTTGGCGGAGCGGTCTTCCTCGAGCTCCTAGTCTTCTCGGACATAATCTTTCATGGCTACTTCCTAGGTGTTGAACCGAACTTCGCAGTTGCGCTTTTCGAGCTCTCTCTGGCCGCCTCCGCAGCCGCCTACTACGGCTTCCTCTGTCTCCGCGCTTTAAAGGCTCAGGCTGAAACCCTAGGTGGAGGACGCGAAAGTGGTTCGTAGTTACTCCAAAGGCTACAGGGTTGAACGTTTAGCAATCGAACATATGCGCAGGAAGTACGGCGCAGTCTGCGTTAGAAGCGCAGGAAGCCACGGAGCATGCGACCTCCTATTCGGTAACGGCCGAGAGGTCTACGCCGTCCAAGTTAAAGCCGGAAAGAAGAAGCCGTCCGTCTCGTGGGAGGAGCTTGAAAGCTTCGCCAGAAAGTTCAACGCAAAGCCGCTTGTCTTGTACAAACCTGACTGGAAGCAGTTCGTTGAGGTGAAGAACAAAGAGGGCCTTGAGGGTCTACGGCGCTGAGCGGCGGCTCCTAAACACAGGCTGAAGGGTGCTTTTAAGGCGCAGCAGACAGGTTTTAGAGGGATCCAAATGAGTGACGAGGTCAGCTTCTACTGCCACCTGCTC
>Ga0207433_10015984_pt1 | contig 10603 bp, 9 predicted proteins | sample YelNatPaOPGAMG01_FD_187559 | JGI IMG/M metagenome (GOLD analysis project Ga0207433, IMG submission 187559) | Hot spring thermophilic microbial communities from Obsidian Pool, Yellowstone National Park, USA - OP-RAMG-01 (SPAdes) (version 3) | ecosystem: Environmental > Aquatic > Thermal springs >...
AATGACCAGGGTGGGTTTTTGGACCCTCTCAATGACATTGGCCATCGTGAAGGTTTTCCCTGAACCTGTTACTCCCAGTAAGACCTGGTGGCGGAGGCCCTTCAAAACCCCTTCACTCAATGCCTCAATGGCTTTGGGTTGATCCCCTTTTGGCCGAAACTCCGAGACCAGTTTAAATCGATTCATAGAATCATTTTAAAATAGTCGATGGGGAAAGAAAATGGGAAAGGGGATTTTAAGTGGCATTTACTCTCTTTATGCGGACCTTTTGGAGATTTATCTCCCCGAGTCCCAATTCGTAGGCGAGTTTAATGAATTTAATCTCCTCGGGGCGGAAGGGTTTTCCGGTTCTTGGATTTTTAAAGAACCCCGCACCATAGGCATCCACGGCGACAATATCCGTAGAGGCAATCACCTCTCCCGGGGATTCCACCTTTCCAGGCCCTTTGGGACCATTGGTGGTCAGAATTTTAATGGCATCCATCACCACCAGATCCGGTTTTCGAAGGGTATTGATATCGGCAATCGATTGGTGAAGGTCAATCTTATGAAGGAGTTCCATATCCCAGACAATTCCAATCAGGTTCTTCATCCCGAGGGTCAGTTCCGAGGCAAAATGGTGTTTTGGAATCGGGAAGTTGATAAAGACATCGGCCTCGAGAACTTCTTTGAGGACCTCAGCGGTTTTGAGTTTCTTTCCCTTTGGGATCTCCACTTTTTTGTAAACATTCCTTCCGTGACCAGAAAGGACTTCCGCTCCTGCCTTCTGTCCCGCTTCTTTTAACCCCGTTCGGACAAAGGTGAATTGATGATTATCGCAGGTGTGGTCCCAGACGGCTACCCGAGCGGCACCAGCCTCGTAACACATTTTCACCAGGGCATAGAGAAGGTCTGGGTTATTCGTACAGGCCTGTTCCGGGGTTCTTGCCCAGGCTATATTGGCTTTGATGACCACCTTCTGACCTTTCTTTATGAACCGCTTCATTCCTCCCAGAGGGGCCATCGCAGCCTGCAGGAGTTGAGCCGGAGACCCATTGCTCGCAATCACAAGATCGGGTTCCTCTGCTCCGTGGGCCAGCGTTCCATAGAAGGGAAATCGATTCGTCAGTAAAGGAAGGGCTACACCCAATGTGGCTCCCTTTAGAAACTCTCTCCGATTCAAACTTTTCTTATGCAGCTCCATCGATGGTTTCCTCTCTCCTTTTCTTAAGGATTTAAAATCAACTTAGAAGCACCCCGATCTGTTCCGAACCAGACCCCATCTCTATCCTCGGCCGCGCATAGAACCATATTGCTCAAAAGTCCGTCTGCCGTCGTGAAGGACTCCCATTGTTTGGTCTGAAGATCAAAGACACTCACCCCATTTTCACGGCAGATAAAGATTCTTCCTTTTATCACCGCCATGAAATTGATTCCCCCATTTTTCAAAGGGTCTCTGGATTCGAATCTCTTCCATCGGTCTCCCTGAGGTTCATACTCAAAGAGACCTCCACCACTTTCACCCGCCCAGATCCGGTTTTCGACGAGGATTAGAGATTTGATTTCTGTCTCTCCCAGCCCTTCCCTCTGAGAGTAATTTTTCCACCCTTTCTTTCCCTTAAGAAGCCTGCTGATCCCTCCATTCGTGCCGATCCAGAGGGAGTTGGGCTCGACCAATATGGTATTGACAAAATTCCCTGAAAGCCCTTCTTGGGTTGAAAAGAACTGCTTCCAAAGCTCCGTTTTCTTATCCAGGGCGTTCAATCCTTTCTCTGAACCTACCCATAAGGTATCCCCATCTATGGCCATGGAGATAATCTTCTTAGCCCGACCGTTATTGGTATTGAAGACCTTCCAGGGAGGCTGTCGCTGAGGTTGATAATAGGAGATTCCTCCACCTTTGAAACCATAAAAATGGGTTCCAAACCAAATTCGGTCTACATCTGGAAGAATCACGGTGACATGATTATAAGGGAGGAGATTCTTCCAGTTGATGCTCACCCCATCGTCTACCGAATCCATGGGTTCCCCTTTGGTCGTATAAGCCTTGATCACTTTTTTTGATCGATCATAAAATGTTGCCCCACCCGCATAAGTCCCGAACCACAATTCCTCTCCCTGAACGGCAATGGCATAGACCATTTCCCCGGAGAGTCCCTCTTTTGGGGTCATCTGGTGAAAGCTAAGAGGTCTCTTTAATGGGGCAGAAGAGAGGGTAAAGGGAGATGAGAAAAAAATCGATACTAAAACAAAAAGGTAAAGGGGAGTTCGGGATCTCATCTTTCTATTCCGATTTAAATTTTTGGACAATTATGTCAAATTGAAATAGAATTTTCAAGGAATCCCCCACTTAAGGGTGGAAATAAATTTAAGCCCGACAGGAGTATTTCTGAAATCCATAGAACGCGGAGGTACCCCTCTCGGGCTTATTCCCCATCTGAGTGAGGCATTACATTTTCAAGCAATGCCTTACTGAAGCGGGAGTGATATGGAACGATTCGTTAACCCTCTCAGACCGATTTCGTGAATAACGAAAAGAAGGGTTACATTTTAGAGAGGATCTAAATCCATGAAGGTCAAAATCGAATCGGTTGCCTTTAAAGGATATGGAGTGGGAAGGCTTAGCGGGAAGGTTATTTTTGTCCCTTATACAGTGACAGGGGATGAGGTTTCTGTTACCCTCGTTGAGGAAAGGAAGGATTTCTCCATTGCAAAATTAAAAGAAATCATTACTCCATCCCCGTGGAGGGTTACCCCTCCCTGCCCTTATTTTGGATATTGTGGAGGATGCCAGTGGCAACATATCGAACCAATGATTCAGGGAGAGCTGAAGAAAGAGATTTTAAAGAATCTCTTTCAGAGATTGGGAAGGCTGAGAGAACCCCCATCCCTTTCCCTCATCCCTTCTTTATCCCCCTATGGCTATCGCGCCAGAATTCAACTCAAAGTCGATGGGAAAAGAATGGGTTTCTTTGAAGGGAAGTCTCATCGAATCATTGAAATTGACCAGTGTCTCATCGCCCATCCACTCATTAATCCCATCCTTAAGGAACTTCAAAAAAGAAGAGTCTCACTCTCCCACATCAGAGAGATTGAAATCAATGTCTCTCCTGAAGAGGAAAAAGGAATTCTTATCCTTCATCTGGATAAGCCCGCGGGTCGAGAAACCCTTCCAATTCATGAACTCCTCGGGTCCTCCCCCTTTTTAAAAGGGTTGGTTCTTGCAGGAATAAATGGATGGGAATATTTTGGCGATCCCATTCTCCATTTAAAAACAGAAGTGATCTCTTCTAAAATCCACCGAGTCTTCCGATTAAGGGTTTCACCAGAAAGTTTTTATCAGGTGAACCTTGAACAGAACTTAAACCTTCTCGAAACCGTCCTGGAGTTTGCTCAGTTGAGAGGAGAAGAACGAGTCCTCGAACTCTACTCTGGAATAGGAAATTTTACGCTCCCTTTAGCCATGGAGGCAGGATGGGTCCTTGGAATCGAAGAGAATGGAAAGGCCATCGAAGATGCTCGATTCAACGCAGAGGAGAATCGGATTGGGAACTGCCGATTCCTTCTGGGGAGAGTGGAGGAAAGAATGAAGGAGGTAGGGGAGGAAGTCGATCTTATGGTCCTTGATCCCCCGAGGAGAGGAGCCAAATCGGTTCTGGTGGAGATCGAACGGCTTCGTCCCAAAAGGATTGTCTATCTCTCTTGTGACCCCACCACTTTTATCCGGGATATCACCCTTCTTTTACAAAAGGGGTATTCCCTTCAGAAGGTTCGTCTTGTCGATATGTTCCCCCAATCCTACCATATGGAGGTGATCGGCCTTCTTGAGGGTTAGATGACTTTATTCAGGGGATATTCGATAATCCCCACCGCTCCCCTTTTCATCAGCCGTGGAATCAGTTCCCGGACCTCTTTCTCTGACACCATCACTTCTACCGCGAACCAGTCTGTCTGGAAAAGGTTGGAAATGGTCGGGGCCGTGATGCAGGGGAGGATTTCAATGACGCTCTTCAGGTCATTCGCAGAAACATTCATCTTGAGTCCCACCATTCCTTCAGCCCTTAAGGCTCCTTGGAGAAGCAGGGAGATCTGTTCAATCTTCTCTCTCTTCCATGGATCTTCATAGGCTTTCCGATTCGCAATGAGCTGAGTATGGGTCTCCAGAAGTTCCTCCACAATTCGAAGCTTATTGGCCCGAAGGGTGCTTCCGGTCTCCGTGACTTCCACGATGGCATCACAGAGTCCTTCGATGACTTTTCCTTCCGTGGCTCCCCAGGAAAATTCGACCTCTACGTGAATCTTTCTCTCTTCAAAGTAACGCTTCGTAAAATTGACCAGTTCCGTAAAGATCTTTTTCCCTTCTAAGTCTTTTAGGGTCCGGATGGGGGAATCTTCAGCCACGACCAGGACCCATTTCGCCGGGGCCGTACTCGTTTTTGAATAGATTAAATCCTGGACCACCACGACATCCGAAGCGTTTTCCAGGATCCAATCCTTCCCCGTTAATCCCACATCGAGAGTTCCCATCTCAACGAAACGGGACATCTCCTGGGCCCGAACCAGGGTGCATCGGATCTCCTCATCGTCGATGCTTGGAAAGTAGCTTCGGGAACTCACGGTAATCTTCCACCCCGACTTTCTAAAGAGTTCAATGGTTGCATTCTCAAGGCTTCCTTTTGGAATTCCTAACTTCAAGAGTTTCACTTTCTGTAGACCTCCTTTGGATCAAAGATGAGTCTTCCTGAAATCCTCCACTCCCCTTCCTTCCAGTGGTGATGGAAACAGCTTCGATAACCTGTATGGCAGGCCGCCCCTCCAATCTGGTTCACCTTAATGAGCAAGGCATCCCCATCACAGTCCAGATAGATCTCCTTCACTTCCTGAAAATGTCCGGACGTCTCTCCCTTGACCCATAATTGATTTCTCGATCTGGACCAGTAGGTCACTTTCCGACTTTTCAGGGTCTCTTCCCAGGCCTCCTGATTCATATACCCCAACATCAGGACTTCGTTCGTGATGGCATCCTGAATGATGACTGGAATCAATCCATTTCCTTTCTTGAAATCGATCTCAATCATGTCGTCTCCTTCTCGTTTCCCTGTCCTATTCTTGGAGGAGTAGTTTTGCCAACTGGATGGCGTTCTTAGCCGCCGAGCCGGCATGACAATTATTAAAGAAGACCAGGGTTTTAGTGGTTTTTTGGGAGATCTCTTTGATATCCGGAATGAACTCCTTGAGTTCCTTTTCAGTGTAGAGATAATCATAACGGACCGAAGTGGGGACATGAAACCAGTTGGGATTTCTCCCATGGAATCGAAAGTATCCAATCTCGGAAGTCGCTCTGGGAAGATAGGGCATCAGTTTTGGGAGTTTGGGTTCATCGACCACACAGAATCCAATTCTGTTCTGCTCTAAGAATCGGAAGGTCTCCTCCCTCAGCCACATTCGATTTCGAAACTCAAAGACGAGTGGAATCTCTTCCATCTCTTCTTTAAATCTCTTGAGGTAGGTGACATTCGCCGAATTGGGAAAGAACCCATAAGGAAACTGAGCCAACACACATGCGAGTTTTCCTTCCTCCTTTAAAGGGAGGAGGCTGGTTTTGAATTTTTTAAATACCTCCTGATTCTCAGAAATTTCTCCACTCTCCTGATCCCTGATCTCGTGGGTCATTCCTTTAAAACACTTGACCACAAATTCAAAATCCCTGGAGGTCTTTTTGGCCATGGCTGTAAAACTCTTCTGGGAAGGAAGGGTATAATAAGTAAAGTTGACTTCAAGGGCTTTAAAACCCAGCTCCTTCTCGTAAAAAGGAAGCATCTCCCTCTCCTGAAGCCCAGGAGGGTAGATCACCCCTTTCCAATCTGGAAAGGAGAAACCACTTGTCCCAATCTTGATCATATTATATAAAGAAATTGGGCTTCTCAGCCCGTCCCTATAAAAATAGAAGAATCTGAGAGGATTGTCAACTTTTGGGCCATTTCGTTAAAGAGTTTCATATCTCCAGGAGGATCAGAGATCTCCATCAATTCGAGGAATCCCTTTTTACCCTCAGCGGGAACGTCATCCTTCCCAACCTCCGCACTGCCAGAGGATTGGCTCAGAAGATAAATGAGTATGGAGGTCTTCCTCGTTCTCGGGGCTCGATGGTCAGAGCCAGTGAGATCTTTGCGATGGGGTTAATCGATGAGATTCTCCACGTCGTCGTTCTCCTTTATCGAGAAGAGAAAAACCCAGAGGTGATGAAGAAGGCCCTTCACTGGCTTTATGATGAAGTGGGTAGAAGCCAAGTGGATCAAACCCTCCGAAGGTTCTTAGAAGAGTTTCCTTCTTTACCTCTCTATCGAGGAGAAATAGGGATTGAGGCCTATCTTGAGGGAGAGACCGAAGGGATCCCTAATCGTCAGGTGGCCCTGGAAGAGATGCTCATGCTCTGGTTAGCCAATCAGAACCCTGCCTTTTCTCCTTTTTCCGACCTCTTCGATCATTCTTCCCTTGAAAAGGAAACGCTCTATCGCCCGATCATCGAGGCCCTTCATCGTTTCTTTCTTCACCAGCCCTTTTTTGGCCCAGAGCCTCAGAGCCTGATCGAGATGCTTCGGAGTCCTGCCAAGGCCTTTCCAGATTCTCTATCAGGTCAATTAGAATATATCAAAGAAAGATGGGGATATCTTCTTGGAAGATACCTCTCTCTCCTTCTCAGAGCCCGTGACCTTCTGAAAGAGGAGGAGATTGCCCAAATACGAAAAATGGCTTTATGGACCCGCCCACCTGCAGAGGTCCTTGAATATGTGGGGTTCGAGGAAGTCCCCGAGCGCTTCAGCCCGGATCGAGATTGGATGCCAAGGTTGGTCTTGCTCGCCAAGAATGTCTACGTCTGGCTCCATCAGCTTTCAAGGAAGTATCAGCGATCCATCTACCGGCTTGATCAGATTCCGGAGGAAGAACTGGATCTTTTATCCCAATGGGGTTTTAGCGGGCTTTGGTTGATCGGTCTTTGGGAGAGGAGTTTAGCCTCAAAGAAGATTAAAGAACTCTTAGGAAATCCGGAGGCGGTGGCTTCGGCCTACTCCATTTTTGACTATCAGATCGCCAGTGACTTAGGAGGAGAAGAGGCCTTTCAGAGTCTGAAACAACGGGCCTGGAGATATGGGATTCGTCTGGCAAGTGATATGGTTCCAAACCATATGGGGATTGATTCGAAATGGGTCATGGAGCATCCCGATTGGTTTATCTATCTGGAGGAAAGTCCCTTTCCTTCCTATCGTTTCACCGGTCCCGACCTTTCATGGTTCGGGGAGATAGGGATCTATCTCGAGGACCATTATTATGATCAGACGGATGCGGCCGTGGTATTCAAGAGGGTGGATCGACGAAATGGAGAGGTTCGATACATCTACCATGGGAATGATGGGACCCGTATGCCCTGGAATGATACCGCTCAACTCAACTTTTTAAAGCCAGAGGTTCGAGAGGCTGTCCTTCAGACCATCCTTCAGGTGGCAAAAAAATTCCCGATCATTCGCTTCGATGCGGCGATGACCCTCACCAAACGACATTATCAGCGTCTCTGGTTCCCCGAACCTGGAATGGGGGGAGCCATTCCTTCACGATCTGAATATGGAATGACCAAAGAGGAGTTTGATCGTCAGATGCCTCATGAGTTCTGGCGGGAAGTGGTCGATCGGATAGCCCAGGAAGCTCCGGATACCCTACTCTTAGCTGAGGCCTTCTGGCTCTTGGAGGGGTATTTTGTCCGTACCCTTGGAATGCATCGAGTCTACAACAGCGCCTTCATGAATATGTTGAAGGACGAAGAGAATGCCAAATATCGCTCGGTGATGAAGAATACCCTGGAATTCAATCCCGAGATCCTGAAGCGGTTTGTCAATTTTATGAGCAATCCTGACGAAGAGACAGCCATCTCGCAGTTCGGTAAGGAAGATAAATATTTTGGAATCTGTACGATGATGGTGACCCTTCCTGGACTGCCGATGTTTGCCCACGGCCAGATCGAAGGATTTCATGAGAAGTATGGGATGGAGTATCGTTATGCCAAGTGGGATGAAGAGCCGGATCAAAATTTAATCGAACGTCATAAACGAGAAATTTTCCCATTGCTCAGACATCGTTACCTCTTTGCTGAGGTGAAGGACTTTATCCTCTATGATTTTTTTACTCCCGAAGGGAAGGTCAATGAGAATGTATTTGCCTATTCGAATCGTTCGGGAGAGGAGAGGGCCCTCATCCTTTATCATAACAAGTTTGATCGTGCCTGCGGTTGGATTCGGACTTCTGTGGCCTTTTCCACGGATGAGGGGGGTCAACGAAAGCTCGTTCAGAAGCAACTCGGGGAAGCCTTAGGACTTCATCGAGAGAAGGATTACTTCCTGATCTTTCGAGATCATGTGAGTGGCCTTGAATATATCCGGAAGAGTCAAGAGCTTCACGACAAAGGATTATACGTGGAGTTAGGAGCCTATCAGTACCATGTATTTTTGAGCCTTCGAGAGATCCGAGACAACGAATGGCATCATTATGCCCGACTTCACGATTTCTTGGGCGGGAAGGGAGTTCCTGATCTCCACGAGACCCTGAGAGAACTTCTTCTTCAACCTCTTCATCAGGCTTTTCGAGAGTTGGTTCAAGGGGAAAGACTCCGTCGTCTAATAGGAGCTCGGATCAAAAAATTTGGAGAGTCCCTTGAAGAGGGTCTTCTTGCGGAGATCGAAGAGAAGATGGTTCGGGTCCTGAAGGAGGTAAGACAGTTTGATCAAGGGAAAAGGGATGAGTCCCTCTTGATCCGGCAGGTGAGGAAAGAATTAGAGGCCATCCTTTATTTGCCTGTGATCGCCAGTCGGGTCTCCATTCTTCAACCCAAAAAGGTCAAAGAGGTAGCCCGATTTCTGAATCAAAGACTGACGGATTCGCCCTTCCTCTGGGGTCCCCTTTTTTTATGGGTTTTTGTTCACCTCCTCGGGAGCGGAATCCGCCCTGAAGAGGTGGCTCAGAGTCCCGGGATCATCGATCGTTTAAAACTCGGCCCAATTTTTCGCGAGACCCTTATCGATTTAGGGATCAATGAAGAGGTCGCCTCGAGACGGGTCACCTTGGTGAAGCTCCTCACCCGCTACCAAAGGTGGTTTGAAGAAGAGATGGATCCTCTTCTCGAGACCCTATTCAGAGACCCGGAGGCAAGGGAATTCTTAGGAGTGAATCTCTATGCGGATCGATGGTGGTTTCACAAAGAGTCCTTTGAGGAGCTTTTATGGTGGTTCATGCTGATCGCAGCCATTGAAATCGGTTTCGACCCGCTCCGATCGGTTAATGAGATGAAGAAAGAATTAGAAAGATCCTGGTCAATGATTGAAACCCTTCAGAGAGCAGAAGAGAGATCAGGATATGAGGTTGAAAAGTTGGTTGAATGGATAAAAACTCGTCCAATCAATAAAGACCAGCCCAGGTGAGGGTCCACTCTCCGAAACGTTCATTGACTCGATCCATCGCTTTAAGGAGGTTTTCCTTCCTATCCTTCTTCTCAAAAAGGTTCAACTGGTATCCTTCCTTTCTCAAGAGGGAGACCGTGACCCCTAAGAGGCGTATCGGTTTTGGATGAGTAAGGGATTCAAAGATTTCAAGGGAGTGACGGAAGATTTCATTCCCACTATGGGTTTCCTGTTGAAGGGTTTTCTGTTTGGTAAAGGTATAGAAATCACAATACCGAACGGTAAGGGTTATCCTCTTCCCGAAATAACCTTCCTTTCTCATTCTTTTCGAAACCCTCTCGGAGAGTTGGAAAAGGACCTTCTTTAATCTTTGGGAATCCAGCGTGTCTTCTTCCAGGGTGACACTGTGCCCGATCGATTTGGCCTCCTCTTCTTGTTCAAAGGGAACGACGGGGCTCTCGTCTTTTCCCAGCCCCATTTCCTTCAGTCTCTTTCCAATCACGCCAAATCTTCTTGTTAACAGGGGGAGAGGGGTTTTCCCCAATTGCCCACAGGTAAAAATTCCTATATCCCTTAAAGATTCAGCCAGTTTTGGTCCGATCCCATGGAGTTTCTCCACAGGAAGATCTCTCAGGATTTCTTCTATCCCTTCTTTTTTGATTTCCATCAGCCCATCGGGCTTTTTGAGACGACTTCCCAATTTAGCCAGCAGTTTATTGGGGGCAATTCCGATGGAGCAGGTTAAATCCTCTTCTTCTCGAATCCTTTTCTTGCTTCAACATATTTCGCTTTTCCCAATTTGCTTTTTTTCCGGCAGTTTCTAAGCATTTATCTAAGACATAAGTGGTTAACTTAGTTTTTGAAAAGTAATTAAAATCACCCTCACTTGCCAAGTTTTTAATTCTTAATTCTAAAGGGTCAATATTTAGCTTTTCAGCCAATTCATCAACAAGCTGTTCAAAAGCAAAGAATACTTGCGGATTACCAAACCCACGAAAAGGAGTGTTGTTTGGTATGTTAGTGTATACGCCATATGCCTCTACTTTAACGTTCGGAATACAATATTGTGTAATAAGTAAATCTATGGGCATAGACATGTTGGCAAAAGTGCAATTTGCATAAGCGCCAGCGTTTGCTATTAACCTGCCTTCTAAGGCGGTAAAACTTCCGTTTTTTTA
>Ga0207433_10015991_pt1 | contig 10601 bp, 9 predicted proteins | sample YelNatPaOPGAMG01_FD_187559 | JGI IMG/M metagenome (GOLD analysis project Ga0207433, IMG submission 187559) | Hot spring thermophilic microbial communities from Obsidian Pool, Yellowstone National Park, USA - OP-RAMG-01 (SPAdes) (version 3) | ecosystem: Environmental > Aquatic > Thermal springs >...
GTGGGTAATAGAAAATTCAGCGATTAAATACGAAATCGAAAAACGACATAAAACGGATGGGAAGTCGCAAAGTTTTGATACTTCAAGCCGTTGCATCTGGTTTCGCTGCCAGATGGTCGTCATTGACTTGTTCCTGAAAAGACTTTAACTGTGCCAAGGAGGCTGTCAAGACATCGCTGTCCACGGTTTCATTGTTCAAAATATTGACTATGATGCTCATTTCGGCATTGATATAAGCAACTGACTGAGCATGCAAGGCATCAATGGATTGGAAAATTTTGTTGGTGACAAAGGAGATGTAACGATGTAAGTTTTTTTCAGCCTCCAGCGGAATCTGTTTTTTGAAGTGACGATAAAACAAAGGACGAAAGCTTTTCATCGGCAAAAAGAAAAGCAATGAATCCAATTGCGAATCAAACACCCGATAAATAGAGACATCCGGTTTTTCAACTCCCATAAAATCACATTGCCAGTAGGTCTCTGTCAAATGCAATCCAAACGCATCCAGCAGTTTATCAGCGAGCTGTTGTCGAAATTGCACTGCCGTGTATCGATAATAATCCAAGTATTCCATGACCAAATGATTCATTTGATCATAATGCGTTTCATCAATTTTCAACAACTCCTGCCGTATGTTTTTTGCCAGCCATTGCTCAAATTGCTTGGATACCTTAAACAAAATACCGTTGAATTGTTCAAAATCAGTATCAAAAGCTTGTTGTAAGTTTTGAATCATCGCCTCCAAAGAGGGCAGAATCATTTTCTCCAATTTATCACGAATTTCACTTTTGAACGATGAGGTCGAAAGCATCATTTCTTTTTCGTGATGATGCCGATTTCGTTCCATTTCTTGCAGTGTTCGGGTGATCTGATTTTTTTCTGCAAGGCGTTTTAAATGGGCTTGAAGTGCCAAATCGGCATACTCAATGCTTTGGCGAATGACGGTTTTGAGTTTGAATTGAAAAATTTCTTCCCGTTTTTGTTCAATGTGTTGATGAAAAGGAGCAATCACTTGTTCAACAATCGTTTTTCGATGTTGATCGGTTTCTGAAACGATGGAATAATCAAAAAGTTGAACCTCACGATGTAATGCTTTTACCACCGAATCATGGATATAATGACGGATTTCCTCCAATTCTTGTGGACGAAACAAATCTGTTTTGGTGAGGACAATCATCAATTCCGGACAGTAAGAAGCAATCCCTTTGAGCAAAGTGACATCTTCCTCTGACAAAGGACGTTCGGCACTGATCACAACCAGCGCCAGACCGGTAAAAGGCAACCACTCCAACGTGGCATCGCTGTTGTGTTTATAAAAACTCCCCAAGCCGGGCGTATCCACAATTGAAACATGAGGAAACGGTTTCAACGCCGGATGAAAAACTTCAGCCAAAGCCACTTTTCGTTCATTATTGGGATTATACTTTTCGGTCACATAAACAGCTAATTGATCTAATGATTGATGCAGCTCGGTACCATCCATCAATTGGATATGAACGTAAGGTTCCTCACCATAGACGATTTGTGTGACAATGGCCGTAAGCGGCACAACGCCTACCGGCAAAATAGCTTGTTGCAGAATACTGTTAATCAACGAACTTTTCCCTGTTTTAAATTGACCCAAAACAGCTATATTGACTTTGCGTTGTTTGTCGTTGAGCAAAACCTCCAAAGGACGTGTCAAATCAGGCGCACCTGTCAATTGGTTGATTCGCTTTATTTCTTGAATGAGGATGTTTTCATTTTTCATGATCAAAACGATTTCAGTTCGTTATCCGCTTTCGATTCCGAAGAAGATGTCTGTTGATGGATTCGCCGAATGGCTTCATTGGCTGCTTTTCGTGCAAGAATGCCGTACGCTGAACTCAAACAGTTGTTCAGAAATGGTTCACATTCCGTCAAACCAATTTTTCCCAATGCCTCAATAGCCTCCTGCACCAAATAAGGATCCCGATTTTCTTCAATCACTTTCTCCAAATCATGCACCGCCCGCTGGACACCTCGTTCGCCCAGAATAAAAGCCGCTCTGATAGGAGTCATCGGTTCAGGATGATGCAAAGCACGAATCAGCTTTTCATCATATTCTTCTTCGCTTAATGCTTCCTGATTCGCTCCGCAATGAGGACAAACCGTCAGTTTCGGATCAATTTCATTCCAACAGTTAGGACAATAAAACGTCATTTTAATTGTATCTTTAATGAAATCAACCGAATGAGGAATGGGATCGATATCAATTGAATGCCAACGGAGAAAACAACCACCCACAGAGGAGAAATATCATATAACCATCCCATTAAAGCGCTGCCAAGAAACCAGGCAACTCCAAAAACAGCATAAAAAAGGCCAAAACCCGTTGCAAATTTACCTGAAGGCAAAATTGTCGTCAACACCGCACGCACGATAGACTCCTGAGCTCCCATGCCAATGCCCCACAGCAACATCCCGATGAGAGCCGTCACGTTATTTCCCATGAAAACAAGAGGGGCAAACCACATTGCTAACAGTGTGCTCACAATGACCGTTTTTATGCCGAATCGATCAAAATATTTCCCTAGCAAAAGAGCCGCAATGGCATCAGACCCCATGGCCACAGCATACATGATAGGAATCAGATCGGTGGTCACCTGCTTTGATTCATCAAAATGAAAGGCTATGAGCGAATAATCGGCAAAACCTGCTCCAATCAGCGATAATGCCGTCAAATAGATCCAAAAGTAACGTTTGGACGCCACTTGATTCCAATCTTTCTTGACAATCTCAAGGCGTTGCGTATCGGGATATTTAGCTCGAGCAACGATCAACACTAAAATGGCAATGACCGCCGGTATGAGTAATACGGCAAAGGACGTCGTGTAATGATGGGTAAAATAAAAAACAGCGCCAACGATTAACGGACCCAACACAGCACCGATCTGATCAAACGCTTCGTGCACGCCGAATCCTTTTCCGATACCTACTTGTGTGGTGGCATGAGACAGCATGGCATCCCGCGCAGGATTCCGAATAGCCCGTCCAGTTCGTTCCAAAATCATCAACACAGCAGCCACCTCCCAACTACCTGCCAAAGCTAAAAGAGGAACAGCAAACAGATTAATGAAATATCCCACAAAGGTGACAGTCCAATATTTTTGTGTCCTGTCGGCAATGATCCCTGACAGATAACGCAATGAATGTCCAATCAACTCTCCAAAACCGGCAACGATGCCCACAATGGTTGCACTGGCTCCCAACGTGGCCAAGAAAGGGCCTGTAAGACTTCGGGCGCCTTCGTGCGTCATGTCCGAAAACAAACTGACAACGCCGATAAACACAATAAAAATCCATGCTGATTTTTTGACGTTCATAATCATTCTTTTTTGATCTATGCTGGCAGAATGCTTGAATCCCGTTTGATTTTTTGCAATTATCTCAATGCCAATCGGAACAGAACTGCCTTGTACCGATATAAAATGTCGGCTTGTGCGTTCACCTAAACTCCTTCCAAAAGCTGTCCTTCCTGACTACTTCCTTTCAAAAAAGGGGAAACCCAAATGGTTGTACAAAAATAATCTTTTTCACTCGTTGCAACTTCTCAAAAAAAGCTTTTTCGCCCAATGCCTCCTTTTTTTGTTTCGGCGCAGGAAAAATCCACTTTGAAGCCATGGAGCGATCCAAGCCAATCACATCACCGCCATTCCAATCAAAAAGGCAATAATAAATAAGAGAAGAATGTAAGCAACGTATGCACTAATGCGTCCATTCATCAGCACCAAAGCCTCTCCTTCGCCAATTTTCTCCACCATGCGGGTCAACCAATTCATGGGACGCAACATAATATCTTCCACCTCAATGGTACTCCTGCTTTTCGTCCTCACTTCCTTTGTGTGATATACGTTTCGCAAAATATGCTCTAAGATTTGCGAATAAGCCCTGGCGGTAAAATACTCTTCCTCTTCCAACGGAAGCCCTCCGTTCCACGAGGTTACTTTACGAACCTTTGTTCGTTTGCTTATAAACAAGATGAAAGGCACGATCATCAAAACGATCAATACAATAAAGATCAACGTAGGAGTAATGACGCCAAAAATAGGTTGATTGGAGGCCAAAACAAACGGTGCTGGAACATCCAACAAGCTCGTGAGCAGTTGCGGAAAACCCAAAAGAATGATCACAGCAGGCAAGGCTACTCCGCAAAGAAGAATCAATAGAAGCATGCCTGTCTCGGAACTGTTCATAAATCGATTTGAGATCACGCGACTTTTTCGTCCATGATCATAGCCTAAGGCGGTATAACCAATCAGTTTGATCATGGCAAAGCCGATAAGCCCAATAGCCAACGCCGTCAAGACACCGGTTAAAGCAGCAATAAATTCAGTTGAAACATTGGGAAATTTATACGACTGGAAAAGCGTTTCAAGAATCATCCACTCACCCACATAACCAATCAACGGCGGGAAAGCACTAAACGAAAGCGCCGAAACCACAATACCAAGAGCCGGAATTTTACCCACTCCGCTCCAAACGCCGCGGGCTTCGTCAATGGTATGCACATCATACGCTTCCTTGGCATGACCTAATGACATAAACAAAAGCGTTTTTGAAAAAGTATGCGACAAGGCAATGATGATAGAAGTAGCTTGTGCAAACAAGGCAAGATAATGTAAATCAGGATTTGTGATGCTTTGTGCAAGGGCATAAAAACCGATAGCTGTTAAAATCATCCCATTATTTTCAATGGTGGAATAGGCCGGCAGTAACCTGACCTTATTAACAGCCACAGCCTGAAGACCACCCCAGAAAGCCGATAACGCCCCCAACACAATGATCACCAGATTCCACGTGTCATTAATAGGCATCACCGGAATAATCCGTTCCAATCCGTAAACCCCCATCAAGGTCACCGGTCCGCTAAGAATAGCCGCCGCATTATCAGGCATTTCCCCGTAAATACCACGCATCCATCCATGAAACGGCACAATATCCATTTTGATGATGAAGCCCAACGACAAAAAGATCAGCACCACACTTCCTCCGCGCGAAAGAGCATCAAACGTAATGCTATTGGTCGATTGATACAAAAGGGCAAATCCGATCAACAGACAAGCCGTCGATAATTCACCAAATGCCAGAAATCGGTACGCTTTCTCATAATGCAATCCGGAAATGACCATCATGATAAAAGCAAAAATGGTCATAATTTCCCAGCCGATCAACAGAGAAAATCCATCACGGGCACTCAACACAAGCATCATCCCTAACAAAGCAAGATTAAAACCTAACGAAAGATTGCTTTTTGGATAAAAAACCGAATAATCGACAGAGTAAAGCGAAAGGGCTATCCACGCAATGGACGCAATGATAATAAACAAAGCGCTCAAATGGTCAAGACCAAGCGTAATGCTCACATTGGGCGTGAGCGACATACGAAACAACTCCTCCGAGCTGTTTAAAGCATAAATGCCAACCACTAAGGCGGAGACTGACCCCAGAAAAGCCAATAGATAAGACGCTTTGCTTTTTTTATAGAAAAGAGCGCCTGCCAAAAAGAAAAACAGGGAAGCCCAAAAGAAATTGATCATGACGCAATACGTTTATTTTTAATAAGTTCCAATAGCAAGCCTAAAAGTTCCGATGGAGAAGGAATGCCTTTCAGTTGTGCAACATGATGACGCATTTCCGGATACGGAGACATTGGCAAATCATCCATGCTATCGTCGATGGTAATCACATAATACGGTTCCGGCATCTGGTTGAGCGTTTCATTCATTGGAGCCAACATCAATTCCGTGGGACGACCCAAAATGAGCAACACATCGGCATGGCGCGGCGAATCCGTAAAATAAATACCAAAACGATGGATGTTATATTGTGGCGATTCTAATGCACTGATTTCAAAGTTCAACGCATTGGAACTGCCAACATCCAGGATGTAAATAAACAACGAACGTTGAAAGAGTTTTCCGTAAAGAGATTGCAAGCGTATTGGAGACGTGTACGCTTTCTTTTCCGTCAAATGTCGTCTAATTCCAAATAATGGCCACCATTTTAACATGGGTTATATCGGTTAAATTGTTATCATTTATCGTGCAGCGTCACTAAAATGGACGCCAAACGAATCAAATATAAAGGGGAAATCGGTAAAAATATATTCATCCAAACTAAAAGCCGCTGCATGCATGCCCACATACGAAGGCGTAAAGATCCGTGCATGAGCGATTATCCCGTCTTGTAAAACGACATAATAAGCCACAGCGCCACTGGGTGAATTGGCAATGCCGCATCCTTCTCCGTTTTCCCGGATTGATTTTGTTGCCTCATCCGTATTGAAATTCCACGCATCACTAATTTTCAAATGATCAATAATGTATTCACATGAATTCATGATTTCCTCCGCACGAACTTCCATTCTTGCCAAAGCATCTCCTTCATTTTGAGTAATCACCGGAAGTTGTATCAGATGACTGATGGTTGTGTTTAAATCGTCTTTCACACCACAAGCACGCAAGGAAGGTCCACTGAGCCCCATTGCAATGGCCTGATCGGCTGTTATCGTGCCGGCAGCATGCAGTCGATCCATATAATTGGCATTGTTCACACTATGAACATACAGCTGTTCAAATCGTTTCGCTATCAAGGAGTAACCGTTGATGGCATGTTGCATGTTTTCTAAAGACGGCAGATGATGAAACCCGCCCACCTGATTAATCCCCATCAAATAGCGGGAACCGGTAAGGATCTCATTCAAACGCAACGCTTCTTCAAACAAAGAACTTAAGTGCGATGTCAACACTTTTTGAGCAGCTGCCGAAGCCAATTTGGTAATGACGTGTAAATGATTGTAAATCCGTTCAGCCTCGAGCAGAATATTTCGCCAATTTTGCACTCCCATATCGACGTTACTATGCAATGCATTCTCGACCGCTCTGGCATATGCTACAGAATGCGAAAAGGCAAAATTGCTGCAAACAGCTTCAGCTAAAGCAAGTGCCCGCTGAGGCGTTTTATTCGACATCGTCTCTTCAATGCCGCGATGTTTCCAACTCACGTCAATGCCTGCATGAAGAATCTTTTCCCCAAAAGTATATAAGTTAAAGCACCCTGCTTCACGCACACCTGCCGTCACAGGTCCATAGCGAAAACGAAATACGCCCGGCCCTGAGACAGATCCGCGTCGAAGATGAAGTTCTCTCTTTTTCAGCAGTTGATAACATCCAAATTCTTCCCTTTGCGCCTGACTTTCGACAGGTTCCAATCGAGCCACCCCGTCTTCAATGATCAGAAGCTTTTCTTTTCCATCTATTTCTATCACACCGGCAAGCAATCTCATGGGATCAGGAATTTATGTAAAAATTGTTCGAAATAGGGAATGAAAAACAACGACAAGAGCGACAGACTCAAGTTGACAATCGGCACCCACGTCGCTTTGTGCGCTTTTTCTTTGGGGTAAAGTTTGCCTCCGGTAAAAATCATCTTCCCCACTTTGAAGTTGACCGAAATGAACGCAATGGCAAGAAATAACATCACGGTTGCAGCAATCCCCCATCCATATTGTCGGATGAGCTCGGCAAAGATAAACAACTCCCCAATAAAGACCGGAAACGGCGGCGCACCGGTCACTGCCATGGCTCCCATAAACAGTCCGCCGGCAGTGCGTGGCAATCGGCCTAATAATCCTTTGACATCGCCCATCGAGGTACTACCATACGTTGAAAGCACATCGCCCGTAAAGAAGAAAACAGCCGATTTGGCCAACCCATGTGCAATGATGATGATCACTGCTCCCAACAGCCCTCCTTGTCCCAATGAAAACCCGATTAAAATCATCCCCATGTTTTCCATACTCGAATAGGCAAACATCCGCTTGTAATTCTCTTGCACCGTCATCATCAGTGCGGCAACAACGACGGTTAAAACACCCAGTGTCAATGCAAAAGTCGTTACAACCGGTGACGGATAAATCTGGATGACTCTTGCCATAGCGTAGAGGGCTACCGGCAACAACACTCCCGAAAAGATAGCGCTTACCGGTGCCGGAGCTTTACCGTGCACATCGGGCAACCAGGTATGCATAGGAAAAATCCCCGCTTTCGTTCCAAACCCGATAATGGCCAACAGAATACCAATCAAAAACACGCGATTCACCGGATGATATATCATCAATTGACTGATACTTAGTGTTCCTGATGAACCGTAAATAAACGTGGTGGCAATTAATGAAATAACCAAGCCGGTCGATACGATAATAACATAACGCCAGGCAGATTCAATGGTAGCATTGTTATTTTCAGTAGCAACCAACAAAGCGCTGCTTACCGTCGTTGCCTCAATGCCGACCCATATCAACCCGATGTTATCCATACTGACCGAAAAAAACATGGTGGAAGCAAACACATTGAGCAACAAATAGTATAACCGCGTCTTAAACAACGGGTTTTTAATGTGCTTCAAATAAGTCAATGAATAAAGTACGGTACTCACATAGACCAATGCAACGGTAAACAGAACCAGTTTGGACAGACCGTCAATGTAAACATAACTATTGGTCATCGTAGGAAGAAAAACCAAAATATAGATAGCGCTCAGAAACGCTGTTATAGAAGCAATAAGCGAGACGATCCGCTCAAACCATGGAATGGGAATGAGACAGAGTATAGCTCCGCCGACACTACATCCTATAGGAAGCAAATAAAACAAATCCGTTGTGTTCATACCATTTCCTTTATCCTCTTAGTTCCGATTCATAACTTTCGCCTTCTTCCATAATCGCTTGTTCCCTTACCCGAATAATGAGACTGGAAACAACCACCAATCCCAACAAATCGAGGATGGCTCCCGCTTCCACCACAAAAGGCAGCCCAGAAAACACCCATCCGGAAAGCATCACCACGGCATTCTCCATCACTAAAAACCCGATCATCTGAATATAAGCATGACGCCGCGAGATGATGAGTAACGATGCCTGCATAAACAAAGCAAATGGAACGGCTCCCGATCGAATTTTAAGAACTTCGTAAAGACTGTTTTGATAAATATAATACCCCAGCACAATGAGCACCAGCGACACTAAAATGGAACCGCCGACTCCCATCATCGGTTTATCCTCACGTACCCGCCATGGTTTATCATACAACCGATGCAACGCCCTACTCATAATGACAGGGATCACAATGCCTCGAATCGTAAGGGTTAACCCTGCCAACACAAACAACAAATAATTTCCCTCAGGACGCGAAAATCCCAGCAACACTAAAAAGGTGGATACAAAAACGGTTGAAAGGGAAAACAACAAAATGATGTTTGTCACATACACTTCCCACTGCATGAGCAGCGTCAGCACAATCAGTATAAATCCTATAATCTCAAAAATGTAATTCATAACTTCGCTTGATTAAATCGCTCAAAAAGATCGCCTCTTTCATGTCATTGAACTGAAACGGGAAGCAGCTAAGCTTAATGGCATTAATACCTGACAATGTAATAGGCCAAACTGGCTAAAAAAGCCAAAGCAAAAACCACAGCCAGAAAATCAAAATTCTTATACAATCGGAATTTTGAAACCGTCGTATTGATAAGCGCAAAAACGATCACCAATCCGGTTAATTTTAATAAATGAATTCCCATATAAATCACGACGCCCAACAAACCATCCTGCTCTGTAGCCACTCCGAAAGGAATCAAATAGACATTCAGAAAAACACTCATCAGAATGAATTTTTTCATGTAGGTTCCCCATTTATAGATGGCCAGATCGGGACCGCTGTATTCAAAGGGAATGGCATCGTCTATCATGCCCAATTCGGCATTGGAATGTGACTCGATGGGCAATTGTCCGGTTTCAATAATCAGCACCAAAAAGAAAGCAATGGTTACAAAACCATGCAAAAGAGAAAAATACCATTCGGAAGAAGAACGCAGCACCTGATTGATCACAAACGGGTTATTGGTATTGGACAACACCCCCAACATAATGAATATGAGCATGGTGATTGGTTCGGACAAAGCGCCTATGCTTGCTGCGCGGGAAGTCCCAAGGTGAGCGTAATTGCTGCGGCTGTCAATGGCCGAAAACTTTTTGATGGCTGCCGCAGCCCCAAAAAACAACCCTCCGCCAATGAAATCGGCTGAAGGAGCAAAAGCCAAAGGAAATGCCGTGATGATTGGAAGAATGATCGACAAAAAAAGATAAAACGTAAATACGACATACGGACCAAGCCGATAAATAGGAGAAGAAACCTGAGGAACTAAGATCTCTTTGTGAAAAAGTTTGATTAAGTCGTAATAGGGCTGAAAAATAGACGGTCCTTGTTTTGATTCAAGGCGTTCTTCAATGGTGTTGAGAATACCAATAAAAAGAGGCGACAACAGAAGAACAAACAATAACTCAAGAAGGCTATAAACAATAGACATGACTACTACTTTAGGTAAAAGGTTTTACTTAAGTAGGAGCCATTGGTTGCATGCAACGATATAGCGAGCTCCACCGCTTGATTTAACTTCGCATTGCGTTACAAAGTTGGTTTAATTTTTTGCAAAGATAAATGTTCTACCCCCTTTTTTGCAAATGCCTTGATAAAAATAAATCTTAAATAAGGTTCGAGAATAATAATATCCCCATGCTCTTT
>Ga0207433_10015992_pt1 | contig 10600 bp, 9 predicted proteins | sample YelNatPaOPGAMG01_FD_187559 | JGI IMG/M metagenome (GOLD analysis project Ga0207433, IMG submission 187559) | Hot spring thermophilic microbial communities from Obsidian Pool, Yellowstone National Park, USA - OP-RAMG-01 (SPAdes) (version 3) | ecosystem: Environmental > Aquatic > Thermal springs >...
CCGCCTGGTTCGCCTCATCGGTGGATTTGGCCTGTGCCTGTTGCGTATCATTGGCTTGTTGTGCCAACTGGGCTACAGATGCTGAACTGATGGAATTGATCGCCATGCTCATCTCCTAACAATAGTTAAGCCGTAACGTTGACCACCGTCCCGATGGTCTGTCCTTGAGTGTTGGATACCGGATGCCCCTGCGCCAGCGACTGGGCACTCTGCATGCCCTGGAATATCTGGACAGACGCATTGCCCAACTGCGCCTGATATTGGCCGGAGGATTGGGCCACCGCCAGATTCTGGGCGGCCTGATTGGCAGTAGTCTGGGCCTGGCTGGCCTTGAACCCGAGCTGGCGGGCATTCTCCTGCGCCTGATCCGCTTCAGCTTGCGCATCGCTGGCCTGCTTCTGCAGGGAGCGTGCCCGCTGTTCGGCTTCGGTGGCTGCCCGTTGCACCTGCTGTAACTGCAACTGCTGCCAGAGCGACTGGGAAGTGGCACTGCCCGATGTAGCGGAAATAGCCATGGTTTCACCTCATGCTTTTTTCACACCTTTGCGCAAAATCATACGCCTGCCGAGGACCATAGCACAAGGGGTAAAACCCCGGCCCCTTCACAGCGGCAGCGCATAATTGCCGCCGGTCAGCCTGAATCCCATACGCATCAAGAAGCGATCCACCCTTTTCAACTGGATGCCGCTGTTCACGCCTACGCAGAGTTCCAATGCATCCCGGTTTTCAGCCCACCGCCGGAATGCCGCCAGCAACCGCATGCCGGCACCGTTCATCCGCCGTTCCGGGTGTACATAGTAAAAGAGGATGCTGGCCACGGGCTGGTCAGAGAAAAGGTGGTTTTCGACACAACCGATCAAGCCGCCGATCAACTGGCCGGGGGTATCTTCCGCCACGAAAAAACAATGCGTGCCGCGCTTGCCTTCAATGAGCGCGCGCATATTTTCCATCACTTTATCGGGCTGGTAATCGAAGCTTCTGAAATGCGTGGCCTCATGGTAGCTGCGCCCCAATTCGACGATGATCGGAACATCCTCCACGGTGGCAAAACGGATTCTCATGGCGCAACAAATCCCATAACATTGTTATGGTTGCGCACCATAGCGTCATTGTCTTTCTCTTGGAATAAGCAGAAACACGTAGGCCTAGCCGCAGGCACCGATTGCGCCGCATGCAGTGCAGAAATCGCAGCCGTCCTTCTTGATCACGGTGCGATTGCCGCATTCCGCGCATTTCTTGCCGGCGATCAAGTGCAACTCTTCCTGCTGTTTCTTGCGCGTGTGCGGTGCGGACAGGATGCCGGCTTCGGATACCGGGTAGCCTTCCTCGGTGAGGATGCCGAGCATGGCATAGCGGTGGATCATCAGCCGTGCCACGTAGGCCACGGTGGATGGCCAGTTCTGCGATTTCTCGCTGCCCGGCACCTTGGCCATGAAGTCGCCGAGCGGTTCGGGATAGTTCAGCAGCTTGCGCAATTTCATGCCGATCCAGGCGGGATCGATCACGCGCATGTCCAGGCTCAGCAGCTTGCACAGGCCATCGAGCGCACGCGGATATTCGCCGGACAGCCACACCGAATAGGGACGGCGCTGGCCGTCGGGCAGCACCAGTTCCTTGAGGCCGAGCACGAAGTCGTCGCCGCCCGCATGGTTGAGCACGTCCACCGTCCAGCTCATGGTGCCGTCCGGGCTGACCTTGGGTTCCTTCCTGGAGAACATCGCATCGAGCACCGGCGTCGCTTCGCCTTCCTGCATCTCCAGCGCACCGAGTTGCTCGCAGCGATAGCGCACGATCTGTGCAAAGCCCGATACCAGGCTCGGCACGCGGTGTTTCTCGCCAGATGGCGGGAACGGCATGTCGAACGCATCGTCACCCGCCGCCTTTTCGAGCACGGCGAGCTTCATGTTGAGCCAGCCGCGGTCTTCCGCGCGCATGTCCATCGACAGCGTCTTGGCCAATGCGCCGAGGCCGCGCGGCTGTTCTGCACCGTTGACCCACACCTCGAACGGATGCTTCTGGCCGTTGCCGACATGGCTCACGAAAATCGCGAAGCTGCCCTGCGGATGCTCGATCATGTACACCCAGGCGTCGCTGCCGGCAGGCTGCTCGGGACGCCCCGGCCAGCGCAGGCTGGCCAGTGCCGGCGTGGGCATCACCTCCAGCACCACGCGGCGGTCGGCATCGGACTGGTCGATTTCCGGATGCACGTCGCAGGCCGGTTCCACCGGCTTCACTTCAAGCACCGCGCCCAGCACGCTGTTGGGGCGATAGGTGGTGATGCCTTTGAGTCCGCGCCGCCAGGCCTCCAGGTACAGGCTCTCGAATTCCGCGAACGGATAATCGGCCGGCACGTTGACGGTCTTGCTGATCGCGGTGTCGACGTACGGCTGGATGGCGGCCGACATTTCCATGTGGTCGAGCGCGGACATCTCGAGCGCGGTGACGAAATATTCCGGCAGCTTCTCCACGTCGCCGCCCAAGTAGCGATACAGGCGCCAGGCATGGTCCTCCACCTGGATCGATTTCTTGCTGCCGTCCGCCATGCGCTTGTTGCGGAAATAGAACCAGGAGAACGGCGGCTCGATGCCGTTGCTCGCGTTGTCGGCAAACGCCAGGCTGATGGTGCCGGTCGGTGCGATCGACAGCAGGTGGCTGTTGCGGATGCCGTGCTCGCGGATGCGCTGCTTGATGCGCTCGGGCAGGCGCGAGGCGAAGCCCGGCGCGGCCAGATATTTTTCGGCATCGAACAGCGGGAATGCGCCCTTCTCGACCGCCAGCTCGACCGACGCCTCATAGGCCGCATCGCGCATCATTTCGGCAATGCGCGCCGCCATGTTGCGCCCTTCCGCGCTGTTGTATTTGAGGCGCAGCATCACCAGCGTATCGCCAAGCCCGGTGAAGCCAATGCCGACGCGGCGCTTGGCCTGCGCCTCGGCCTGCTGCTGCTCGAGCGGCCACACCGTTGCGTCGAGCACGTTGTCCAGCATGCGGTTGGCCAGCGCCACCACGCGCCGGAAGGTGGGCGAATCGAATTCCGCCTGCGGCGTGAACGGGTGCAGCACGAAGCGCGTCAGGTTGATGCTGCCAAGGTCGCAGCAGCCGTAGCTCGGCAGCGGCTGCTCGCCGCAGGGATTGGTCGCCTCGATTTTCTCGATGTAGGCAAGGTTGTTGTCCTGGTTGATGCGGTCGAGGAACAGCACGCCCGGCTCGGCGTGGTCATAGGTCGCATGCATGACCTGCCGCCACAGGTCGGCGGCCTTGACCGTGCGGTACACCCACATCCCGTCGGCACGCTGGTGCGCACCGGCGTCCAGCGCCAGCTGCGACGGCCTGGCCTGATGCACCAGTTCCCAGTCGCCATCGGCTTCCACCGCACGCATGAAGGCATCGCTGACGCCGACCGAGATGTTGAAGTTGCGCAGGTCGCCTTCGTCCTTGGCATGGATGAACGCTTCGATGTCCGGATGGTCGCAGCGCAGCACCCCCATCTGCGCGCCGCGCCGCGCGCCGGCCGATTCCACCGTCTCGCACGAGCGGTCGAACACGCGCATGTAGGAAACCGGTCCGGAGGCGCGGCTGTTGGTGCCCTTGACCAGCGCATCCCTGGGACGGATGCTGGAAAAATCGTAGCCCACGCCGCCGCCGCGGCGCATGGTTTCGGCCGCCTGCTGCAGCGCGTCATAGATGCCAGGCTTGCCGCCGGCGTCGCCGCTGATCGCATCGCCCACCGGCTGCACGAAGCAGTTGATCAGCGTCGCCTGCAGGTCGGTGCCGGCCGCCGAGTTGATGCGCCCGCCGGGAATGAAGCCGCTCTCCAGCGCCCACATGAACTGCGGTTCCCAGGCTGCCGGATCTTTTTCCACCGCGGCCAGCGCACGCGCCACGCGGCGACGCACGTCCTGCGCGGTCTGCTCGCCATTCTTGCAATATTTTTCCTGCAGCACCTCGGGAGTGACTTCCTGCTCGGGCAGAAGGTCGGTGGATTCGTCCATTTTCATATGCATCTCCCTGCCGGTTCCGAATGCCGCATGTACTGTGGCCGGGGCGGCGCCGGCGCTGCGCTCATCTTAGTCCTATCAGTCGCCAAAGTCATACGGGGAAAATTTTACATTTGTACAAATCATATTTGCATGTATAATCGGGGCCGTCTGTTAGTTCAGACATCATGTAGTGCCTAGAGCAGGGCAGCAATTAGAGCCCCGGGACAGGGGCTCCTTTTTAGATGTCCGCCAGCGGAATCCCGCTCGCTTCCTCGTCCCTGGATTCCATCGACTGCATCAGTTCGGTCAGGCACCGGTTCAGCTGCGCCAGCGTTTCGGGCGGCAACTGCTCCAGTGCGTCCGGCAAAATCCCGCGCAGCGGCTTGGGCGCATTGGCGATGATGGTATCCCCCTCTTCCGTGACCTGCAGCTTGACGATGCGGTTGTCGCTGGTGGAACGCTTCTTGCGGATCAGATTTTTCTGCACCAACTGGTCGACCAGGTTGCTCGCCGTCGACTGGTGGATGGATAGCCGCTCGGCCAGCTCGGTCACCCGGATCCCCGGGGTTTCCGCCACCTGCGCCAGCGCCCACAGCTGGGAGCCGCTGATCTGGCAGCGTTTCTCGACGAACTGGAAGTGTTTCTTGACCGACCTGAAGATGACCCGGAACTGTTTGAGCACCTGGGCTGCCTGTGCATTGTGCTGGGAAGTGTCCATAGAGATGTTTTAAGCCACGAGTGAGTACGCTATCAAATGCAAAAAGTATAGCAAGGCGGCCAATTAAAATCCTGGTCGTGCGTGCCGAATTTTGCAAAAAATGCAGGCCGCAAAGCACCGTCCAAATCCGAAATGGACTGGCAGCCGATGCCGTTTGGCGGCAAAATGCGCGCCTTGATCTCCCCGGAGCCATCCATGACCATAGCCGAACTCAACCAGCGCCACGCCATCGCCAACCACCTGCAATTCGTCGCGGGCGAAAGTGGCCTGACCATGGCAGAAATCGCCAACGCCCATGCCACTGCGCGCATCGCGTTGCAGGGCGCCCACCTGATGACCTGGCAGCCGCGCGGCCAGCAGCCCGTAATCTGGCTGTCCAAGTTCGCCAAGTTCGCGCCCGGCAAGTCCATCCGCGGCGGCGTGCCGATCTGCTGGCCGTGGTTCGGCCCGCACGCCAGCGACAGCAAGCTGCCGGGGCATGGCTACGCCCGCACCGTGATGTGGGAGATGCAGGAAACCCGCGCCCTGGCGGACGGCGCCACCTTGCTGCGCTTCGGCCTGCTCGAAAACGAAGCCACGCGCGCGCAATGGCCGCATCCCTCGAGCGTGCAGCTCGAACTCACCATCGGCAGCACACTGCGCGTGGAACTCATCACGCACAACCTCGGCAACGGGGCATTCATGCTGGGCGAGGCGCTGCACACCTATTTCCAGATCAGCGACGTGGCGCAAACGACCATCCGCGGCCTCGAAGGCTGCGCCTATCTGGACAAGGTGCGCGATTTCGCACGCTACACCCAGCAGGACGGCATCGTGATCGACGGCGAGGTGGACCGTGTGTATGTCGACACCACGGCCGACTGCCTGATCGAGGATCGCGGGCTCCAGCGCATCATCCGCATCGCCAAACAGGACAGCCGCTCCACCGTGGTGTGGAATCCGTGGGCCGAGAAGGCCGACAAGATGGGCGATTTCGGCCCCGAGGGTCACCGCAGCATGGTGTGCGTGGAAAGCGGCAATGCACTGGACAACGTGGTCAGTGTCGCCCCTGGCACAACGCACCGCATGGCGGTGGTGTACAGCGTCGAAGCACTGTCCTGAGTCGAGCGGCCGGCAACAAAAAAGGCAGCCTGGGCTGCCTTTTTTGTTGGTGGTTCAAGCGACGATTAAGCGCGCTTCTTGAACTCGTTGGTGCGGGTGTCGATTTCGATCTTGTCGCCGATTTCGACGAAAGCCGCCACCGGCAGCTCGAAGCCGGAGCCCTTGAGCTTGGCGGGCTTCATCACCTTGCCGGAGGTATCGCCGCGCACCGCGGGCTCGGTGTATTCCACCTCGCGCACGATGGTGTTCGGCAGCTCCACGGAGATCGCGCGGCCTTCGTAGAAGGTCACTTCGCACTTATCGTCCATGCCGTCGATGATGTAGTTCACCACGTCGCCCATGTTGTCGCTCTCGACTTCGTACTGGTTGTACTCTTCATCCATGAACACATACATCGGATCATTGAAGTAGGAGTAGGTGCACTCCTTCTTGTCGAGGATGATCTGGTCGAACTTGTCGTCGGCGGAATAGACCGCCTCGCTGGGCGAACCGCTCAGCAAATTCTTGAACTTCATCTTCACCACCGAACCGCTGCGGCCGGAACGGCTGTATTCTGCTTTCTGCACTACCAGTGGCTGGCTGTTCACCATCACCACGTTGCCGGCGCGCAGTTCCTGTGCTGTTTTCATGTCTATCTACCCGGTTGGATTTTCAAAGCCGCGCATTCTACCAATTTCCCGGAAAAAATCCAGCAGATTCAATGCCAGATTGTTTCCCGCCAGCCGCTGCGCCCACGGCCCGGAATGTTGCCGCAGCATAGACAGGTTTGCCCGGAAATCGTTCCATGCAACAGGCGCTCCCGGCTCGCCGTTCCACCATTCCCACAGGCCGCGCAGCGCCTGCGCCGGACATGGCGCCAGCCCCGCGCAATAGCGGTCGATGAAGGCGCGCAATTTCTGCATATGCACGCCGTCGTGCTGCGGGTAGATGTGCCACACGAACGGCCGCCCCGCCCACTGCGCACGCACGAAGGAATCCTCGCCGCGCACGAAATTCAGGTCGCACGCCCACAGCAACTGGTCGTAGCGCTGCTGCGCCACAAACGGCAGCACCTGCAACCGCAAGTTGCCGCGCCGCCACAGGTCGCCTGCCTGGCCGGCCGCCTGGCCGAAATAGGCCGCCGCCTGCGGCAGAGCACGCCCTTCCGGCAGCAAACAGGTCACCGGCTGCGCGCCCAACTCCCAGGCACGCAGCAACTCGGGCAGCGCAGAATTCTCGTAGCTGAACAGCGACACGCGCAGCTCGTCCGGCCGCGCTGGGTCGAGGCCCATGGCTTGCCAGTAGGCAGCCTGCGCCTGCGGGTCGTGCTGGAATGCATCGCGCCGCGCCAGCAGGTCGCGCTCCAGCAGCAGGCCGCCGCTGCCGGGGGTGAATCCCGGGAAAAAGAAATGCTTCACCAGCGGCAGCCGCGGATGCGGCGACGGCAGCTTGTGGCAGCCTTCCACCCAGTCCTCGGCGCTCAGATATTCCAGATTCAGCCACACCGGCTGGTGCTGCTGGCGCGCCATCGCCGCGATGTAGCGCGCCGGCAGTTCGCAGGCAAAGGTACCGATCACTAGCTGCGCAGGCTGTACTTCGGGGAACGCCACTGTCCAGTGATGCACTGCGACGCCCTCGCGCTGCTGCTGCGCCCGCTGCGGATCGACCTCCGGGCACAGCCGCTGCAGGCTCGCCAGATCGTCCACCCACAGCCGCACCCGGATTCCATGCTCGTGCACCAGCTGCCGCGCCAGCCGCCAGCACACGCCGATGTCGCCGTAGTTGTCGACCACGACGCAGAAAATGTCGCAATTGATGGGTTCGTTCATTCGGTCCGCAATGCCTCCACCGGATCCAGCCTGGCCGCACGCCGCGCCGGCATCACGCCGGCCACCAGGCCGATCCCCACTGCGGTGCTTTCGGCGAGCACCGCGAAAAACGGCGATGTATACACCGGCAGCGCAGGGAATGCGAAATGTAGCGCCTGCGCGATGCCGATGCCGAACAGCAGCCCGGCCAAGCCACCTGCGGCGGCCAGCAGCATCGCCTCGCCCAGGAACAGCAGCAGCACCTGCTGCTGGCGCGCGCCGAGTGCGCGCAGCAGGCCGATTTCGCTGGTGCGCTCGCTGACCGCCATGGTCATGATGGTAAGGATGCCCACCCCGCCGACCAGCAGCGAGATGCCGCCCAGCGCGCCGACCGCGAAAGTGATCACGTCGAGCACCGAGCTTAGCACCGCGAGCGCCTGCTGTTGCGAGATCAGCGTGAAATCCTCGCTGCCGTGGCGCGCCACCAGCACCCGGCGGATGCCCTCTTCCACCTTGTCCAGCGCGGCCGTGGCCTGGTAGGTGAGGTCGATTTCCATCAGCCCCTCGCGGTTGAACAGCTCCATCGCGCGCGAGGTCGGGATGAACACCGAATCGTCGAGATCGAAGCCCAGCATCTGCCCCTTCTGCTCCATGATGCCGGCCACACGGTAGCGTTCGCCGCCGATGCGCAAATAGCTGCCCAAGGGATTGCTGCTGCCGTACAGCTCGTCTCGTACCTTGGTGCCAAGCACCACGAACGCGCGCGCCGAGGTGGGGTCGTCCTGCGGCAGGAATTCGCCGACCTGCACCTTCAGGTGCCAGCCCTGCGGCGCATCCGGGCTCACGCCGTACACCGTGGTGCGCCGGCTGCGCCCTGCGAAGCGCCCCTCGGCATTGCCCTGCAGCACCGGCACCACGTGTTCGACAAACGGCAGCCTGCGCAGCGCCTCCGCATCGTCGATGGTGAGCACCCGCGCCGAATTGATGACGCCGACGGCGGCGCCGTGGGTCATGGTCTTGCCGGGGTGGATGCCGATGATGTTGGTGCCGAACTGGCTGAACTCGGACAGCACGAACTGGTGCAGCCCCTCGCCGATCGAGGTGAGCAGGATCACCGCCGCCACGCCGATGGCGATGCCCAGCCCGGTAAGCAAGCTGCGCATGCGGTAGCTCTCGAAAGTGGACAGCGTCAGCCGCAGCAGATCGCGCAGATACATGGCTTCACCTGCGCGCCAGAGCGGCGACCGGATCGAGGCGCGCCGCGCGCCGCGCCGGCCACACGCTGAACAGGATGCCGGTGGCTAGCGCAGTGCCGAAGGCGGCCAGCACCGCCCACCACGGGGCACCCACCGGCAGCACCGGGTACAGCTGGCCGATGATGAAGCTGCCCAGCTCGCCGAGCAGCAGCCCGGCAATACTGCCAACCACCGACAGCAACACCGCTTCGGCAAAGAACAGCCGGCGAATCTGCGCGGGCGGCGCACCGAGCGCCTTGAGCAGCCCGATCTCGCGCGTGCGCTGTGCCACCGCAATCAGCATCACGTTCATGATCAGCACGCCGGCCACCGCCAGGCTGATCGCCGCGATGCCGGCCACCGCCAGTGTCAGCGCACGCAGGATGCGGTCGAAGGTGGCGAGCACCGCGTCCTGGGTGATCACCGTCACGTCGAGTTCGCCGCCATGCTGTTCCTTGAGGATTTGCTCGGCATCGCGCTGGGCCGGGAGGATCATGTCGCGATTCTTGGCCTCGACCAGGATGCGGAACAGCGCCGGCGAGTTGAACAGCATGTGCGCCGACGCCACCGGGATGATCACCAGCTCGTCCGAGTTCATGCCCATCGACTCGCCCTGCTCGGCGAGCACGCCGATCACGCGGAAACGGCGGTCACCCAGGCGCAGCCAGGCGCCCACCGCCGGTTCGGCCCCGAACAGTTCCTGTTTGATGGTGGCGCCGAGCACGCACACCGGCATCGCCTGGCGCGGATCGATCTGCGGCAGGAATTGTCCCTGCGCCATGTCCATGTGGCGGATTTCCAGCATGTCGGCGCTGGTGCCCATCACCACCACTTCGCGGTTGAGGCCGCCGTGGGTGGCCTGGGCGGCGCCCACGGTGAGCGGCGCAATGCGGCGGATCGCCGGGCTGCGCAGCAGCGCCTGGGCATCGTCCAGCACCAGGTCGCGCGCGGTCTTGCCGAGCAGCATGCCGGGGCTGATGCCGGCGGTTTCGGAACGCCCCGGCAGCACAATCACCAGGTTGCTGCCGAGCGAGGAAAATTGCCCCACCACATAGCGGCGTGCACCTTCGCCGAGCGCGGTGAGCACCACCACCGCCGCCACGCCGATGGCCATCGCCAGCATCATCAGCAAGGTGCGCGAGCGAGCGCCCTGCAGGCTGCCGGCGGCGAAACGCACGGTGTCGCCGAAATTCATGCGGCCGCCCTGGCGCGCGAATCCGACACCAGTTGCCCGTCCACCATGTGCAGCTGACGCGCCGCGCGCCCGCCGAGGCCGGGATCATGCGTCACCAACACCAGCGTCACGCCCTGTTCCACCAGGTGTTCGAGCAGGCTCATCACCTCCTTGCCGGTGGTCTGGTCGAGATTGCCGGTCGGTTCATCGGCCAGCAGCACCAGCGGACGCATGCTGGTGGCGCGCGCGATTGCCACGCGCTGACGCTGGCCGCCCGACAGTTGGTCGGGCCTATGGTCGGCGCGATCGGCCAGACCATAGCTCTGCAGCAGTTCGCTTACGCGCGCACGCCGCTCCTCGACCGGCACGCCGGCCAGGATCAGCGGCAGCTCGATGTTCATCGCCGCCGACAGCCGCGGTACCAGGTGGAAGAACTGGAACACGAAGCCAATCTTTTCGCGCCGCACGCGCGCCTGTTGCGCATCGTCGAGCGTGGTGACGTCCTGCCCGTCGAGGCGGTAGATACCGGAGGTGGGACGGTCGAGCAGCCCGATCAGGTTGAGCAGCGTGGACTTGCCGGAGCCGGATGGCCCCATGATGGAAAC
>Ga0207433_10015994_pt1 | contig 10600 bp, 8 predicted proteins | sample YelNatPaOPGAMG01_FD_187559 | JGI IMG/M metagenome (GOLD analysis project Ga0207433, IMG submission 187559) | Hot spring thermophilic microbial communities from Obsidian Pool, Yellowstone National Park, USA - OP-RAMG-01 (SPAdes) (version 3) | ecosystem: Environmental > Aquatic > Thermal springs >...
ACCTAGTCGTCGTCGGCGCTTTTCATGGCAGGGGAAAACGTGCGGGTACATACGGCGCACTACTGTTAGCCGCCTATAACCCAGAAAGCGACACATTTGAAACAGTGACAAAATGTGGAACAGGCTTCACAGACGACGATTTGGCGAAACTTCCACAAATGCTGAAACCACACGTAATAGGGCATAGGCATCCAAGAGTAAACTCCCTAATAGCAGCAGACATATGGCTAGAACCAAAAATAGTCCTCGAAATATTAGGCGCAGAAATAACCTTAAGCCCAATCCACACATGCGCAATGAACGCAATACGCCAAGGAAGCGGCTTGGCAATACGCTTCCCAAGGTTTACAGGCAACTATAGAATTGACAAAGCAGCAGAAGACGCAACAACAACAAGCGAAATCGTCGAAATGTACCAGAAGCAATTGAAGAAAATTATTGAAAGTTAGCAAAAGCCTTTTTATACGAATTCTCGATCTCTTTCAGAAATTCTTTCACTTTTTCATTTGGGAGCGCGTCTTCTGTTAGCATAACCAACGTTCTAGAACTAATTTCCATAAAATTTTTAAGTTTTTATGGGTTCAATTGTGTGTTGAAGGGAGAGGCTTTAGTTTCTGGTTTGTCAGCTTTAGCTCCTGTTAAATTGGAGGCTGATGAACTAGATTCTGAAGATTTCCCTTTGAAAAATGAGTAAAAGAGGAGAGGAAGTATGATGAAAAGGACGTGTGAAAGATTGATATCCTTGACGTTGATTCTAATCTTGGTTGCATATTCGAGCTGCCATGTGCTTATGCTAAATGAATTATCTGAAACCTTTGCCAGTGCAGACTGGTTAGATGGTTGGAAATATCGCCGTCAACTGACCATAAACAGCAGTCTAGTTGATGAAAGTTTAACGAATTTTCCAGTTCTAGTTGTTCTGGACACATCATTCTTCGATTTTACTAAGGCAAAAGAGAATGGTGAAGATATTCGATTTACCAGCTCAGATGGCACTACGTTATTAGCATATGAGATTGAACGCTGGGACAAAAACGGCGGAAAAGCTGAGATATGGGTTAAGATACCATCAGTCTCAGACATTAGCGACACAGATTTCTTCATCTACTATGGCAATCCTGATGCATCAGATGCACAAAGTCCAGCAAACGTGTGGGACTCATGCGCAATGGTTCTTCACATGAAAGAAGCTTCCGGAACTAGAAAAGATTCGACCTTAAATAATAACGATGGAACACCCAACGCTGTAACAAAAGCTCTGAGCGAGCGAATTGATGGCGCCGATAGTTTTGACGGAAGTACCTCTTACATAAATGTGCTGAATTCTGCAAGCTTGAATTTCGGTACGGGCTCTTTCTCGTACTCTTTTTGGTTCTATTCAAAGGCTGGAACCACTCAAGATATTATAGACAAAAAAGGAGGAACAGCTACTTCTACGTACGCAGGATATAAGCTGACGATCTCCTCTGTAGCAGAAACAGGATTCTCTGCCGTATTGGGAGATGGCACAAATAATGTTCGGCTCGACACTGGACCAGATTCAAGACGAGCTGGAAATGTCTGGGCATACTTTACGGTTGTTGTAGACAGAGCGTTGCAAACAATGGTTATATACATTGATGGGGAATCACGGGTTTCTGCAAGTATATCAAGTATCGGAAGCGTTACTAACACAAATCCTTTGCGCCTTGGCTCGCAAACGCCTTCTGGTAGCAGGTATTTCAACGGTTACTTGGATGAAGTGCGAATCTACAACGTAGCTAGGAGTGCGGCTTGGGTAAAGGCTAGCTACAATTCAGAGAAGAATACCCTGCTTACCTATGGTAGTGAGGAGTCGGCTACGCCTGTCTTCTCTAACATTGCAATAACCACGACACGTGCAGGGGCTCTATGCGAATTTCAAGTGAAATGGTCCGACCCAGACGGTCTAGACACGTGCATATTTTCAACTAATAATACTGGTATATGGCAGAACCAAACTGTGCCTGTGTCTGGAACGGAGAGCTGGGCAAATGTAACATTAACTCTAAACGGTGAGCCCGGCGTGACAGTGGGTTATAGATGGTATTGTAATGATACATTGGGAAACGTGGGAGATACAGATGTTAGAGCTCTGGTAACGACTGGTGATTGGCAATACGCAATGCGAATATGGTTCAACAATGAAGCGGGTGCAGAAGATCTTATCAATTTCCCTGTGATGGTCAACTTAACTAGGGCTCGCGGTGATTTCTGGAATCATGTTGGACAGACTCCAAAGGATTTAAGGTTTGTGGATTCTGATGGCGTAACCGACCTGCACTTTGAAGTGGAATACTGGAACTACGCAGCACAAGAAGCCATTGTATGGGTTAACGTTCCAAAAATAGATGCAGGATCCACAAGCGACTACATTTATGTTTATTATGGCAACCCTAGCCCGCCGGAGTCGCCTTACTTTAATTCTCCGAACGTTTGGGACAGCGGCTTCAAAATGGTTCAGCACCTAGAGGAAACTTCAGGGACAATTTATGACTCAACAGCTGACCGGAATGACGGGACATGCGTTGGCGCAGTGCAGAATGCTGCTGGAAAAGTTGACGGAGCATATCAGTTTGACGGAATAGACGATTACATTTGGATGCCACACAGCGACTCATTAAACCTAGGAACCAGCGACTTTACAATATCAGTCTGGGTTAAATACCCTAGTACTAACGGAGATGCCGATATACTAAGAAAAGGCAACACGCAAGACCCCCCTTCACCTGGCAAAAACTACAAGCTGGAATTATCAGATAACAGAATAGCGGGAAACCTCTATGACGGAACCAACGCCAGAGTAGAAACAACAGAAGCATACGGCGACAACAATTGGCATTTTGTTGTGTTCTGCAGACAAGCGGGAACGATATACCTTTATGTTGATGGCAGCTTGAAAGCTTCGCAGACCGGTGCCAATCAAGATGTATCGAACACGGCTACTTTTAGCATTGGCTCAAAAAACCCGCCGGTTCTAGGCGACTACTATGAGGGCTTAATAGATGAAGTTTGGATCTGTAATGTTGCCCACTCCGAGGAATGGATTAAAGCACAATATAGAAGCATGAACGATCAGTTTATTACTTTCAATAAAGCTCCGGATAAACCATTTAATCCGTCTCCTGCACATGGATCCAGCGGTATTCCAACATCCACAATTCTATCAGTTAACGTTTCAGACCCTGACGGAGACTTGATGGACGTGTATTTCTATCAACCCGGAATAGAAGCCCCGTCAACCCCAGACTTCACCATTATCATGTTGCCAGATACACAGTACTACTCGCAAAGCTACCCACAAATTTTCGACAACCAAACTCAGTGGATTGTCAATAATAAGGAAAGCATGAATATAGTGTTTGTGACTCATGAGGGTGATATCGTTGAAATCTATGGTGATTTGGCACAATGGCAAAACGCTAATAATAGCATGAGCAAGCTGGATAATGTCGTTCCATGGGGAATACTGCCTGGAAATCATGATGGTGTTGGCGTAAACCTTACAAACTACAACACTTATTTCGGATACGAAAGATTCAGCGGAAAAAGCTGGTACGGAGGCGCTTATCAAAACGATAACGCGAATAGCTATCAACTATTTTCTGTTGGAGCAGATGATTATCTCGTCTTCCATTTCCAGTATGCTCCAAGCGACGACGTACTTGCATGGGCTAACGCTACCATAAGTAATTATCCAAACAGGAGAGTAATCGTTGTAACCCACGATTATCTAGGAACGGATGGAAGTAGATCTACAAATGGCGAGGCAATATGGCAAAAGTTCGTAAAGCCACATGCAGACCAAATTTTCCTAGTACTAGGCGGGCACGCAACAGCTGAAGCGAGAAGAACAGACATCGTTGATGGCCACGTTGTATACCAATTACTTGCTGATTACCAGTCTAGAAGCAATGGAGGAAACGGATGGCTAAGAATACTTAGGTTTTCCCCAGTCGAAGACAAAATCTATGTAAAAACTTATTCGCCATACTTGAACAGTTATGAAACTGACTCAGACAGCGAATTCACATTAGATTACAACATGACTAGTTCATCGTCAACAGAACCAACATTAATAGGCGTTGATACTGACGTTCCAAGCGGTGGAATCGCTTCTGTATCATGGACTGGACTCAACTATTCGATGACCTATAGTTGGTACGCTATTGCCTACGATACACAAGGAGCTTTTAGGCAATCTGATACTTGGAATTTCACAACAGCAGAGTTTAACATGCCTCCTATAGCTTTCTTCACAGAGAATGCAACAATAGTCTTCACATACGATGTTATCCATTTTGATGCGTCTGGCAGTTATGACCCAGACGGGTCTATTGTGAGCTACACTTGGGATTTTGGGGACGGAATAAATGCTACTGGCGTGACCATTGACCATAGCTACGCAAACAACGGAACATACATAGTAACATTAACCGTGACAGATGACAAAGGCACGACCGCATCAACGAACGCAAGCAAAACTGTATTAAACAGACCTAATATAACCGTTGAAGCTATTGCCATCTCTAAAAGTATTGTGGGACAAGGCTATACGATGAACATAAATGTTACAGTTGCCAATCAAGGCGATTTTACGAAAACTTTCAATGTTACGGTTTATGCAAATATAACTGAAATAGAAACACGAGAAATAACCCTAACAAATGGAGAATCAACAATCCTAACTTTCACTTTGGATACTTCTGGCTTTGTTAAGGGCAACTACACAATATGGGCATACGCAGAGCCTGTTCAAGGCGAAACAGACACAGCGGACAACACATTTACAAACGGCTGGGTTTACGTTGGCATTCCAGGAGACATAAACGCAGACGGCATAGTCGACATATACGACCTAATACTCGTGGCAAACGCCTACGGCTCAAACACAGACAGCCCAACATACAACCCCAACACAGACATAAACAACGACACTACCATAGACATCTACGACCTAATCATAGTAGCAAGCCACTTTGGAGAAACAGAAAACTAACCACACTTCTTTTTCTTGCAGAGCGATCTTTAGCTTGCATCTTGCGTTGCGCGCGCTGATAAGCGGTCTTTCAGCGAGTTGTATGTTGCCTTTTAATAAGATTTTTCAATTTTAGAGATAAACGCCTTTAACAGAAAAATAGGGGGAGTTTATTTTATGGATCTGTGTTCCAAATGGTACCGAACTCTACAGCTATTCTTATTAGATCGTAGATGTCTACTATACATTCTTGAAATTCAACGTCTGCTGTCGGATTCCAACCAGATTCAGGTGCGCCATTTCCCTTGGAACCGAAAGCCGCAGCTACTATTATAAGGTCGTATATGTCGATGATGAAATCGAAATTCATATCTCCTAATGGTGGAATTTCAAGGAAGAAGTATTTGTTCTTGTTAAGTGTAATAAAATCTGCGTAAATTGCGGTGGGGTAATGAGAACCAATCGTGAAGGTCACCTCTTCCCAATTTAATCCGGCCTCTGACCCTAGATAGTACCCATATGGTGGAGATATTGGGTAATAGTATGAGATTGTTATGTTTAGCGGAAGCTCCATTCCTGATATATCCATAGGTACAAATATATTGTGACAGTAGACGTCTGTCCCACCTCTTATAGTGAAGTTTATTCCTTCCTGAATTGGTTTGTTGTCGGCAAAAGCTTCAACCACTTGTATTATTTTGTCGGTTGTAAACTGTAGTTCTCCGCCAAACCAATCAAAGGAAACTGTTTTTCTGCCAATTAAAGGTGTTAATGGAGCATTAGATAAGGCTTGGATTGTTTCAGATTTCGGGAGTGGATTAAGCTCTGCAAAGCTGTACAAAAATTGAATGCCTGCATATTTATCCAGGTATAATTCTAGTGTATACTCGTCGATTATTTTTGTGTATCGTATATCTCTTACCGCGTTCCATATCCATGAATCTGAAAAAGCGTATAAGTACCATATTGAAAATTCCAGATCAGTCGCATTGTAAAATCTGAGAAATGTCCCTGTAGCCGGTGATACTAATCCTATGTCTTTTCTTAACCGCAATGTTATTTTAGTTTTCGGCGTGGGTGATGTTTGCTCTGTGTAGTTGGAGAATTGCCACTCTTTAACTATCCAAGGCGTAATCTTCCCAGTTAATGGATGTATTAAAATCGGACTTGGATAGAGTATATCCAAAATTTCGTAACCGCTTGGATCGGGCCATGAAGATGGGAATATGGGGTTAATACTCCGCGGTGATCCAAGCATTCCTATACGAATAGTTGTTGTTTCAGTCGACGGGTATGCCCGGAGATATGTCAAGAGATTGTTTATTACTTCATCAGGTGCATTTACTGTGGCTAACAAGTTTTTGTATGCCAGATACTTAGTTTCAATCTGAGAGGCAATCGGAATTGTCACCGTATAGTTAAAATGTGTTTTACAGAATTGTTCTGTCCAGTAAATCGCATCGTCCATTGTTTGCGCGGTGTATGCTTCTTCAAGATAGTAGTCTATCTCGTGTCCATATGGCAGACAAGGCGGAAGAACGATGTTTGAGGAGCACCAAAAGTCGCTGTGATAGGAGGAATATAAATAGCTTGGTGGGTAGGACGAAAATTTCCAAACTGAAGTATAGATGTTGTAGTCTTTTTCAATAAAGACTATTGTACGCGCTGTTACTGCATCGGCGTAGATTCTGTTAGTTGCAAGTCCAATGTTTTCAAGTGCAAGTGCAATGTATTCGCCAAGAGCTAACCTTATGGGATCATCTGTCCTTATCACAACGCGTATTGGGTATTGACTTGTGTCAACTCCAGATGCTCCTGGCCAGTCTAAGGGATAGTTGAGTATGCCATTCGAATCAAAATCCGCAAATCCTCTAGTGGTCAAGTATTCTAAAGCGATGTTTGGGTCATATTCATGAGGGTAGGGTGGTGTTGGCCACCAATCTTTTAAAGCGTATGGGATTGGATAATCTACCCTTTGAGCATAGCCCTCAAAAATTGTTTCTATGACAAAGTCCTTGTTCACCAGATAATCTATAGCTTTCCGAACATAGTTGTCATGTGTTATGGACATAACTCCAGGATAACTATTTATCGAGAAGTTGTGATTTATCGTGTATTCGTAGTAGTTGTTTGGGAAGGATGACCAGGCAAGTTGTATTTCTGAGTTATTTATTGCCCATTCGATCTGAGTTTTATTGAGAGGGTAACACATTAAATCGACTTCACATCTCTCCAGAGCTGAATAGAGGGCTTCTGGAGAGTTATAGAATTTAAATGTTAAATCGCTTCTTGGGCCGTGGTCTGATGGGACTTGCCAGACTTCTCCGTCGGTTGATTCGTGTGGGATTTCAAAGAATTGGCCTTGCAAGAATGTGTCATAAAGGTTGAGGACGCTGTGCCCGATACCTGTGCAATTAAAGAGTACCGTCAGCAGAGTTCCACTTCCACTTGCTCCGTTAGGATTTAAAGTTTGAACTGCAACATCTATTATCCCTAATTTGTCATTTATGTTTAAACGTATTATCTCGATAGGCTCTGGCAAAAAGGGCTGAAGTGAAAGGTCTATTGCGTCTAACGTCAGCGTGTCATAACCAAGTTTAAAAGAGAAGAAAACGAGACCTGCAACATCGTAAATTGAAACGTTGATGTTGAAGCTCTCTGAAGCGAAAACGACTGATTTCTCTGGTTCAATTATCAACTTGGCTTGTACTGAGGGGATATCCGTTGGTGTTATGCAAAAGGTTGGCAATAGAAGCAGCGAAACAAACATCACCGTTTGTGATATTTGTTTCAAAGAAATTCCCAGATATATAAGTCAAATAAAAACTGTATTTAAATTTTATGCACACACAAAAAAAGTTTTGAGGCTGACTTTCGCTTGCGCTCTGCCGAAAGGCTCGCTGGCGCTCGCAATGTTCAACCAAGCTGAAAGTCAGCCGAGCGTTAGGCTGTGTGCATGAGTTCAGCCCTAAAGCTAGTCTGAACGTGGATTAAGGCAAGGTTAACGGTTAACGCTACTTATTACTATTCTTAACCTTAATAGCAATAAAACCAGGCAGAAGGAAAAGGATAAATTTGGAAGTGGGAAGTGGAGAGAAGATAAATAGGAAGTAAGGAAAAATACGTAGGTTATCGTTAATTTTACGAAAGCAGAATTTTAAAGGCTCTGGAAGTATATTGCAGACTAATATGAGGCGATATACGTAAAAGAAGGCTAAATTAGGCGAAAAGTTTAAATATTCCGTAGTAGTTTTATTCTCCCGTTAAAAAGAAACCGTTAAGCGTTATCTGGAGAGTATGCACCTCGAAATTTTTGGGGAAATAAAATATGCCTAGAGCACCGACTGAAAGAAAGCATAAAAAACTCTGGATAGTCTGTCCACGATGCAGATATAGGTGGAGTCCAGACCCTAGAAAGTGGAATAATTGGTGCTTAACAAACAACCATGAAAAAGTCTTAAGTTGTCCTTCTTGTGGTTCTAGGGTAAGAGTGGCGGCAAGTGTTTTAAGGGAAATACTGAAACATCGAGGGATTCTTTAATGTCGATGGTGTCTATCGGAGCTAAAGTTCCACCTTCTTGGAAGGAAATTATACAAAAGATGGCTCGTGAAAAAGGGTTGGAGGAGTCTGAGGTTATACGGCAAATCATCAAAACAGGTTTGAAACACATGAAAGAGGTGAATGGAGAATTGTCTGAATTAGCGAAAGAAGGTGAAATAATCCTAAAATCGAAGAGAGCTTTGGCGTTAAGAAAAGCAATAGGGCATTTCGGAGGACATCAATCTGGATGGAGAACTACGGCTAAAAGGATAGAGAACCCTACGGTTCAAAAAGCCTATCTCGAAATTTCCGAAAATATGATGAAAGAGGTTTTGGATTTTCTGAAAAATAAAAACAAAGGAAAAAGAAGAACATTTCTCGAATGGCTATGGGATACTAAATGTGAAGGATGCATGTATAGATTAAACAGAGATAAAGAATTTTGCGAAACCAATTGCAAGATGTATAGGCAAATCAAAGGGAGGTTAAAAAGCAGAAATGCCGACTTTAGATGACATCATGAAAAGGGAGCAAATGATGATTAAACGGAAGCGTATGCTTGAAGAGGAGAAGGAAAACCAATTAACCATCAAAACTCGAACTGGTAAAACTATACCAGTGCCGAAGCTTTATCCTAAACCCGTGGGAGCGGGCATTAATATCGAGAATGGAGTTCCAGTTAAGCCCAGATTGGATTTTGAGCAAAGAAGGAGGAAAAAGAAGCATGGGAGTGGAAGTGAGGAGATATAGACGTGTTCCATCAAACCTAAGAAGGATGAGAATAGGAGTCAGACCTAGGGCTGGAATCGTTAGGTTTTACGGTTTGGTTACTACGACTGAGGGCAAAAAGAAACGAATAAGCTTTGGAGTTAGGGTCAGGGAGAGGATGTTGAGGTATCGGAGAAATCTGATGAGCTTGATAAGGGCGACTTGTAATAGCATCCTAGACAAAGAAGTTCCTGTTCACAAACAAGGGGATGTCTTCTCTGGGTTTGGCGAATTATTCGAGGAAACAAAATGGGTTAGAGTAAGAAAGGTTCATTGGTATGAGGCAGGTGTTCATTATGAGCGATGAATACGATGAATTAAACTCGAACAGAATAACCATAAGAAATAGAGAGGGCAATGTTGTTCTGGGCTATACTGCGGATTGCTATTTAATGCTTGACCATGACCTTAAAAGGGAAGATGAGGTTGTAAAATTCGCTAGGGAATACACAAAATTCCACGATTTAGGAAGCGTAGCGGTCTTTAAAACTTCTGATAGCTCTCAAGTAGATTTGTTTGGAAATCGCTTAGGCAATTATTGTAGTATTTTCGGTAAGCCTTTAAGCTGGGATGAGATTCGGTGGCATGTTCTAGAAGCTTATAGGTTAGGGATGGTGAACAAAGGTTTCGCTGTCATAAGAAAATTTGGCTCAATAACGATTCGAGTGAACTCTAAAAACAACAAGATTCCTCCACCTAAACCGATTTATTACTATCGCAATGGCGACAATAGAGGAGTTATGGATTTCACTAAACATTGGGTTATGTGCAGAAAATTGGGGATGAAAGGAACATGAACGATGAAGAATTTAAACCTAGAAAAAGATGGATAGACTATAAGGCAGAGAAACTGTTTGGCAATATGGAATTCAAGGTTAAAACTACTAAGCAAGACTTGAAAAACATTAGGATTAAGCGTATAGACCCAGAGGTTAGAAGGATTGAAAATGAGATAGAGCTCTTAGAGTTCAGGCTTAAACAAGCAGAAAACAGAATTAGCGCTGGAAGATTTCCTGAATTAATCCCAAGGGATAAAAAGTTAGTTGAGGAGTTGAAAGAACAGATTAAAGTCCTTAAAGGACGGTTAGCTAAAAAGGTAGGTGTTTAATTTTTGGGAAAAGACAGTCCTTTTCCAAAGTGGAAGAAAAAGAAGGTTATAAAGAAAGGCTGTGTAGTTCACGGTTAAAAGTATTAGGCAACATTAATCCATTGGGCGTAAGAGATTAAAAAGAAATTTCAAAATTTCTAATGACAGTGTGTTAGTCTATCTTTAGAGTTCAAGCGATTTAATCAAT
>Ga0207433_10015995_pt1 | contig 10600 bp, 5 predicted proteins | sample YelNatPaOPGAMG01_FD_187559 | JGI IMG/M metagenome (GOLD analysis project Ga0207433, IMG submission 187559) | Hot spring thermophilic microbial communities from Obsidian Pool, Yellowstone National Park, USA - OP-RAMG-01 (SPAdes) (version 3) | ecosystem: Environmental > Aquatic > Thermal springs >...
AGAAGCTATTAGAGGACTTTGACGAAATTTATATTCTGAACCTTCACGGCAGCGCACGCATCGGAGAAAAAACACCATCGGGAGGAAAGGACGAGAATGTATTTGACATTATGCAAGGCGTTTCTATTTCATTATTTATAAAGTACAGAAAAAGCAAAGGATTCGGAAAAGTCTACTATAAAGATATTTTTGGAACAAGAGAAGAAAAATATGCATATCTCGAAACACATAGTTTTCAAACAACTGATTGGAAACAATTAAATCCAACTGACCCGTATTACTTTTTTGCAGAAAAGGATTTTTCTATGCAGAAAGTCTATGATAAGTTTGTATCCGTTAAAGAGATATTTAATAAATTCGGAAGCGGAACACAAACACATCGAGATGAATTTTTAGTTGGGTTTACAAGCAATGAAGTTGAGCAAAAAATGAACATATTCACATCTGATTTACCTGATGAATCAGTGAAAGAATCACTCAATCTTAAAGACACAAGAGATTGGAAGTTTAAGACAGCAAGAGAAAAAGTTAAAAAGATTAATTGGAGAGATTACATTAGGCAATATGCCTATCGTCCTTTTGATGTTAGATACATTTGTTATCTTTCGGCTTTGTTTGACCGTGGAGCTGATAGATTGGATTTGATGCAAAATTTCTTTAAAGAAAATTTAGGATTAATAACAACAAGGAAAGTGCCTGTAAAATTTGGCATCCAAGGTTTCATTTGTAGTCATGTTGGAGATAAACATTTAATCGCCGATCAAAGCTACTTATTTCCTCTCTACCTCTATTCTTCCTCTGACAAAAAACTTCCCGAACAAAGCACTCTCCACAAAGAAAATGTCGAGCAAAATGAAAGAGTTTATAATATAAACGATGGTTTAATAAAATATTTAAAGGAAACTTACAAGATAAACATAACGCCCGAGCAAATCTTTTACTACATCTACGCAGTGCTTTATTCAAATATTTACCGCGCAAAGTATGCTGAGTTTTTAAAAATTGATTTTCCAAAAATTCCCTTCACCTCAGACTATGAAATCTTTAATTCAATGGCTGAATTAGGAAAACAACTTGTTGAACTTCATCTTCTATCGTCAAGTCAACTTTCAAACCCTATTTCTAAATTTAGAGGGCAGGGCTCCTCTGTGGTTGAAAAAGTTAGATATGACCCAGAAGAGAGAAGAGTTTATATAAATAACGACAACTACTTCGACAATGTTGTACAAGAAGTTTTTAATTACCAAATTGGTGCCTATCAGGTTTGTGACAAATGGCTAAAAGACAGAAAGGGTCGAACTTTATCCCTTTCTGAAACTATCCAGTACAGCAAAATAGTAACTGCCATTTCCAAAACTATCCAGCTTCAAACTCAAATAGACTCATTATATGAAAAAATAGACAAAGAGTTTGAGGAAGAAAAATGAAATGTACCGATCACTTTATTAGGAGGATATATGCGCTGGAAAATACAAATTGAGGGAGATAAAAAATATCTTGAAGACTTGTGCAATGTCTTAAATACACTAAATTTTGACCCTAAAATTTACAAAGACGGTGAGAATTATTATTTAGAAGGCTCTATTTTTGAACAATCAAGCGATGTAAAGGAGATATCCGAAAAAGCCAAAACTTTCATAACTCTATTAACATATGTGCCCAATTTTAAAAGCAAAGTCATATCTGAACCCGTAATAGTCAAAAATATAATTGAAACAATAGAAGTTACAGAAAGTTACAAAATAATAACATATAGCCCAGACGGAGAAATATCCAGCGAAGATTTAATAACAAAAGACGGGGAAAAATATATTAATCTTTATGATCATATTAATGGTAAAACATCAATTCAAGCCAATTTAACCGTTTTAGGAAGACAGAACGACTTTACAAAGCTTAAAACAATTGAAGAAATCCTCTTATTAATGGAACAATATAAAGATAATGAAGAATATTTGAAAAAATTATCTAAATACCTCTCATCTCTCTTAGACAAGATCTTAAAATTTTCAGTGTTCTCAAACGAACAAGAATTCGAAAAAACAAATATCGAAATCGTATCTTTTCTTTCCGATTTAGAACTTATAAATAAAGATACAAACATTGAGACTCTGAAGTGGGTTATTTTATATAAAATTTTCGAAGCAATTGGAGGCAAGAGTAAATGGAGTAATTTAGTCGGAAAAGATATTTTAGATAAATTTTCTTGTACCGCTCAGTTAAAAAGACATTCCCAAAGAGATAAGGCAAATAAGAAGTGTGAAGAGAAAATTAAAAAATTAGGAGAAATGCCTCTTTCCGAAGCTGAAGACTTAATTTCTACCTTGCTTTTAAAGTATATTGAAGAAAAAACAAAATAAGAAAAAGAAATAAAATCCCAATACTGTTAAGATATTACTCCTATGGCTTTGAGGGCTCGAGTGACTTGAACCTGCAACAAACTGATTTTACTTGAAGTGAGAATTATAAAAAGATATAGACGCCGGGAAATAATTAGCCAACTCTTATGCTAACAAATATAAACCTTTAATTTTCGTTGGGCTATTGCCTCCTCAAGGGGAAGGGGCAATCAATTTAGAAAACAAAAAATAAAAAAGCTACAAGCTTTTTCTTATTCTCCTACTATTCCATAGTGTTTTAAGACTTTTGTTTCCTTGTTCATTATTATATCTGGTATATTATATTTTTTTTCATCCATTATCGGTTTAAAAAATCTTCTAAAAATTACCTTAACATCAACTTCAACTTCTGTAGAGTAAATAGGTAATTTAAAGACATATTTAGAGGAATCTTTTCCAAGAGCGGGGATTCTTGTGTCTTCAAAAATTGTTATAGGCCTCCACTCTGGAGCAGGAAAATACGTTTTAGTATTAGGTGGCATCAAATGGTAAAAATCTTGGTCTTCCTTTAGAATTTTAGCAAAAATTTTCCCAGGATATCCTGCATAATTCCCTTCTTCAAATTTACCGACGCCTCCCCATTCAGGAATTTTCGGTCCGTCAATTTGTTTTAAAAAGTTCCCATACTTATCTTTTGCTGTTACAAGCAATACGATATTTCTAAAAGGAGAATCGGTAGGCGCGTCATGGCCTGCTCCAACGTTAGTCAAATCTACTTTTACTTCAAGATTATTAAAAGTATTCATATTTCTTTCTGTTTTTTTAATAGAAACAACCATATCAAAAGTTTTTTTAAGAAATTCTTCATCTCTTGATCCAGGCATTAAGTGAGAAAAAATAGTGCTTGGGTCTCTATCTAATACTATTGGATGACCTGTAGAGCCTTCTGGCATAAAGGCGAATCTTGTCTTATCAGTGTAGGCAGGCATATGACATGTTTGGCATTCTATGCCTTTTTCAGGGTAAGGACTTGCCAACCATTCAGGAAAAGAAGTATAAATTGGAACATTCCAGAATTTTCCGTTATGACAAGGTGCACAGATATAGCTACTGCTTTGTAAGGGGAGTTTAGAGGCTCTTTTCAAATCATCATCATCATATGGTCCGAAAAAGACTCTATAAGCTGGATCTTTAGAACGAATTACTTTTATCGATAAAGTACCTGTGTCTCCTTGCCCAGTCATTTCTTTATTTACTTCATATATACTATGGCAGAAATAACAAAAAACACCATCTTTTGAAATATATGTATCCTTAGCTTCATTTAAGTTACAATTCCAAGGGTTGTCATATGCAACGCCTGGGGCGTGACATGTGCCACAATTCCCATCGGAATTCGGAAAATCTGTTTTATATCCATAACCTATGTTTTGATTTCCATAGTAATCTGTCCCATTATACATGCTTAATACAAACGGGCTTTGCGTTGTTTGTGAATGAGCGTCTTTTTTCCATTCTTCATAAATTCCTGGTAAACACCTGTAACAAGAAATGCTTGCATTCGGGTCATCATGTGGATCCCAGGATCCTTCAGGATCGTCCTTAGTTTTATGCCTTACCATATAAATTTTCAAATTTTGGGGATCGGATAAATCTTCAGCATATCTAATATAATAACCTTCTTTCCATGCTGTTATTGGTCGACCTGTTAAATCCTGTACATTATGGAGAATAAATTTACCTTCTTTGTTTGTGTATGTGAAATTCTCAGTCGCTTTTTCTCTAACTATAGCACCTTCCATAGGCAATCTATTCTCATCATATACTATCCCTTCAACAGTTATTCCTTTGTCTGCTTTAATGTTACTAATAAAATAACTACAGGCAAAAATCAATGTTATAATTATCCAAAAAACGACTTTAGTTTTCATCTATAATCAACCTCCCTCACTGTATAATATCTTTATTGTTTTTGTTTTTTCATCCCAATTAACCACGCACCCTAAATTCTCAGAAACAAACCTTACTGGCAGCATAGACCTACTATTAATTATTACGGGTACTACTTTTGAGTTGTTCGGATCAATTTGTACATCTTTTCCATTAACCTTTGCAATATTTTTACCTATCCAAAGCTCAATAGTTGTAGTATTTAGTGATATTGTAACTTTTCTTTCTTTAGAATTCCAATTAACATTTGCTCCCAAGGGTTCAACGACCCATCTTATTGGAAGAAGAGTTCTACCTTCTATTATGACTGGAGCTGTATCAATCCGAACTGGATTTTCATTCACATACATCAATTTATTACCAATTTGGAGGGTAAGAGTTATTCTTTTAATGTAGATGACTGTAAAAATTTTTGTTACTTTGTTGTTTTGAAAGTCTTCTGCTTCAACATTAATGTTATTTTTACCTACATTTAAAGTTAGGTCATATGAAAAAGAACCGTCCAGTGAGATTGGTAACTCGACTCCGTTGACCTTTAAATATTTTACGCCACTTATGTCATCTTTTATCTTACCCTGAATTCGCAATATGGATTCATATGTTTCAGCAGGAATAGACAACGAAATCTCGGGTGGGTTGCTATCTCCAGGTATAGTTATCTCTACTACGCTTGAATAATCACTCATATTTGAGTCAATATCTACCGATCTAATCTTGTAGTAATAAGTTTTTCCAGTTACTAAATTTCTATCTATGTATTGATTAGAGGTTATTGGAGAACTATTTAATGCCTCGCCGAAATCTCCATTCGGAGTAGTTTCTCTGTAAATAAAATAACCTCCCAAATCGTATGATCCTTTATTTGAAGGAGACCATGTTATTTTAACAGAATTAGAAGATTCTTGAAAAATATTTATATTGGAAGGAATTGAGGGTAGTATCAAATCCCACGGAGTTTCGCTTAGCGACTTCACCTGTATCCAGGGGGTTGAATCCACTTGCCCGTTTTCTTTTTCGTCTTTAAAAAGGAAAAATAATTGAATATTGAATTCTCTTTTGTTTTCGACCCATGAAAGAGGGATTTTTATTTCCAAAAAATCTGAAGCTCTAAATTCACAGCCCTCTAAATCCATAACAACTGGAGGATTTATTTTGGCGTTCCACCATCCAGTGCCACTCTGCCCCGAAAAGAAATTACCAAACCCCCCATAATAATCAGGTGTACCATCAGAATCTAAATCAACGTTAAGATGAAGCCAACTATTTAATGGAGAAAACGAGAAAAATTCTGTTTTTATATAAAGATATTTTTCGAATGTAAAAGCATACACTTTTCTTATGTCAATATCTATTTTATAATTATCTCCTTTTGGATCAATGTAATTTGCAACCTCAGGCCACTCATTTGCCTCCCGGAGCCCGTCTATAATAAAAGTGAAATCTGGTATTGCACTTTCAATATTCGAATATATCTGCTCTGATTTTTCGTTCATTCCTATGATTTTATAATAATATTTCACACCATTCTCAACATTGTTATCTACAAATTCATTTCCAGTTATTTGTTCAGTGTTTATTTTAGTAAAAGTTGCTGATGCTCCTTCTTCAGTCGAGCGGTAAACATCAAATTTATACCTATTTAAGTCGTCATTGGGAACCTGCCAACTCAAGGAAACCATTTTATTACCTTCTTGGGCTGTTAAACAAATCTTTGGAATGTCTGAGGATAAAAAAGCTAAGAAAACTCCCTCACCCTCAGTTGCTGCATACAAAACTTTCCCGTCAGAAGTAATTAATAAATTGTTAACTGCTCTAGTAGAAAGTCCGTTGTTCGCAGGGACAAAACTCTCTCCTTTATCCAAAGATACATAAACACCAGTTCTCCAGTCAGCTATAAATAGGATGTCGCTATTCAATGGGTGTATTTCAATGCTCCTTATAAAAGCCTCTTGGTCAAGACCCCTTGATAACTTCTTCCAAGTTTTACCTCCATCAACACTTTTATACAAACCTGCACCTTCAGTTCCAACATATATTATTTCTGGCTGCTTATTGTCTATCGCAATACAGTTAAGAACGAAGTTTTTAAAGTAAGGTGTTAATTCAAACCATGATTTTCCGCCATCAATTGTTTTGTAAATACCCCCTTGATTAAAAACCGCATAGGCAATATCGGGGTTACTGGGATGAACAGCAATATCATTTACATTCATATCTGTATTTTCTAAACCATTATTAACCGGTTGCCATGTCTCACCATCGTCTTCTGATTTATAAATTCCAAAGCTTTTAATTTTTGCGCTTTCGCTTTCGGTAGCCTTTCTATACCCTGCATAAACAATGTTTGGTTCTGTTGTTGCTCGAGCGAATTTTTTAACTCCATGAAGGTTCAAAGGGTATTGAAATCTAACCAATGGAAAATCTGTTTCTCTTACAACAAATCGCCAACTCTTTCCTCTATTATCTGTTTTAAATATCGAGCCTCGGTGGTTTTCTGATGTCAAAATACTCTCAGGATTCTTCATATTTACAGAAACTGCATTGAGTCCTGCTCTATCTTCTAAAGAACCATACAAGAGTCCTTCCCATTCAAAACCAAAAGTCGAACTTTTAAATACTCCAGATCTTCCTGCTGTGAAAATCTGAGATGATGACGTGCCTAATATTGACAGAGAATACATTTGTGCTCCAGTATAGCCCTTGCTAGCCGCAACCCATGTTTTTCCACCATCTTCTGTTTTATACACTCCCCCATTATAACTGTTAAAATATACAATATCAGGATTATCCGGATGAATAGCCATTGCAACTGGAATGCCTGAAAATTCACCTGAAGGAGAAGACCTTGTCTCAACCCATGTTTTCCCTCCATCGTCACTTCTAAAAAATCTATTATCTGTAGCTGCATAAATCCTGTTTGAATCCGACGGCGCAATGTTTACTACTCTCATCCTAACTTCACCATTAGTCCAACAGAGGGCTTTTTTCCAGGTTTTGCCAGCATCTTCACTCTTTAATACTCCTCCAAATGCTTCAAAAGAAGAGCCAAATCCGTCATTCCTTCCTACTGCACAATAAAGTATATCAGGATTTTTAGGGTCCATATCCAAACCACCAACAGTTAGATTTTCTAGTCCCTCATTTATATGAAACCAGGTTTTTCCTCCATCAGTAGTTTTCCATATTCCTTCTTCTTTCTTTGCTCCTCTATCGAATATTCCTGTCGCTGCGTATAAGATATTAGTATCCCTCGGGTTAATAAGTATCCATCTCACCAGAGCATTTGAATTAAGAACCTCAAACCAGTGCTCGCCACCATCAACTGTTTTAAAAATTTTTCCAGTGGACTCATTAATTTGGTTTTCAGTTGGTTTAAAATTACAATTCGGGACTTCACACCCAGCATAAACGATATCAGGATTGTTTGGGTCGAAGGTAAATGACCTAAAAGTTATATTGCATAAATTTGGTATGCCATTTGATTTCTCTACCCAATGTTCTCCCCCATCTGTTGATTTATATATTGCTTTATATCCTTGGAGACCGCACCACATAAGATCAGGGTTTTTCTGGTTAATTGTAAGGCAAAATACAGGTATAGCGTCCCCGCTCGGTCCTGTTCTTACTGTTATTCCATTATTTTTCTGAACCCAAGTTTTTCCTCCATCAACACTCTTGTGTACTCCTCCCCATACATCTGTTACATATAAAATGTCATGGTTAACTGGATGAATTCTCACATCGTAGCCCATACCTCCTATTGGTCCACCTGTTTTTATCCACTGAATGTTTTTTAAATCAACATCGTTTGCATTAGATTTTAGGAAACAGTTTTTGCAAGGTAGTAAAAAGGAAAGCACAAATGCAATGCTTAGAAATAAAATTAACATTTTTTTAAGAGACATTTTAGCCCTCCCGTTTTAAATTTTTTAAATTAGTACCTATGTAAACTTTCTATTGGAAGAAAGTTAAGTCCTATAAAAGTAAAAATAACAATCACAAATCCGAAGATTAATAATAAGGCAATCTTTTTACCCCTCCAGGTTTTTCTATTTGATAAGTGAAAATAGAAAAGATAGACAAACCACAATACGAGCGAAGAAGTTTCTTTAGGATCCCAACTCCAATAACTCCCCCAGGCGCTTTTTGCCCATAGAGAGCCAGTTACTATCCCGACAGTTAAGAGTGAAAAAGCATTTCTTACACTTAAATATGAGATATCGAATAGATTTTCTTCATTTTCTTTGGATTTTGAAAATAACATCTGCAATGCAGAAGAAAAGGCAGATGCAAAAAACCCGTAACTTAGAAAGCTTGCAGGAACATGAATCAAAAACCAAAAGCTATTCAATGCGGGCGGTAGAGAAGTGGGCTGTTTATAAAATATTAAAGATAAAATTAAAAGTATTATACTTATGGATAAAGTTATTTTGGATATTTTTTTTATTTTTATCAATACCAAATCTGCTATTATTACGCAGAACGAAAAGAAGTTGAACGACTCATAAATATCAGAAAAAGGCGCGTGTTTTGAAAATATTGTTCTTAAAATCAAAGAAGTTGCTTGTAAGGCTATACCCAATAAAACAAAAGTTGTTGATTGTTTATGCAATTTAAAAATGCTTAAAGCAAGACCTGATAAGTATAAAACTAAAGCTAAATAAACTAATATCCTTTCAGCTGTCATTCACTCCTCTCTCTATTTTTAATTTTATATTTTTTATTTCCTTTTCAAACTTTTCCTCCATTTTGTTCGTTCTTCCTCCAACAACTACCCTATTATTTTGAATAATAACATAGATTTCATTGAATGGTACATACAATGACAAAGAAAGACCAAATATTAACATCATAAAAGAGGCAAAGATATATAATGTAACTGGATTATAAGTTATCCTTAACCTAACATTACCTAAAATATTTTTAAAATTTATTAAGTAATCATCTAATAAAAGTGGCTCTCCTAAATTTATTTTCTTTTCGTAATCAAGGGAGCCTTTATCATTTAACGCAAGGGTTAAAAAGCCTTTTTTAATACCGTTATCTAAATCAATTTCCTTCAAAACTAATACTTTGTCATTCTCAAGAAATACATAATCTCCTTCCATCAAAATATAGCTATTATTACCAGAATTAAGTTTTTCAATTGATGTTTCGACTCCGGTGTTTACATCTAAACAATATATGCTACAAGAGGAATTTACTCTAAAGTTTTTGAATGGTAAAATCTTAACTTGCGAGAGTCCTTTTCCTTTTTCCAAAATTTCAACCTTGGCAACTTTAGATTCGTTTACTCCTTGAAGAATATCTTGAAATTTTAAAGAGTAATCCAAGTAAGGTATCTTAAATTGCTGTCCCAAGCTTAAATCTATTATGAAACTTTTTTCCATAAAGGAAGATATAGCGAAAAAAAACATTATTAAAATGACACTCAAATGAAGCAGAAAAAACCCTATTTTCCCAAGAGTGCCTTTTCTCCCATAAATTACATTTTTGTCATTTCCAAAATTTGTTTTATTAATTATAGTATATCTATTTTCCCGGAGCACTTTCTCTATTTCTTCAGTTTCCACATTTTTATTTTCAATTGTAACGAAATGCGCTAATTTGCTGATTTTTTCTTCGTCTAAAATTTCTGGTTTTCTTAGCAATTTGATGAAACTAATTAGTCTTATTAAAGAGCAGGCAAAAGTATTAATTACAAGAAGAAATAACAAACTCTTGAACCACCAAGCATAGTAAACTCTATCAAAACCAATTGTGTCTATTATTGTCTTAAAGGAATTATTCACATGTAAAAAATTAGATAATATGCCAATCACCAGGGAAACAAAAATTAACGACAATGTTATAAATAATAACTTTATTGAGCTAAATAAACCTAATAACTTTTTAATTAACAATTACTTGCCCTCCAAAAATTATAACATTTCGTAGCGTTCCCTAAATTGGGTGTGACTGCACACTCTTTCGTCTTTAATTGTACCCCTTACATTTCCAATGATACTAAAATTAAACATTTTGTCAAGAGGCAAAATGTTGCACTCCTTTTATGCTTTCGAGTTCTTATAGAAAAAGTCTATGCAAATCCTCATATAGAACAAAATGTTATACCTTAAAAAGAGGAGTCACCAAATTATGGGATTGGCACATAAAGATAGCACTTAAAAAAGATTTTATCTCCGATGGTGCCGAGGGACGGAATTGAACCGCCGACACGTGGATTTTCAGTCCACTGCTCTACCGACTGAGCTACCTCGGCACATGGTGGGCGAAAGAGGATTCGAACCTCTAACTTCTTGCGTGTAAGG
>Ga0207433_10015998_pt1 | contig 10598 bp, 11 predicted proteins | sample YelNatPaOPGAMG01_FD_187559 | JGI IMG/M metagenome (GOLD analysis project Ga0207433, IMG submission 187559) | Hot spring thermophilic microbial communities from Obsidian Pool, Yellowstone National Park, USA - OP-RAMG-01 (SPAdes) (version 3) | ecosystem: Environmental > Aquatic > Thermal springs...
TCTATTATGTGAGAGAAGGAAAACTCTCGGGAAGGAGATGATGCAATATGAGAGTAGTAAAATGAAATGTTGGTGACTGATGGAGTTTGTGTAAAAATGCAGAATCTCATGCAGGAAGTTTCGGGTTGCTGAATCTCACGGGATTGTTGGTGGAAAAAGCGAGGGAAGTTAAAGAAATTTGGTTAGATGGACTTAAAAAATCAATTGAATTTAAAAATTTTAGGAAGGGAGGATAAAAATGAATAAAATTAAAAAGTTTAGTTTAATTGTAATCTTGATTTCCATTGTAGTTGGAAGCTTATTCACAAGAATTTCGCCTACAAAGGGGAATTTTATGAATACTGTTAATTCCTTTAGCGGGCAGAGTATAAAAGTTGCAGGAGAAGGTTTAAACCTTGTGGAAGTTCCAGAATTTTCTCCTGTTGAAGAGGATCTAAAGAACCTATCCAATGTTGTTATTTATCAAATGGTAGACCTAAAAGAATTTGAAGAATTTGTTAACTCTCACAATAGGTTACCTTATGCGTATGCTGTTGGCGTAGATACGGTTGCAATGAAGAAAGCAGAATCTGAAAGAAAAAGCCCCAACGAACCCCTCAGAATAAAATTCGAAAAAGTTTCCAATCCCCTTATAGAGCCAAATGTGTGGCATATTGATGTCCCAATCAGTGGTGCAAATCTTCAGCCAGGATATGGCGATCCATTCGGTCCTTACTCTGGCTATATCTATGTGTCAATTTCTCTCTCATGGTCGCCCTCTTCTCAACCAATTGATGTTGGTATCCAGTATACCGATTCGAATACTATAATTGCTCATAGGCTTACAGGAGGTTCTTCTTCAACAGGGTTTAATGTAGATCCAACAAAGTCCTTCTATGTGTGGATTGTTAATCCTAATTCTAACAGTGCCAATATCTCCTCTTATCAGGGAATAATTAGCCTCTGGGCTCAGTAAATTAGTACGGTGCAGGGCTTTCCTATGCAAGCCCTGCACTTTTTCATTTTTTAAAGGTTGGGTGGTATAATGAGTTGCATTGATGGATGAACATGAACTCATTAAAAAGGCTATAACAGATAGAGAAGCCTTTGGAAAGATTGTAGATATTTACTACAAGGATGTCTTTAAATATATCTACAGAAGGACACTTGATAAAGAGATTACCAAAGACCTTACACAGGAAACATTCCTTAATGCGCTTAAGTATTTGCATACATATAGAGAAGAGAGTTCCATTCTCTTCTGGCTTTTTGGTATTGCAACAAATGTTGTAAATTTACATTACAGGAAAGAAATAGATGAGAGAAAGTTTTTTGAGAGATATGAAAATGCTCATTCTAAAAATAGTGATTCCCTTGATGATGAAATCGACTTTAAGTTTATACATAGATATATAACTACCCTTCCAGAAATGGAGCAGGTTGTCTTGACGCTTTTCTTTTTTGAAAATAGAACATTTCAAGATATTGCTCTAATCCTTAATCGAAGTGTAAATTCTATAAGAAAAACATATTACAGAGGCTTAAAAAATTTAAAAAGAAAACTTGAAAATGATGGGTACAAATTTTGAAAATGTTGTATCTAATATATAGAGGTGATAAAAATGTGGAGAGAAGACAATAAAGATACAGAAAAAATGGAAAAGATACTTAAAAGTATACATATTGAGGATATACCTTCTGAAGAGATAGAAAAATACAAAAACGAATTTAAAGCACATCTGAATGAAAATTTTGAAAAAGTCGCTTCTCAAAAAGAAAGGACAAAAGTATTCAGGATGAATTTCGCCTATGGAATAGTTGCGGTTGTTTTAATTCTTTTTGCCTTTTCATTTGTGTATACAAGACCCTATTTTGTTAAGTTAGCGGTAGCAAAAGTCATTGAAAATAAACTTGGTTATAAAGTTTCTCTAAAGGATATTATTGTAAATGACGGTGTTGGTATTGTTATATACAATCTTGATGAGATTACAGTAGATATCTTAAATAAAAGCATTGAAACTAACAGCCCAATTCAATACGAACTCTCAAATGAAGAAAAAGAAAAGGCAGTTGAAATATTCAGAGATAGCAGAGAGGCAAAAAACTTTGTCCTTAATCCAGGGACTCCTCCTCAGGATGTGAGTAAAAATGACATTTTATCTGTAAAAGGTTTACTATTTCCAAAATCAAACAAGAAATTAATAGAATTGGTTACCACAGCATATAGTGCACCAGAAGAAGGCACTCAATCCCATCGCAATGCAGCATGTGTGAGAACATATGTGAGATTTCTCATTGATATTGATAGAGGAACAATTCAATATTAAGTCCTTTTATAAAGAATTTTAAAAAACATCTTTAAGTCTTAATAACACATCTTAACTGCATTTTGCCATTGAACTAATTACAGTTTTCCGTTTATAAATTTTTGCACGAGGAAAAAATTTCAAAAAACTCTACAAATTCTTCAAAAATTATGGAACTTTTTTCAGGGTTCCTGTATCTATATTATGAGAGTGAAAATCTCTCAGAATTTATTAAAAAATGTTTTGCAAGTTCGTTAAGTTGCTTGTGCCTATAATGGCAAGGTTAAGTTAAAAAGGTGGCGAGAGGTTATACCTTGCTAATATAGGAAGATTAAATAAAATAATTAGGAGGTTAGAGGCTACTTAAGCCCTGATACCCCATAAGATAATTTAATGAGCCTCTCGCCACCAAATAAAGAATATGGAGGTAAATAAATGCTAAAAGAAGAGTTCAAAAGGGCTTTTTTAAGTTGGAAGTTTCTGCTTGCATTAATGATTACCTTTGGATCTGCCATAGTTGGTTTGCTGGAGTATGGACCGCCAGTATCTCCATTTAATGATCCTGTAAAATATCCTTTTATCAATAATGCTTTTGATGCATTTATTTATGGAGCTTATTATTGGGTATTTCCTTTTCTTGCGCCCCTTATTGCGGTGCTCCCGTTCGGAGACTCTTTCATCACAGACCGCTCTTCAGGATATATCTCGTTTATCCTATCAAGAGCCTCTTTTAAAAAGTATATTTCTTCCAAATATTTTGCAAATCTACTTGCAGGTGGAATAAGTATATCTATTCCACTACTCATTGCGTATGGCATTATAAATATCTTTTATCCACGAGGTCTTCCACCTGTACCTGCACCAGGTGAACCATGGGTTAATGTAAGAATTGCCCATATATCTCTCCCAGGACCTTTAGGCTATTTATATCGGACAAAGACTGACTTATATGTATTTTTCCTCATTGGCTTATCATTTGTTTTTGGAGTTACATATGCAACATTAGGTTTGGCTTTATCAATATTCCAACACAATAGGTATGTTTCACTTGCAACCCCATTTATTTTGTATATAGTTGGTGGTGTAGCAGCAGATATGTTAGGTAAATCTGAATGGAATCCTGGGAGTACTTTAACACCGTTTTTTTGCAACACAACATCGTGGTTAACCGTATTAGGAGAGTTAGGTACTATTTTTTAGTAAGTTCTGTATGCCTTTTTAAGTTCGCAAGTAAAAAGAGGGTTTATGAATAAAAAACTCATAGATATTTTTCATTCTTTCAACTTTGACTTTCAAGTTTTTATCTTTCGGAAAAGAATATTGCTTGTTTTTCTTTTCTTTGTAGTTCTATTTTTTACTTATCTTGAAGGTGGCAATGTTGTAACTTTTGCCATTAATGAGAAGGTAACAGCGAACGCATGGGATGTCATATTCAGCACACTTGGAAGCGGACCTATGTTATTTTTAGTTTTAACCCCTGTTTTTCTCCTCTTCATAAGCGATATTCCAGTTACAACACATTTTGATGAATTTGTGTTGCCTCGTCTTAATTCACGTAGTAAATGGTTATGGAGCAAGATTATTGTCCTAATAGTATCAACCTTCCTTTATCTTGCAACAGTCCTCGTTATAATTATCACCACTACTTCTTTTGGGCTTCCTTTGAATGACAAATGGAGTGAAATGGCTTTAAACTATCCACGATATAGCTACTTAAGTCCGCAAATTCCTAAAACTTTTTCTGTGATTTCTGCATTTATGAGACTTATTGTGCTTTTAATCTTAGGATGGCTTGGGATAGGAATTACAGTTTTGGTTTCATCTCTATTTTTAAATAACGCAACTTTTGGATTTTTAATTGGCACTTTCATTGATCTCGGTGGATACTTTTCATATCATGGCTATATTCCCCAATGCTTTGCAAACTTTTTTGTATCTAACCATATGATACTTTCCTTCCATAGTTTCGGTGAAAATAACCCTATCTACCCACAGTATTCTCTTTCAATTATTTACTGGATGCTATGGATTTTCATTTTTACAGTTATAGGATTCTTCATATGCAGGAAAAAGGATTTTCTTTTAGGAAAGGTAACATCATAATGAAGCAAATGAAAAAGGTTTCTCTTTTAAGTATAATACGCATAAATATTATGATGCATGTTCATTTAAAAGAATTTATCTTAACCATTTCTATCTTTGCTTTAATAGGGCTTTTTAGCGTTTACGAAGTTTTGGCATATCCGTCAACCCTTTTAAAGAATGTATGGGATGTTCTTTTTGTTTCATTTGTTGGGCCGTCTATCTCTGACGACTCACTTTTCAACTTTTTTATCTTTTTTATCCCTTATCTTATGTTTTTCTATATGTTTGGGAATATTGCAGAAGAAGATTTATTTGAGAAAGGCGTATCAATAATCCCTCTTATTGGATCTCGAAAAAATTGGTGGTTTGTGGAAATTGCAACACTCTTTTCTTTTTCATTTTTCTATGTTATATTAGGCATGCTAACAACTCTTGTAGCTGGTCTTTTCTTTCTTCCTCTTTCGAACAGGATAAGTCCATTTTTGCTATCTATAAACCAATGGCACATTAATGGAAATACGACTATTTTTACACTCATATTCGGATGGATATTCTTATTGTTCTTAACGACATTGATTTCATTCTCGCTTACCCAAATGGCATTATCAATTATGTGGAGGAATTCTTTTGTTTCTCTTACCTTTGTAAGTGCGATAATGGTTCTTTCCTGGGCTCTTGGCATACGCCATCCATATATTGTTAGATACTTACCTGGCTCTCAATCAATGCTTTTAAGACACACATTCCTTGACCCTGCAGTTCATGGATTTTCTTTTGCCTGGTCTCTTGTTTACAACACGATAGCAATCTTTATAGTTTCAACAGTCAGTTTTTTGTATGTCCGCAGAATGGACATATTTAAAAAGATATCAGAAATTCATAAGGAGGCATAAATGGAAGAAAAAGTAGTTATTGTAGAGCATGTAACAAAAGTAATAAAGGACAAGACAATTCTTGATGACATATCCCTTGAAATCCCCTATTCAAAAATCTATGGGCTTTGTGGACCAAACGGCTCTGGAAAGAGTATGCTCTTAAGGGTTATAAGTGGACTTGTGTTTCCTACAAAAGGAAGGGTTCTGGTTTTTGGGAAAGAGATTGGATATGATATAGAATTCCCAGAGAAAACAGGGATTCTCATTGAAAAACCAGGATTTCTTACCTATCTTAACGGGATGAGAAACCTTGAACTTCTTGCATCAATAAGAAATGAAGTGGGAAGAGAACAAATTGCTAAAACTCTTGAGGTTGTTGGGCTTGACCCTTACGATAAAAGACCTGTTAGAGCATATTCAACAGGTATGATTCAACGCCTTGGTCTTGCCCAGGCTCTTATGGAAAATCCTGAGTTATTACTTCTGGATGAACCAACAAGCAATTTAGATCGTGAAGGAATAAAAGCAATTCATAAAATACTGAGAGATTTAAAAGGTAGAGGTGTTACCATACTTATAACAAGCCCAAATATGGAGGAACTTAAACATATCTGTGATGCCGTTTTCTGGATAGAACATGGTCACTTAGAAAAAGAACCTCTTGAGAGTATTTTTGCATAAATAAGTATAAAGTTCTTCCAAAATTCTCTGAAAATTGTGGGAATTTTTTCGGGGTTCCTGTATCTATATTATGAGAGTAAAAATCTCTCAAAAAGGAGATGGTGCAATATGAGAGTAAGTGTATTAGGAGTAGTAAGCAGTAAATTCTAAGCGGGGCATAGACCTCGTAGAGTAGGAGGTAGAGAACTGGAAAAAGATATGAAAAGGAAAAGAAAAATACAGGACAGAAAAGACAAATAAAGGTAAAATTTATACAAGGAGGTAAAAAATGAAGAAAGAATTGAAAGTTTTGATTTCTTTAAGTGTAGTTTTATTAATGGTCATTGGACTTATTTTACCATTAAAATCTACTCAATGCGTACTTTCAGACTCCAACTCATCAGTAGTTAATATCGTCTCTGAAGATTTAGATAGATGGATTAGAGAAAATGAGTCATTGTATTACAAGGATATTTCCGTAAAATCTACTCCAATTGAGAGTAAGATTCAACCGAGTTCAATTTCCTATGTAATTTTTGATGTGAACGTTCAGCAAATGTTAAAAGCACAGTCTCCGTATGAACTTCCAGTAATACAAGGCATGATGAATTGTCTTAATTCTAAGAAGCAATATCTTAAACAATTTCAAATAGATTATGCAAATAGAAAACTTGGAGACCAGTTGAAAGAGTTAAGAGAATATATTGGCAGAGCAGAGGAGTTAAATGCGGTATTTAAGGTCGAATTTTATGTAGACACCAAAGGTAACATAGATCAAAACTCAATTAAGTTTTATACGCAGACACCTGATGGAGATACCTTTTTGGATGCAAGTATTTTACAGTCCGGAACTCCCGAGGATCTCCAAAGACAGGGATTTAAACGGATGGAGAAGATAATTGAGGAAAGCGGGCAAAATGGTTTATTATCAACTACTTCATCTTATTATGATGCATATGATAGGATTACAGCTGGAGATTATGCAGATACATGGACTTCTAATCCACCTTATGATGCTTGGGACGATACACACGGATATCCTCCCGATCCCAATGATCAATATGATCCTAATTCAGGAGCATGGTGGGATACGACTCACTGGAATAATGAGCAGTATACACTTTCCCGTTATTTTGCATCTGATTGTGCAGACTATGTTTCCCAGGCACTTCATGCGGGTGGAATACCAATGGATACAATTTATGACACAAACCATTGGTGGTATGATAACTCCAAACCAGTTTCTTCATATGATAATTGCCCCTGGGTATATGTGCCAGAACTTAGGAACTATATGGTTAGTCACGGCTATTTTTACCCTTCGACATTTGATAGTGCAAATAAGGGATGTGTAGCTATCGAGAAACATAATAATCATGTCGTTATGATTACCCAAAACGATACAATTAACCGTGCATTAAGTGCACATACAACGGATAGAAAACACTACTGGTATAGTGGAAGTAAAATAAATGAAGATAGAACTCCTGGCAGTGATCACTCAGATTATTATGAAACCAACTATGATTTTTATGAGGTCCATTATTGGGTTCATCTGACAAGTTAGTTGAGATGTATTTTTATCAGTCTGTTATTTCTATTTTTGAAACTTGATTTAGAAAGGCTACCCCTTTGCTATCCGCTTCGGGGGTAGCCTTTCTAATGTATATAATTAAAATGGAGGTAGAGAATGAAAAAATTAAGCATTTGTGTCGTTCTATTAGTTTTAGCCTTTGTTCTATCTGGGTGCAAAGGTTCCAATGCTGGAAATTCACCTTCCCAACAAACTAGCCAATCCTCAAATAATTATCCTGCAAGAGGAATCGGCTTCGCAAAGGAGTACAGTGGAATAGCAAGCTTCAATTCTGTGCAAGAGATGCCTAATGGAGGATATATCCTTGTAGGTGATACATCAAGCTGGGATGGAAGTACCATTTCTGATATATTCATTTTGAAGATTAACTCAAAGGGAGAAAAAGAGTGGGCAAAGGCATTTGGAAAAAATAATAGTTACAATGGAACCCCCGTTGTCCAATTAACAAACGATGGAGGATATTTTGTTGCAGGACTTACCGGTTCTTATGTTCAGGGAAGTGGTAGGTTTATTATTGTAAAGTTTAATTCAAAAGGAGAAGAAGAGTGGGCAAAAGCATTTGGTATAGGTGATAGGACTATTGTATCTTTCCCAACCAATTTTTCAATACAGCAAACTTATGATAATGGATTTATTGTTTCAAGTCTTGGAGATGGAAATTTCTTCGTTTTAAAACTTGACTCAAAAGGGAATAAGGAGTGGTTGAAAGTATTTGATGATAAGACGATTATTGTCTCTTCTTTAAGACAAACAAAAGATGGAGGGTATATTATTGGAGGAGGAATAAGCGATCATCCATTAGGTCTTATTATAAAAGTTGGAAAGACTGGTTTAGTAGAATGGGCGAAGAGATATAAGGTAAGCGTATGGGGAAATGAATTTGGAAGCATTGAACAGACCAGAGACGGAGGATACATTGTTATTTCTCCTGAGTTTAAAATGAATATAGAATCGGAAAATTCATACTCACTTGTCTTAAAAATTGACAAAAATGGAAACGAAGAATGGAGAATGGTACTTGGTCCTTCTGTGGTTCATTACGTCAGTTCTATCAAGCAGACAAAAGATAACGGTTATATTGTTTCAGGTTGGAAGAATGTAGATAATGAAATTAATAATTTCGTCATCAAATTTGATTACAACAAAAAAATTGCATGGGCAAAATTGATTAATAAGGAAGAAGGTTGTAATAAAATTGAGGAGACAAGTGACGGTGGATATATCGGTATAGGAGGAAGGGCTGTTTTTAAGTTTGATTCAGAAGGTAACATTGGTAAGAGTTGCATATACGAAAAAGATTATGAACCAGAGATAGTTTCAAATCCATTCAAGGTCGAAGTAACAGATATAACAAAAGACATAAAAATGGTACCTGAGTCTTCTTTTAGGTCAACTTCTGTTAATCTATCTTTCTACCCAAGAGATATTCAGGCTACAACAATTTGTAGTGGAGAGTAAATGGAACTTAATATGCAAGTTTTAGGGTTACCAAAAATTATGGAACTTTTTGGGGTTCTTGTATTCAATATTATGAGAGTGAAAAACTCGGAAGAAAGAGATGATGTGATATGAGATTAAGTGTATTAAAAACAGTAAGTAGCAAATCTTAAGCGGGGCAAAGGCCTCGTTGAATAGGGGGTGAGAGAGTTGGAGAAAGACAAGAAAAGGACAAAGGAAGAAAAAACTTTTAGAAAAGGACAAATAAAGGTAAAATTTATACAAGGAGGTAAAAGATGAAAAAGATATTTGCTATAATTTTGATTTTTTCTTTATTCTGTTTGTCGGCACAAACAAGATCTATCCAAATTGTAAATGCTTCAATAAATGATTTTACCAATTCTATATACATATACCAATCATACAATATGTACAATGAAGGTTACTATTATTATGATTCCAATCCAAACACTTCTTATTCAATAATAATCCTCGACTTTGGAGCTCCGCAGTATGGAAATAGAGTTTATGGAATTGGCAAATATGGTAGTGGCCCAGGGCAATTTACACCATTTACTGGTACTAATAGTATTGTAAATGATGTTAACCAATTTATAGCGGGTTATAATGCTAATCCATCTCATTCTGGAAAATATAGAGGTATCGCAATTGGATTTAACACTTCTGTTGATGTGATTACACAATATGGTGGTAATTTTACTGATTTTGGTCGTGCTCTAAAATCAGCGCTTACTCAAGTTACCCTAACTGGTTATATTAATCATATATATGCAACAATTGACGCAGAGCAAGGTTCCGATTTTAAGCTTACGCCTAGTCAAGTCAGGAGTATAATAGATGGGTTTTCAGCAGGGAGCTCGCCTTATTATTTCATGATAGATTTTGGAGACGATGAATTGGGCACAAACCCTGGAAGTGCGACACAAAATGGGTGGACCGCCGATGATGTGTGGTATGTTGCTTATGGCGCAGTACTGGACTTTCCAATTCCTGAAATTTACTTTAAAGATATGGCTCAAGAATGGTCTGCCTTGAGTTTGTGGGCATATAATAATAAAGGTGGTGCTATTGTCTTCGACGGTGTATCATCTGAAAATGGTGTTAACGGTACTCTTTATGATTCTGAGTCATACACCGCTTTACTTCAGGCTTTGCAAAACAATCCCATTACTTATCAATCTGACCTTTATAACAATTCTAATATGATACCTAAGGGTTATGATTTTTACATTCATCGTTATCCTTATTAAACAAGGAGGTAAAAAATGAATAAAAAGAAATTAATTTTAGTTGTTGCTTTACTTTGTATCGTTGCTTTGTCTTCCTTTATGCTGTTTAAAGGAATGATAGTAAAAGGCAGTATTCCAGAATGGGTTCCTCGAGAATTACAGACAGAGATAAAGAGTTTGAATGCTAACGACCCAGAGGTAAAAAGGCTAATCTTAGAGATTCAGTCCACCCATTTAAAAGATCCAAAAAATCCACCACAAGAACTTATTGAAAAAATTAAAAACGAAATTGAGGTAATTAAGTATCAGGAGTCAGTCTATGTACCTACTCCAGGCAAACCAACACCTGAGGAAATTGAACACTTAAAGGACATACCAACCTTCAACACACAAGGGAAGCCATACCTTTTAA
>Ga0207433_10016006_pt1 | contig 10594 bp, 15 predicted proteins | sample YelNatPaOPGAMG01_FD_187559 | JGI IMG/M metagenome (GOLD analysis project Ga0207433, IMG submission 187559) | Hot spring thermophilic microbial communities from Obsidian Pool, Yellowstone National Park, USA - OP-RAMG-01 (SPAdes) (version 3) | ecosystem: Environmental > Aquatic > Thermal springs...
GAAGATAGATACTGTCAGCCAAGATTTGTGGAAGGTCATAAATAGGCCTCATAGAAGCTTAAAATTAAATGAAATTTTGGAAGGTGTGAGAAGGTTTACAGAGATTTTTGATGGAACTGTTATAAGTGAAACGATGCTTATTGATGGGATTAATTACAACAGAGAATTCGAGAAGATTGCAGAGTTCCTGAGAAGCCTGGCTAAGCTTGATAGGGCTTATATTGCCATACCAACGAGACCGCCTACAGAAAAGTGGGTAAAACCAGCTAAAGAGGAGGCCCTAAACATGGCCTTTCAAATATTTTCGGAGAGGATTAGAAGCGATAAAGTAGAATATTTGATAGGGTATGAGGGAAACGCCTTCGCCTACACGGGAAATGTTAAGGAAGACCTGTTAGCCATAACGGCCGTGCATCCGATGAGGGAAGAGGCTGTTGCAGAGCTTTTAAGGAAGGCAGATGCAAGCTGGCAGATTATCGATGAGCTTTTGCATGATGGCGAACTTGTAAGGTTGGAATATGAGGGGAGAATATACTATATGCGAAAGTTGATCAAAAACACATAGCTTTTATTTTTCAATTTTTTATTCAATCGCTTTGGACAAAAATGATGAAAGATTGATCAGGCAGGAAGTCGAACTCCTGTTTTACTATAAACCCCGCTTCATCCATTTCTTTTATAATTGTTTCCCTTGGAACATAATGTCCAGAAATGCCATGCGGTGTTAATGGCCTGCCGCGCTCTATAATAGCAACCTTCCCATCGGGCTTCAAGAAACGCCCCAATTTTCTGAAATAATCCACTCTATCCCGCAGATGGTGGCACACATTTCGCATAAAGATTAAATCTAAGCCCTTTTCCGGCAAATCTAATTTCTCTCCATCTACTAGAATTGTTTCGACATTTTCTAATCCCCTTTTCCTTGCATCGTTCTTGATATATTCTAATAATTTATGATCAGTATCAACTGCAAACACTCTTCCATTTTTTCCTATGATTTCGGCGAACCGCAAAGAGAAATAGCCGCCACCAGCCCCGATATCAGCAACAACCTGCCCTTGCTTCAATTTCAAGGCATTCAATACTTCTTCTGGTTTGTTCTTAGGATTAGAAGCTTCCCTGTTAAACATCTTTGCTTTTAGGCTTTCCAACCATTAAACACCTCAGTTCTCTAATCTATGTTTAAGAATTTTCTTATTAAAAACCTATTCTGAACTTTAAGCCCTCGTCAGCGGCGCTGCCAATACAGCAATCAACATTTCATTGCGTCTAAATGGGTGTTTTGAGGGGAAAAGATGTAGCCTATAAGGGTGCCAGCAAACTCCACAAGCGCATCTTTCAAGCCTGAGAGCATATAGCCAACATATCTCCGTCCCTCCTCATCAATTAAATTCGCAAATTGCCTTAGTTAATCATTAACTTTTTCAGGTTTTCTTTTATCACATCTGCAACTTTAGTATTGGGTTTCACTGAGACTTTCTTTATATTATGATGCTCAAGTAGTTCTGAAGCACCTGGACCGAGTTCAGCAGCAAATACAAAATCTACATTAAGATCTGCCAATGTTTTAACCGCTACAGGCCCAGAGCCATGATCATAAGAGGCTGCAGGATTATCAAAAACATGCACATTCCCAATTCGACCGTTTTCAACTTCCACTATGGTGAAAGTTTTAGCTTTCCCAAAAACCTCTGAGACCTCATCCTCTAAACCTGCATAAGCTTTCGTTGGAACCGCTATCTTCAACTTTCCCATGTTTCAATCACTCCCTAATAGCATATTTAGATAAAAATATGGAAAATAAGATGGTGAGATTATTGAGGGGTGCGCTGCCATGGAGGGCCTCCGCCCCTCCCCCCTCTTCTTCCTCCGGGCGGACCCTTATCCAGCCTGTGGATCATCGTCCCCGGAGAGCCGCATCTTGGGCATTTCTCTGGCTTTGGTGCTCCCTGGGAAACCTCTATTATTTGTCCGCAGTTTCCGCACTGGAAATGTTTCATTGGCAGGCTCAAGCTTTTCACGGTCCCCGCGGTTGCCCCCCGCCCCTTTCAAGCATCGCCTTCAACTCTCTTATTCTTGCTTCAACATCGCTGATCTCCTGTTCTATGCTTGCCTTCTCGTCCTCAAGCTCCTTTTTGTAATCTTCCAGGGCCGCAAGCTCATCTTCCGGAGTCTGTAGCATGGGCGGTGGAGCTGGCGGATAAACTGGCGGTGGATATCCATATGGTGGATAGGGATATTGTTGCGGCGGGGGCTGTCCAGGCGGATATGCGTATGGATATCTAGGCGTGTAACCCCACCAACCTTGATATCTTCTACCCCTTCTTGGCCAGGCCATTTTCATTCCACCCATTCACCAGTATCCCATGTATGGCGGTGGAAGGGGCCAAGACGGATAAGCGGCATATGGATAGGGATAGGTGCTCCATGGGTGCCAGTAGCTCCAGCCGTAACCGGCATATGGTAGTCCATATCCGTATTGCGGGTATGCCCACCACCATCTTGGAAGCCATGGAAATCTAGCGCAAACCCATGGTGGGTAGGCCCCAGGCCATCCGCTATATCCCCTGCCTAAGCCGTATAGCCATCCAGGCCTTTGCCATGGCGGTAAATGGCTGAATGGGCCTCTTCCGGGCCACGGTCCAGTCCACCCGGCACCTCTACCTCTCCAACCCCATGCCATGCCTTTTCACCTCACCTATTTTGTGCTTATGCACGTTTTCAATTATGTGAAAAAACACAAAAATATAAATCTTTCCTCCCCACCGTCACGTTAGGGAGGGGCGCAGGAGGTTGGGGGAAATGACCCTCGAAGATAAAAATGGAGAATGGCTTGAGCTATCAGATGAGAGTCGAGGAGCAAAGATGCCTTCCACTGGAAGGGAGAATACCGGAAAAGGCATAAAGCGGGCCTTGCCTACAGGTTCCAGAGGAAGCGGACAGACACAGCATATTAAATGCGAGCCGCCGAATGAGCCGTGATTAAAATGTGGCGCCAAAGATTCAGATGCGGGAGAAGAGGTAGACTTCCCAAGCCCATAATGCTAGGTATGACACCCCCAGTGAACGGATTCACCCCAAACCCGCCGCGAGGACTGGAGCCAATTATAATGGAACTAGCAGAGCTTGAAGCCTTTCGGCTCGTAGACCTGGAGGGCCTATCGCAAGAGGAAGCTGGGCAAAGGATGGGCATTTCAAGGGGAACCATATGGAGACTCGTGCAAAGGGCGAGGAGAAAGGCCGCTCAAGCCCTCAGCGAAGGAAGACCAATATACATTACTCCAAATGCCTCTGAGAACACCCAAAAATTGAGAGGGACTGAAAAGGATAATTAATGGTTGATGGGTTGAAACTAAGTTTGGAGGGTAGGGTTCCGGCATCTGAGCTTAAAATGCCAAAGCTTAACTCAATTTTATATTGGAAAGGCCTTTAGAAGTTCTCGATTGTAGAAACACATCCAACTGGTATAGCCAAAATTATCAAAGGCATCCAACATGAGAGAAATCAAAATATTTTTCAAAATCAATTTTTTGGAGATACCAGCTATATCCCCAGATATGTTTATCGAAGTCATTCCGATAGATTTTCTCTCTCTTGAAATATCAAGCATGTGCGGTTATAGAGATTGGGCGGGTGCGGAAAGTTTATATCCGGGGGTATTACTTTTCTTAAAGAAAGTAATACATGATCGCCATGGTGGACCAGGCTTTGGTTGAAAGGGCAAAAGAGTTTCATGGACACATCTGTCCATTTGTCGTTCTGGGTTTGAGGGCATCCGAGATAGCCCTGGGAAGGCTTGGGTTGTCGAAGGCCGGTGAGAAGGAGACCGTTGGCGAGGAGGTTCTTGCCATAGTTGAGTGCAACAACTGCTTCACTGATGGAGTGCAGGTGGCCACTGGCTGTACCATTGGAAATAACAGCCTAATCTACCTTGACACCGGGAAAAACGCTGTGACCATCGTTAGAAGGGGCGACTGGAGGGGCGTTAGAGTTTACGTTGACTCTGAGAAGCTCAGGGAGAAATACTTCAAAAAAGAAGCCATAGGCCTCTTTGAGAAGGTCGTCACAAAAAGGGAGGGGACGGAGGAGGACTCGGAAAAACTCAATCGCCTCTGGACTGAGATAGGCCTCGAGATGATGAACCTTCCTGAAGGTGAATTTAAAATCGAAGAGTTGAAAGTGAAGGAGATCGAAAGGGCGCCAATTTTTGAAAGCATCAAATGCGAAAAATGTGGAGAACTGGCAATGAAAACTAGAATAGAATATGTAGAGGGTAAAGCTGTTTGCTTGGGATGCCTGGGTAAGTCTAACGCCCTAATAGGGAGGGGCATCGTGTCAAACTTTGAATATCCGCTTGTGAGGGAGAAGAAATGAGCAGTAAGGGTTTAACAAAGATTCGAGCCGCCCTTCTCATCTCCGTAATCGTTGTGGCTGCGGCCCTATCCTATTTCGCAGCGAAAATCTATATCTCGCCGGCGAAAACCCCTGAAACCTATGTAGAGGACATTTCAGGCCGTAAGGTTGCACTCCCTCAAAAAATCAGCCGGATAGTAGCCATTGGGCCGGGTATGCTTAGGCTTGTATGCTACCTGAACGCCACAGATTTACTTGTAGGGGTTGAGGGGAGCGAGACAGGATGGGGCTTCACTGGAAGAGACTATGCCATGGCATATGGCGAGTCATTCCGAGATCTTCCAGTAATTGGTCCAGGCGGGCCTGGAAAGCCTCCAGCCCCAGAGCTGATACTGGCTGTGAAGCCTGATCTGATAATTATGTCCAGAACCTACGCCGACATGTATGGTCCAGACAGACTGCAAACCGAGACTAACTCAACAGTTGTTGTCCTAGATTATGGCCCCGCCGGTTCTTTGGATGTTGAAGGGCTTGCCAATGCCCTTAGAACTCTCGGAACGGCTTTAAACAGAAAAGAGAGAGCAGAAAAAATCATTAAATTTGTTGAAGGTTTACGCGAGGACCTAAAGGCTAGAACAGAAAATGTGACTTCAAGGCCTAAAGTCTATGTGGGTGCAGTTTCATACAAAGGCGGACAGCCCTTCACGACAACCCAAGCATCTTTCCCACCACTTCAACTCTTATACACCCCCACAATAGCTGACAAATACTCTAACAAGACGGGAGTTTACTTCATGGATTTTGAGGCTATACTAAAGGAGCAACCAGAGATCGTCTTTATAGATGAAGGCAACTTGAACACGGTTAAACAGGATTTCGATAAGGATCCGGGCAAATACTGTCAGCTGACAGCCTTTCAAAGCAGAAAACTCTATGGAATCCTACCGTATAACTATTATCATACGAATATTGCCGTTGCGTTGGCAGATGCCTACTATATGGGTAAAGTGTTATATCCAGACCGTTTTGGCGACGTTAATCCGGAGTTAAAGGCTGACGAGATTTTCCAAGCTTTCCTAGGAAGGTCACTATGCAAACAGTATGAAGAGGCATATGGCGGATTCAAAAACTTGTCAGACATGTTCAAGTGTGGATAAAGTTGTCAATCAAACATTCCAGCTATAAAAGGCGTCTAACACTAGTCTGCCTCATAATCATAACCCTTTTCCTCGTGCCATTGTCTGTGGCTTTAGGCTGGTATAGGGCCTCATTGCTTGATATCCTCAGAGTGCTTTTCATGCCGGATAACAGCCCGCTCTCAACGGTTGTTTGGGATTTAAGGCTTAGGCGTGTTCTAGCCGCCTTGATCATAGGAGCAGTTTTAGCTGGTTCAGGAACAGCCATACAGGCTTCGCTCAGAAACCCGCTTGCCTCCCCATTCACGTTTGGCCTATCCTTCGCGGCCTCTTTGGGGGTTGCGGTGGCGCTCTTGTTCCTGCAGGGCGGCAGCATTCAAAGATTCCAAATCTATTTCTACAACCCATTTATAGTGTCCATCTTCGCATTTCTTTTTTCGCTGATTCAGGTTATGGTGATTCTTCTATTGGCCTATAGGGCTGGGCTTGGCGCTAGGGCTTTAGTCCTATCGGCTATAGCCATATCCTTCGTTTACCAAGCCATCCTATATCTCTTACAATATCTGGTTTTAAACGAGATTCTCACATCCACGGTGGTCTTCTGGACTTTCGGAGATCTAGGCAGAATAGGCTGGGGTGAACTTTACCTAGTTGCAGCCATATCCTTGGCAATAGTTATCCCCTACTTCCTTTACAGAAGCATAGACTATGACCTCATGCTGAGCGGAGAAGAACTTGCAAGGTCTGCGGGAATAAGCCCTGAAAGGATAAGGCTTGAAACAACGATTATAGCCGCTCTTGGAACAGCCATGGCGACATCCTTCGTAGGCATCATCGGCTTCGTCTGCCTTGTGGCTCCCCACGCGGCAAGGCTGATTGTGGGAGGTGGACATAAGTATTTAATGCCAACATCAATGTTGATGGGATCAATAATACTGATTATTTCAGATACCATCGGGAGAACCATGATAGCGCCAACGATAATTCCCGTGGGAATTATGACTTCCATGGTTGGCGCCCCCCTCCTAGTTTACCTATTGATAAAGGGGGGAAAATATGGGCATGGAGATTAAAGTGAAGAATGTTAAAATTTACTATAAGAGCATTAAAGCTTTAGACGGCGTTTCGCTTGACGTGAGTAGCGGTGAAATTCTTTCCATAGTTGGACCGAACGGCGCTGGAAAAAGCACGCTCCTCAAAGTTATCAATGGAATTTTAAGGCCAAAAATTGGAGCGGTATATTTCGATGGAAGATCGCTGAATGAAATTCCGAGGAGAGAAGTTGCAATGAAAACTGGCGTCGTGCCTCAGAGGATAAGCCCTACAGGAATGCTAACGGTTTTCGACTTCGTGTTAACGGGAAGAAGACCATACATAAACTTTACACCCACGAAAATCGACGAAGAAAAGGCCTACGAAGCGTTGAAAACTGTAAACGCAGCCCATTTGGCGAACAGAACGCTGGAGGAGCTCAGCGGAGGCGAGCTTCAACGCGTAATTATCGCAAGGGCTCTGGCAGTAGAACCGGAAGTAATGCTGCTCGACGAACCGACAAGCAACCTTGACCTCAAATATCAACAAGAGACACTAAACCTCATAAAAACCCTCCGTTCAAAGGGGCTAACCATTATAATGGCCATACACGACCTCACCCAAGCCTACAGAATTTCAGATAAAATTTTAATGCTGAACGATGGAAAAGTCTTTGCAGCTGGAAAACCGGAAGAAGTGTTAACGCCAAAAAACATATTAAACGTTTACAATGTCCAAACGGTCATACTTGAAGAGTATAAAATCATAATTCCAATTGAAAGCGTTTTTCAGCGAATCTAGAGTCAGGTGGGCATTTAATGTGATCTATAACTTAATAGCTATGGACGCGATCCTTAACTTCCATAGCTTAAATTATAGTAATTATGTTGATTGCCTCGGATAGGATTAAAGCTTTTATATGATGGTGGAAGGTTTATAAGAAGGGGGAGATGCAAACATGATTTCGTCTATTATGATGTTGGAGGGCCACCTATGGACGGGGAAGGCGTTATAAGATTTAGCGTTTCCGTACCTCCCAGCTTACTGAAGGATTTTGATGAGATGATATCTCAGATGGGCTACGATAGATCGAAGGCTATCCAAATTGCCATGCGCAATTTCCTAACGGATTATAGGTGGGCTCAGGAGAGAGGACAGGTCGTAGGCGCCATCACCATCCTTTACGATCATGAAACTAGAGGTTTAGAGGAAACATTAACAGATATACAACACGAATATAGAGATGTGATCAGTTCAACGACACATATTCATTTGGACGAGAGGAATTGCCTAGAGATATTGGCTGTTAAGGGCGAGGTGAAATCCATTCAAGATCTAGCTAAAAAGCTGATGGTGGAGAGAGGGGTAAAGCAATTAAGGCTATCAACCCTCTCATTTGAGCCAAAAATTTAGAGGGCCATGGTTTAACATATGCCGGAGAGGCCTCCGCCTATGCCCTCACCTCCGCTCGCCGGATACCCCTGGCGGAGAGGGATATGATAAGAATTACGCCGACAACCCCTCCTATGGCTCCGCCTACGGCGTGCAGCGCGACCCAGCCGATGACCCCGCCCCACCTGGCTAGAGCTGGGGCCGCCATAAAGAAGGTGCCTATAATAAAGCCTGCGACTGCCGCAGAAAGGACCGAGACGAGGAGCATCGAAACAGAGGCAGAAGAGGGGCTTCTAAAGCTTCTTTCGTATCCGATGAGCCTTGAAACGGCGTCGAAAACCATGCTTGCAGCCGTGAAGCCTAAGAAGTGCGCCCCACCGGGATTGAATATGAAGTTTATTAAAGTTGCAATAACCCCGACCATCGAGACCGCCCCCAACTTCCTGACCCACCAGGCCGCGAGGGTGAGAACCGCGAAGCCGATCATATCACATAGGATCGGCAGCCCCATCACCCTGAAGACTATGGGCGCAAAAACCGACGCCAGGACGCCCCAGAGAGCTGAAAGCAGGGCTATGGCGGCCACCTCCCGGCTATTAAGATAAGGCATGGGACCCCCTCCGTATTACATATTCGATGAATAGTAACACTATATAAGCCTTGCTGACTCCGCCTCGGGTGTAGCGCTGGCACTGTCCAGGACCTTGCCAAAGGCCTTGATCTTCACATAAATCTGCAATACGTGCGATTGCCTCCATAACCCCAGAATTAGCCGTGATCCTGACGGCCAACTTCCCTAAAGTGGTTAAGAGTAGATGATGGCACCCGAACATTCGAAAACCTTTATTTTCCAATCGCTTCAGTCTTCCACCAGGAGATATATCTTGACAAGGGGTTCCATGTCCAAGTGTCCCAAATGCGGGAGTACCGACATAAGAAAGGAGGAGGGCAGGCTTGAGGGGGCGACCATCGGCGCGTCTAGGCTTTTCTTTGACGTTTACATCTGCGAGAAGTGCGGCTATAGCGAATTATACTTCATTGAAAAATCCTACATATTTCTTGGACGCTAGACATTACGGCTGGGCTTAAATTCCAAATTCTAATCAAGGAAGAGCTGATTAAAAGGGGCGTGGAGAAGCCTAATGATTATTTTGACTTCATAAGCCATAGGTTGACCGAGTAGCCCTGAGATGCGAAATTTGCGAAGGCCTAATGCACGGGGGGCCTTTCGTTTTGTACACTTGGCACAACAGCGGAGCATCCCTTCATGAAGGTTCACCGACGGGGAATTCAAGAAATTTACGTTTAGCCGACTTCCCAACCGAGGGAATAGATCAAACCCGAAGGTGAGTGATATCGAACTGGAAAGCCAGATGCCCCCGGATCATACTCCAGGAGCTTGAATACCCCGATTTCGGTGAAGAGTGGGGGCTATCCTGGGACCTCTAACAATCTGGATGGCCCATTCTGGAGTACGATATAAATCTAGGGTCCCGCGAAGTATGGGGGATATGGCGGGAAGACTTCGGGATAATCTTGGGGTTCTCGTCGGGGGTTTCCTCTCGCTATTCATGCTGAACCTCCTCAACTCGGCCTATTCCCCCGTCATGGCCCTAATAAAGGAGGAGCTCTCCCTGACCTACACCCTCAGCGGAGCCCTCATGTCCTCCTACCACGTTGGATATACCCTGGGCCAGATCCCGTGGGGATACGCGGCCGACAGGTTCGGATGCAGGAGGGCTATGACCCTAAGCCTCGCGGGGGCGGCCTCCGCCATGATCCTCTTCGGGTCATCCGGCTCCATATGGCTGGCCATGGCGTCGAGGTTTCTGGCTGGGCTTTTGGGGGCAGGCATCTTCGTGCCATCCGTCAAGCTGGTCTCGGCCCGGTTCCCCCCCAGATCGAGGGGGACGGTACTCGGGTTTCTCAGCATTGGGGGGAGCCTCGGACTGGTGGCGGCATCCTGGTTCTCCCCCATCACCAGCATATCCCTAGGATGGAGGAGGGCCCTCATCATCCTCGGCCTCTTGGGGTTGGCATCATCCATCCCCGTCTGGCTTGGCCTTAGGGATGGGGAGGGCAATGGGGGGAGGAGGGGCGGAGAGCTAAGGGGCATATTAAGGCGTAGGAGCTTCTGGCTGCTCGCCCTCATCCAGTTCCTCCGCCTAGGCTCATACTACACCTTCATCGCGTGGCTGCCCCTCCTGCTCGGGGAGGAGCACGGCCTGAGCATCATGGCGGCCGGCGCCGCCCTATCCCTCTTCAACATATCAGGCATGCTCTCGAATCCCATAGGGGGACTCGTCTCAGACCTCTTTGGGGAGAGGATGGTCCTCCTCTCAACCTTCATATTATCCGCGCCAGCCACGCTCCTACTGGAGCGCCCTGGCGCCGGCCCCATCCTTTATCTCACGGTCTTCGCGATGGGATGGCTTGTCAACTTCAGCCGGAGCCCGTCGTTCACCATCATCTCCAAGCTATATGGTGAGGAGATGGCCGGGAGGATATCTGGCATCCACAACACCTTCGCATCCCTAGGGGCCTTAGCCCTCCCCTTCATGCTGGGATATGTCAGGGATGCGGCCTCGTCGTATGCCCCGGGCCTGGCCGCCATCTCGGCCCTCATGCTCCTCGGGGCAATCTCCACAGCCATCTTGGAGGCGCCCGGGGCCGGGCGTGGG
>Ga0207433_10016007_pt1 | contig 10594 bp, 10 predicted proteins | sample YelNatPaOPGAMG01_FD_187559 | JGI IMG/M metagenome (GOLD analysis project Ga0207433, IMG submission 187559) | Hot spring thermophilic microbial communities from Obsidian Pool, Yellowstone National Park, USA - OP-RAMG-01 (SPAdes) (version 3) | ecosystem: Environmental > Aquatic > Thermal springs...
CCTTTTCCACTTTTTGGCCTGTTCTTCGAATTGGTAAAGCTGAAGCAGGTCGAGGATGCCTCTATTTTAGTCGAACAATTCTAGGTCTATTACTTTGGATTTACGGAGCGTTCGAATTTATTACCAAGGGAAAGGTATCTTCTTGGATTTGATATGATTCACCAGTTCATAGTGGTCTTTTTCGCTTATGTTGTGAGCTATGCTTATTCTTAGGTCCAGATTCTCATAAATCTCTCTAATTTTTGACTTCATATCATTGTTTGATTCTGTCATAAGGCCTTGCAGTTTTTTAGTCATCTGTATGATGTCCCTTCTATCAACCTTATTTGGCAGGATTATAGGAATCTCCTTAAGGTAAACTGGTAGATAATGATAGAAGCCTTCGGCAATCGTAATGCCATGAAAAATGGTGTTATAGACCACAGTTAGCAGACTACTATTTAAATATGCCGCCATTAACCAACCAAAATCAATATTGTCGAAGCTATCTTTAGGGAAAGCTATAGGGTATACATCTTTAGTCAAGAACTTACCCTCAAAATCAAAAAACGCCCGTAATCTTTGTGAATGTTGGCAGAAAATGATTTTTGGCCTCCTAAAAATAGAGATGGGAGCCACATTATGACCCACAATTGATTTCATGTTAGGGGGATAGTATATGTAATAACCATTCCAGTTAACCTTAAACATATCAATCTCATTTTTATGACTATAGCTTAGTCCTCCAAGGTAAGGATAGGCGTCATGTCCAAATTCATTTGTCGGTTTTACAAATCTTTCTCTTAGACCTTTTTTATGAAAGGAAATAGTTGAACGAATATCAAGAATTTTCTTTAGCTTCAATGAGTCTTTCGAAAGAAAGAGTCCTCGTATCAGAGTGTACCACTGCGGGTTTTGACAGAAAAAAGTGTAGTTATCACCAGTCATCTTAAACATTTCCACATAGAGAGGGTATGGTTTTGCTGTTGGTAGTTCTATTAAACTCTCCACACTAATTGCCTTGGGCTCAATTTCATTTGCCTTAGCATTTTTTCTTAAGAAAAGGATTATAGGATAAACGTCAGTTTGATAGAAAGCTTCTCGGACTCTAGAGCAATCAGTTATTTGTATCAACTGATGCTTATTAAGTATAGTCTCTCGTATTTTCTTGGCATATCTTGCAATTAGAAATTTATTGGGAAGGACAACACCCATTATTCCCTCTGTCTTTAGTAGTTTTAACGCTTGATATAGAAAAGGTACATATAAATCAAACGCTCCATAAAGTATTGGGAATCTTGTCTTCAGCCAGGATTTAAGATTAGGGTCGGTGCGATTCATTCTCTTGGCCTCTAAAAAGGGGAAATTACTAATGATCGCATCGAGACCACTTCTAAAATCATCTGTGTCGAATATATGTTCCTTAGTATGGCTCTCTAAAAGATGTGGAGCATAATCAAGAGTATCTGTGCAGTAAACTCTTGGACGAGGCCATTCTTCCCAAGATTCACAAACTCTATCGATACAATCATGTATAAAAATGAAGTTGCATAATTCCAGAGCTATTGAAAGCTTGGATAATGCACAAGCACGAGGATCTTTATCTATTCCAACAATGCGACTGATAATCTTAGATGGTCTAATGTTCATTCCCTGTTGAATCAGTAGACGATTCATGAGCGACTGAAGAAAGACACCAGAGCCACACGCTATGTCGGCTATAAGCCCCTGCCCTCTAAATAAGTTAGGAGAAGCTTGGTTACATATGTCAAGTATGTGTTCTACAATGATCTTTGGTGTGAAGAATTGACCCAAATTTATTCTTTCGTCTGGCCTCACATAAAGCCAAAGAGAGTTTATATCAATCTCCGTTTTATTTGACAAGAGGATATTGTTAGTTAAGGGCTCAGCAAAAATTTTCTTTAATAAGAGATCATCTTCGATAACTGATTGTAGATAATTGGAAGCAAGAGTTTTGTAAGCAATTGGCCACGTATCTATTTTCTGCCACACAACTCTTAAGACCGAACTTATAAACTTGTATGCCGAATCCTCTTCGGCATGGGTTAATGCATCTTGATTCATAATCAACCATCTTTATAGAATACATATAAGAGGGTAATTTATATCTTTTATAGTAGAATTAAAATTTGCTTTTGCATTAACTTCAGCATCCAATTGCACCCTGAGGATTTCAAACTGTTTCATTAACGCCTCAAGTTCTGCTTCCTTTGCCTTAACTTTTTCTTCTGCATCTTTCCTCTTTTTTCGTTCAATGGAAATGGCCCTCAGTAGATGATCATCATCTTCTTCAGTATGCCCCTCATGTGGCATTTCATCGACCATTCAACCCCTCCATTTGGAACATATAATTAAATGCTCTTATATAAGTAACCTTAATGACATATTAATATAAATGTTTTGGTATCGTTTTGGTGTCAGCGCCGAATACTGTAGTATCCCAAAATTACTTTCTCTCGCAACTTTCCCTTCGAATTAGTTAATCCATTAGATGCTTATCTGTTTCTGTGTTTTATTTACAAAATAATTAAAAAAGTTATTAAAAACCCTAATATCTTCTCATTCTTGTAGTCCTTGGAATTCTTCTCATGATAGGCGGTCTTAATTCGTGTCTCCAAAATCTTTCAGTTCTTGGAGTGTATATCCCCATCATTTCAAGATTTCTATATACCCTATTTACAAGAGAATCAGTTATAGGCGTCTCTTCATCGACCGCAGGAAGATTGTTAGCTTCTTCACTATCCAAATCTAAATACACATTATTTTCATCTTCGTCGATTATAAGTTCCATTGGCACGAGTACGCTCTTACCTCCAAATGGTCTATGTCCCGGAGTGCTTATCTGGAGCATCACAGGATTTCCATTTTCATCTTCGATCACATCCTTAATTTCCCCTTCTTCGTTGTTCGAGAATATAACGTTCTTATCTTCCCATCGTTCTTCAAATTCCTCTCCTTCTATATTTTCCATTCTTCTCCATGGCATATAATCACCTTTGTAAACATTTTCTCAATAGTATAAATTTTCTTTTCGATTGAAATGCAATCAAAAATGAAAAAATGCAAAGAAAACGCAATCAATCAACTGTTCTCCAGGCTTTTCTCATACCGTAAGTTCCTCTCCCTCCTCTCCAACCCGTCTCGCTTTCAACTTCAGATTTAAGAATATATTCCTCAGGCCAACCATATGCAGGTTCATATTCTCTCATAGGATAGAACTCATGACCTCTCTGTATATTTTCAGAGGGATAAATATCATGCTTTTCTCTTACGAACGCCCTTTCGGGAAATATCTGCTCATCACGAAAATCGCGTTCTTTAATCCTTTCGGTTTTTGATATTCTGTCAATTAAGCCCATCGAATATAATCTTAACTCAATTTCATCAGTTATTTTTTTATTCATTCTATTACCTACGTTGAATTTTGGTAGGTCAAGAGCATGCCAACGTTCTATCGTAAGAATAATCCTGCCAGGTTCAAGTTCTCTTGCTAAATAAGATGGTATAGCAACGGTTTTGTGATTAAGTCTAACAATTAGATATTTTGGAAAACCATCTTCTTCAAGAACATCTGATAGAGATGCTGTCGAGCCATCTTCAAAAATTACTACAGTGCCTTCCCAGATTGTAAATTCGTTCTTATCTAAAAGACTATAAAATGCCATGTAAAAACAAAACATCTTTTTGGGTATATAGTGAATGTTTGAGGTTTCTGCATAATATCGGTTAATACAAAGTTTTTGTAGAGAGCAGAAAATGTTTCGTAAATTAGAACATAAGGGAGAGAAGACAAAGTTAACAGACAAGCAGATAAGATAGATATGCAAGGATGTGGTAGATGTAGGGGGCTATGATAAATTTTGGATATAGAGACATTATGGAGTAAGCGTAAGGAGAGTATTACAATGGATAAAGATATACAAGGAGACAATGCTGATACGAAAGAGAACACACACGCAGTTTAGTATACGGCGATTGGCATAGAACCACCGAGGTTCATCCACATGTGAAGTTTGGCTTGATGATGCAAGTAGACTTGTGTTAGCGGGTAAAGAATTTGACCATGCGACTGTAGAAAATACAATTGAGAGTTTCAAAGAGGCAATCTTATTTGGTCCCATCGAAGAATTTATTCAATGGTATACTCAACATATGCATAGTGCTCTTTCGGTAGATATTGGCAAATGTCCTCAAGAGGCAGTATTCAGAAAAAGCAATCCTGCTAATTTGCTAGACTCTTTGCGAGGTGCTTCAAGGACTAACAAGTTCTTGCGAAATAATTTTCGTGCTCAACATTTTGAAATTACTTAAATAGTAAAGGCGCTTGCACGTCATCTGCCTGTATCCCTTTTACACTCCCTACATTCCATCCAAATATGGTTACCGTGAACTTTACCACCTTTCCACTTACCACAACCACAGAGCCTTTTGTAGGTAACGTCCCTGAGGTCTGTTTTACAAGAACAGCCCCTGAACCATCATCTATCGAAAAGAAATCGCTGTTTGTATCTACATCTTGTACATTCCCTTTTACGCGCACACTTGAATTTTCCGTCTTAGTATCTGCATCCCCTGTACGCGTTACATCACCTATTGCGCCATCGTGATATGCAACTCCCAAAAATGCAAGTAGCAAAACCAACAACACAACTGCTATTATTCCTATTGTAGATTTTTCCATACAATCACCTCTTTTTCTTCTCCTTATACAGATTCTTTTCCTTGAGTTCAGCAATCTTTTTTCCTATGTATTCGGGGATTTCTTTTACGCTCATTAAATTCTCCATCTCCGAAATATCATTCGGTTTTACCTTTATTATCCATCCTTTATCATATGGTGATTCGCCAATCAACATGGGCTCGTCTAAAACTTCTTCGTTAACTCCCTCTATCACACCCGAAATCGGCGAATATAACTTTCCTACATATTTCCCGGTTTCAATCGATGCAAACTGTTTATCTTTCTCGACTTCATCACCCACTTCTAAACTTTTGATATGAACAATATCTCCTGCTTGCACAATTACAAACTCTGTTAATCCAACAACTACTAACTCTCCTTCTACCTTTGCCCAACAATGTTCTACATGATACCTCAATTCATCGGGAAAATTGTAACCCTCATATTCCATTTTAGCACCAAACAAAGACCAAATGTCCTTTTTCCTTAATCAAATTTATTCATTCTTGTTCATCCCTTTCAAGCCCATTTTTCATATCGATTTTTCATACCGAGGATACATATCTATCTTTATCTTCAACCCTTTTTCAATTATGTAACTTGCCGCACCCTCGGCATCTATTTTCTTTAACGTCATATAGAACCTCAATATCTTTTTTATTTGTTTCTCAACCTGCTTGCTATTGTCAGGATACTCTCTTGCTATTGTCTCTCTTAACGATTCTTCAAAGCCTCCATACTCTTTCTTATTCTCCAGGACCTTCTTCAGTAACTCATTCCCTTCTATCCTCATACATACTACCTACTGCCATACGGCTTGGGATTGTCATCTAACTTGTCATCTAATTTCATCTGATTTCTTGTCCTCGTATAATTTATTTTATTCGTCTATATCTCCGTCTAATTTGCTGTATCTATCTAATTAATTTGTTATCGATCTGTTACATCTACCTAATTTGTGTATCTACCAATTAATGTAATCCTACTACCATAACACTGCTACCCAAAATAATACCAATAACACCAATAATACACACACTTTACTTTCTCTTAAAGAATTGAATTTAAAAAGTATTGATACAATCTTAACATATCAAACAATCTTGACATAACAAAAACACATTCACTGAACCTATCGATATACAGAAATATTTGTTTAATGTTTATAGTTGTAAGTGAAAGATAAGAGGAAAGATAAGTAAAAGATAAAAAATAGATGAGTGAAAAATAAAAAAGAAAGATAAGAGCAATGTTAGGGAATTGTTACGGCTTGGATACTATGGATAGAGAAAACGAAACTTGGGCACAGGATGGAAATAATAAAGCATGCAATAACGCATCTATGGATAAAGGATGCAATAGTTTGAATAAGGAAGATAAGGCTGAGAATAAGGCTTGGAAATTGAAATCATGGGATGTTAGGTTGCTTTCATGTTCATATTCAGAAGAAGGGAAGGATGTAGTAATCGAACTTTATGGAAAGACACGTGAGAATAAATCCATAACCGTGAGATATAACAAATTTAAACCATACTTTCACATGGTTGCACCGCCGGCTTGGATAAGGCAGTCTTTACAAAACAATCCTGAAATTCTGAAAGTAGAAGATATTTCTTTGTATGTCGATGGAACAATGAAAAACGCATTAAAGGTAACTACTACTATACCTGCAAATGTTAAAAAATACAGAGAGAAATTTAAAGATGAGTGTAGGATTATGGCATCAGACATTCTATTCTATCGTAGGTTCCTGTTCGATTATGATATAAATTCATGTGTAAGAGTTTTAGGCTTGGAAGATGAGGAACATAAACAGAATTACACAACAGAGTTGGTGGTAAATGCAGAGGAGTTTAAGGTATGTGAGCCGTTCAAACCGCACTTAAAAATACTATCATTCGATATTGAAAACTCGATAGAGAAAGGTAACATCTTAACAATATGCTGTCAAATAAGGAACCGAGCGGTATCTGAAAATATGCATAGTTACAAGTTTGCAGGTTCTGAAGATGAGATAATAAAAAATTTCGAAGGATTAATAATTCGTGAAGACCCAGATGTTATCACGGGCTACAATATAGATAATTACGATATACCATTTATCATAAGGCGTGCAAAGAAGTTGAATATAAAGAGACTGCAATTCGGAAGAGACAGAACAGAGCCCAAGCCTACAAAAGATGGAGGATGGAATTTTACAGGTCGCATAATTGCAGATGCTTGGTGGAATGCAAAAAGACAACTACATCCTAAAAAAGAGACTTTGAACTATCTATCCAAACTTGTACTGAACGAAGGTAAACTTGATGTTGACCCGAAAAAGATTGATCTCGAATGGTCGAATAACAAAGAAAAAGTAATCGAATACTGTGCAAAAGATGCAGAACTTGCGCTGCGAATACTTGAGCATATTGCGGTACTCGAAAAGGGGATGGATTTGGCAACGGTATCTAAACTGCCGCTTGACGATGTTATTAACGGGCATACAAGCCAAATGATTGATTCTATCTTGATAAGGGATGCAGACAGGATGCATATAGGTGTGCCCACAATGATGTACGATAGGGACACAGAACAGATAGAAGGTGGTTATGTCCATTCAGTCCAGCCTGGATTGTATCATTGGGTATGTGTGCTTGATTTTAGGTCGATGTATCCATCTGTGATAATAACGAACAACATCTGTTTTACCACACTTTCAAAAGATGGCGAGATAGTAAGTCCGAATGGCGTCAGGTTCTTATCTAAAGAGAAAAAAGAAGGGCTAATACCAAGGATACTTGAGAACCTCATGAAAGACAGGTTAGAGGCGAAAAATAAGATGAAAAATGCAAAGACAGAAGAAGAGCGGAATTATTACAATGGTCTTCAGGAAGCGATTAAGGTCCTTATGAACTCTTTTTACGGCGTGTTAGCATCTTCGTTTTACAGGTTTACAAATCCAAATATAGGCGCAAGCATAACAGCATTTGCACGCGCAAACATAAAAGGTGTTATAGAAACTCTCGAGAAAGAAGGGCATGATGTGATTTATTCAGATACTGACTCTGTATTTGTGAAATCGCCCGAGGATAATCTCGAAGGAAGTTTGAATTTCGGCAGAGAGGTTTCCGAAAGATTTTCAAATAAAGGTATTGTGCTTGAATTCGACAAAGTGCTCGAACCCTTTTTCTCACATGGTAAAAAGAAAAGATACATAGGCAAAGTAGTCTGGCCCAAAGAAGATATGCTTGTTCGAGGATACGAGACAAGAAGAACAGATTCTTTTGACCTCCAAGCCGAAGTTTTATCAAAAGTATTTGAAAAAGTCCTTTCGGACGACATAGATGGCGCAATTAAAGTAGCAAGAGACGCAATAAGAGATACTCTTGCAGGTCAAGTGCCCGTTGAGAAACTTGTCATATCAAGGACCTCAAAAGACGAAAGAGCCTATGTTTCACCCGATAAGCAGGCGAATGTGATTGTTGCTAAGAAAATGAAAGAGATGGGATACGAATTTGTGCCTGGAATGAAGGTATCCTGGATAGTTACGAACGCAAAAACGAAACCTCAGCAGGTTGAACCCTATATCGACGGGAGAGAATTCACGCATAAACCCGATGTGAATTATTATGCAAAACGTCTTGCGTTATCTATATCGAGGATAACAGAAGTATTTGGCTGGGACGAGGAAAAGTTGTTGTCAGGTATATGTCAAAAATCTATTCTTTGCGATGAATACAAATCTGAGAATATGTTCGAGAAAGATGAAAAAGATGAGAATAAGGTAAATGATGCAGACGCCAAGCCTAAGACTTTACATAAGAATGCTTCACATAAGAATGTTAGATTAGACGATTTCTTCTGATTTCTGCACATATCTTCCAAGAATATCCAATAAAACTCCAATAAAACACGAACATCCAAAAAGAGCAGGACAAGAGCATGCATAAGAAACATTCCACATAAGATAACGGTGTTGAGAATAATTGGGAGTAATTAAGAATAAAGATGAGAAAAAGGATAAAAAACAATTTTATGAGAAAACTGCAGATTTGTACTCGCCGAAGACATCTCTTAGTACATCACAGATTTCGCCTAATGTGCAATATGCCTTCACTGCATCAAGTATAAGTGGCATTAGGTTGGCATCTGATTGCGCACCTTCTTTTAATGCATTTAACTTTGCCTTAACCAATGCATTATCACGAGATGATTTCATCTTTTTAACTGCTTCGCGCTGTTTAATTTCGATTGAGGGGTCAACTTTCATAAGTTCGGGTGGTGTCTCGTTTTCAAGTTGGAATTTGTTCAAGCCTACAATAGTGCGTTCTCCAGTCTCTATTTCGCGCTGGTATCTATACGCAGATTCCGAAATCTCCTTTTCGATATAACCTTTCTCGATTGCAGCGAGCATACCTCCCAGGGAATCTATTTTTTCTATGTAGTTCAATGCCTTTTCTTCGATTTGGTTTGTTAGAGATTCCACATAATATGAGCCTGCAAGTGGGTCTATGGTATTTGTAACTCCAGATTCATAAGCAAGTAGTTGTTGTGTCCTTAATGCGATTCGAACTGCTTTTTCTGTGGGTAGAGCAAGCGCTTCATCCATAGAGTTCGTATGTAAAGACTGTGTCCCGCCAAGGACTGCAGCTAGCGCTTGGTATGCTACACGAACAATATTATTTTCAGGTTGTTGTGCTGTAAGTGTGCTTCCTCCGGTCTGCGTATGGAACCTTAACTGCCAAGATTTCGGATTCTTTGCTTTGAACCTTTCTTTCATGATTCTTGCCCAGAGCCTTCTTGCTGCCCTGAATTTCGCAACTTCTTCCAAAATGTCGTTGTGAGATGCAAAGAAGAATGCAAGCCTGCCTGCAAACTCATCAACTTCCAAGCCGGCTTTTATCGCAGCATCTACATAGGCAATACCATCGGCAAGTGTGAATGCAACTTCTTGAACTGCAGTCGAGCCTGCTTCTCTTATATGATAACCTGAAATTGAGATTGTATTCCATTTTGGCATATTCTTAGAACAGAACTGGAATATGTTTGTAATAAGCCTCATAGAGGGTCGAGGTGGGAAGATGTATGTACCTCTTGCAACATATTCTTTTAGAATATCGTTCTGAATCGTGCCGTCGAGTTTGTCCATGGATACGCCATTCTTTTCAGCAACTGCAATGTACATCGCAAGAAGTATCGATGCAGGGGCGTTTATTGTCATAGAAGTTGATACTTTATCAAGAGGTATTCCTGAAAAGAGAGTTTCCATGTCTGCAAGTGAAGATACTGCAACACCTACTTTTCCAACTTCGCCTTCTGCCATGGGATGGTCAGAATCGTATCCAATCTGTGTAGGCAAGTCGAATGCAATAGAAAGACCTGTTTGACCTTGGGAAAGAAGATATTTGTATCTCTTATTCGACTCTTCAGCATTTCCAAAACCCGCATACTGTCTCATTGTCCAAAATCTTCCTCTGTACATCGTAGGTTGCACGCCTCGAGTATATGGGTATTCTCCAGGAAAACATAGATCACGCAAATAATCGAGTTTTTCTATATCTGCAGGGGTATAGAGCCGTTCAACAGTAACGCTAGATGTTTTGAACTCTTTTTTCAACTCAGGTGCTTTTGCAAGAACTTTTTTTACATTGTTCTCTTCCCATTTTTTTTTCTCCTCTTTTATTTTTTCGATTTCATTGCATATCTTTTCTGTCATTGAAATACCTCTTTTTAAAATACGAATTGCTTAGCGCACATAAAGGCTTTTTCGTTTTCTATAATAGATGTAGTATCTCGGAACTACTTCCTCTCGGAGAAAAGTAAAAGTTCTCCAGAGAAGATGAGGAAACTAAGCAAGAAAAAAGTAAGGTAGAGCATAAGAGAGATGGAGAAGGGAGAAGAATCAGTGAGGAAGATAGCGAAGAGCCAAAG
>Ga0207433_10016008_pt1 | contig 10593 bp, 8 predicted proteins | sample YelNatPaOPGAMG01_FD_187559 | JGI IMG/M metagenome (GOLD analysis project Ga0207433, IMG submission 187559) | Hot spring thermophilic microbial communities from Obsidian Pool, Yellowstone National Park, USA - OP-RAMG-01 (SPAdes) (version 3) | ecosystem: Environmental > Aquatic > Thermal springs >...
TTTTCCATATTTTTAAATCGCCCTTTAGCCGCCGTCTCCCTGATTATCGCCCTTTTTCTCCTCATTTCTCCCCTAATCCCCTGGATGAAGAGAAAAAGGAGAATAGTTCCGCCGGAGGAAATTTCTTAAGGGAAGGAGATTGAAATTATGAAACTAAAAGGAAAAGTAGCTATTATTACGGGCGCAAGCCGAGGAATTGGTAAAGGCATTGCCCGGCGCTATGCTCGGGAAGGCGCAGCAGTAGTTTTGGCTAGTAGATCGCTAAATCTCTTGATGGCTATGGCCCAGGAAATTAAAGAAGAAGGAGGCCAAGCCCTGGCCTTAGAAGTGGATGTGAGCCAATATGCCAGCGTGGCGAAAATGGTAGAGAAGACAGTTGAATATTTTGGACAGCTCAATATCTTAGTGAATAATGCGGGCATCGCCATGGTTGCTCCTTCGGAAGAACTTTCCTATGCAGAATGGCAGCGAGCCTTGGATACAGATCTCTCCGGAGTTTTCTATGGCTGCCAGTGTGCGGCCCGCCAGATGATTCGCCAAGGCGGCGGAAGCATAATTAACATCACTTCCGTTTATGGATTAGTAGCTGCTCCAGGCCGGGCTGCTTATTGTGCTAGTAAAGCGGCTTGTAATATGCTTACCAAAGTTTTAGCAATAGAGTGGGCCAAGAAAAATATTCGGGTTAATGCTATCGCCCCCGGTTATATCCGCACCGAATTAGTTCAGACCTTGATCGACAAAGGCCTGCTCCCTGTGGGGGCCATAGAAAAAAGAACCCCTCTAGGGCGGATAGGAGAAGTAGAAGATATTTTAGCCATAGCAGTTTATTTGGCTAGCGATGAATCTAGCTTCATGACCGGTTCCGTGATTAACATTGATGGTGGTTGGGAAGCTTATGGGTATATCTAAATTCAGGAATTAAAATTCTAAACTATTTGTTTTGCTGAAATTCTTACTGATTGTTGGGTGACATAATGAGAATCATTAGTTACTCCTATTCCGTAAAGCAAGCCCTTGGGGTTTGCCTCTTTTCCGCCAGGGATAAACCTTTGCCCCAAAAAATATTTTTTGCTTAAGGACTCCTTTAAAGGGGATAAAATTCATAAGGCGACAAAATAAATTTTCCCCTCAGGGGTTATTATTCCCGAAATTGTGGCTTATAAAGTAAAAATTCCCACCCTTCAATAAGCGATTAAGTTGCCTGGCAATCCTTTCCCCTTGGTGATTTTTTAGTCGTTTGCTTGGCTCTGGCTTTCTATCTACTGGATGGTTTTATTTCTATTTTGATCTTTTCCCAATTAGAATAAAATTTATGGCACAGGGAATAAGCATAAAAAAAGAGAGGTGACCCTCGTTTTATTCCTTTCGTAATAAGAATTTGCCTTCATATAGTCCTAAGGGTAGAAAAAGCATATACGGCTAGACTGCCAAAGGAAGGGCGAGAATAAAATTATCTCGATGGATGACGCAATTCCTCGCTTAAAAGGCGAGGAATTGCGATTTTGAGACTATTAGGAAATAAGTCGAAATTTTGACTTTCCTATCTCGGAGCGAAGAGATTCTATTTTTTAATCCAAGGAGGAAGTTCATATTCCCCAGTAGCGAAACTTTTTGGCCAAACCACGACCCGACTGCCATCTTTTCTCCACTGCCCGATAGGAAGCTGACGGTAACCTTCCCCGTATTTGGTGTTATGGAGTTCATCAAACACATATTTTCCCGCTGCCCCAACATAATCGAGCTTTTCAATAATAGGGATTAATTTTTCAGGATCAGTAGTCTTAGCTTTTTCTACAGCAGCTTTATACATATAGATGGCATCGTAAGTATAAGCTGTGGGATAGCCCGGGTGGAGTTTAAATTTTGTTACATATTTATCGTAGAAGGAAATTGTTTTGGGAGTTATGGGGGCTCGGGGAGTATAAACGACGATAGCTTCGCTAACTGCTTTGCCCCCACAATCTTTCCAGTAGCGTTCAGTCACCCCAGTACCGGAGACGCCACCAATCATAGGGCCTTTCAAATCGTACCATTGTTTAATATAAATGGCTCCATCGACATGCGCTGATATTTCATAGATAAAATCAGCCTTAGCGTTGATTATTTTGGTAAAAATGGGCGTAAAATCTTTAGTCTCTGTATCAAAAAATTCTGAATACACAATTTCCAGCCCTTTTTCTTTAAAAAAAGTTTCGGCATCTTTCACCATGCCTCTTGTCCAAAGAGCATTTTCGGCCATAATGGCCATTTTTTTGGCTTGATATTTTTTTACCGGTAGATTGTAGATGAATTCATGAACGGCTGTGGAAAGGTCTCCTGATAGATGCATAACCCGGAACCAGTATTTATATTTGGCCGGATCAGATTTAAGGAGGTCTGACAAGGCTTCAGAAGCAGCTCCTGTGGAAATAAATAATTTTTTATAGCGGGCCATCTGGTCCATCACTGCTTTAGCTACACCTGAAGAGCATGTCCCAAAAACAACTTCGCATTTATCATCCAAAACCAACTTCTTAAAGGCCATGACTCCTTTCTCAGGCTTATATTCAGTATTTCCTAAAAATAGCTCCACTTTCTGGCCCATGATGCCGCCTTGTTCATTAATTTCTTCTACGGCCATTTTCGCCCCGTTTAATTGATCTTCTCCCGATGGTGTTTTGAATGGGGAGAGGACTCCAATTTTGATAGTTTTGGCCATGCTTAAGCTCGTAACAAAAAATATGGCCCCGAAAAAGAGAATTGCTAAAATGCCTCCTCTGATCATTTTCCCTTTGTTAAGGTACATATGCCACCTCCTCTTTTGATTAATATGGATATTATCCATATACGCCTCTCTTTAATGAGCTATCTTCAAACCATCCCTAAGTAAGCTGCCCGAATGGACTGATCTCCAAGTAATTCTTTAGAAAGTCCTTGTTTAATTAAATGGCCCTCTTCTAATATAAAAGTAAAACGAGAATGTTCTAAAGCCAACCGCGCATTTTGTTCCACTAAGATTAAGGTGACTCCATGTTGGTTGAGAGAATGGAGAACATAAAATATTGAGCTGATCACTAAGGGGGCTAACCCGAAAGAAGGCTCGTCGAGAGTCAGAAGTTTAGGCGCTCCCATGATTGAACGCCCAATTGCTAACATTTGTTGTTCTCCTCCAGACAGAGTTCCAGCAAGTTGTCTCTGTCTTTTTTCTAAAATAGGCAAATAAGAAAAGACTCTCTCTAAATCACCTTTGATCTCTTCCTTATTTTGACGCAAAAAAGCACCCATCAATAGGTTTTGTTTTACAGTCATGCGCGGGAAAAGGAGGCGGCCTTCCGGACAATGGATGACTCCTTTCAGAATTACTTCGCGGGGGCCCATATTCAGCAAATTTTCATCTTCTAATAAAATTTTCCCCCTACCTTGCACCAAGCGCGAAATAGTCCGTAATAAAGTGGTCTTGCCCGCACCGTTACTTCCTATGACAGAAACAAAATCACCTCGCTCAACTTCTATCTGCACTCCATGAATAACTTGTATCCGGTGATAAAATGATTCTAAATTTTGAATGCTAAGCCAAGCCAAGATCGGAAACCCTCTCACCTAAGTACGCTTCGATCACTCGCGAGTCCTGTATAATACATTCTGGAGGACCTTCAGCAATTTTTTCCCCAAAGTGGATCACTATAACGCGCTGCACTAACTTCATCAGCTCTTTCAGCCGGTGCTCGATTATGAGTAAGGTAAGACCTTCTTCGTTCAAATCTATGATCATTCGCGAAATTTTTTCTGTTTCTTTGGGGCTGAGTCCAGAAAAAGGTTCATCGAGTAGGAGAATTCGCGGATTTGTAGCCATTGCCCGAGAAATATCCAAGAGCCGCAGTTCACTATGATTTAAATTCTCCACTTCTTCCCAAATCTTTTCCGCTAACCCAATTCCCTCAAGTATTTGATTAATACCCTTAAGTCTCTGCGGATGCGCGGGATATATATTCTTATATCGTTTGCTGAAGGTGGGGACACTGACGGCTTCAATTACCTTCATCCCTGAGAAAGGCTTAACTAATTGCCAGGTGCGCGTTAATCCCAAGTTGACAATCTGATAAGGCTTTTTTCCTAAAATATTCTGGCCATCTAATAAAACCATTCCTGAATTTGGTGGAGTGAAGCCAGAAAGGATGTTAAAAAGAGTCGTTTTCCCTGCTCCATTTGGCCCAATAATTCCTATCCTTTCGCCTGCACTCACCGTAAAATTAATGTCCCGGAGTGCTTGCAGACCTCCAAAAGCTTTGCTGATTCCCTTAACTTCTAAAAGAGGATCCATGTACTTCCTCTTTACCAAAAAAGAAGCGTTTTAATCGTGGGGATTGTTTAATAAGTTCTAAATTAATCAATCCTTGCGGTGCCAAATAAATAAAGACAATTAACACCCCGGTGTAGATTACAATCCGATAAGCCTCTACAATTCGCAAGGCCTCATTAAGAAAAGACAATAAAATGCCTCCCAATAAAGGGCCGACGATGGTCCCCATACCTCCGATCATAGCTAAAAGGACTACAATTACCGAAAGGGAACCTGAAAGCATTACTGGTCCAATATGCATTTGGGCATGCGCATACAATGCACCCCCTACCCCCGCCAGAAACCCGCTAAGCGCAAAAGCTTCTACTTTATAATAAGCAGTATTAATCCCTGACGATTGGGCAACATCCTCATCAGCACGAATAGCCTTCAAGATAGTGCCATGCTTAGATCGGGAATATAAAATGAGCAGAATATATATGCCCACCATAACTATCCAGACTAGATAAAAATCGGTTATAGGACCAGCGGTTAAGCTCTGCAACCCAGAAATTCCTTCTTCCCCGCCCGTAATTTTATATAAAATAAATGCTAATTTAAAAAGGATACCCGCGAAGGCTAAAGTGGCCATGGCGAAATAAGGCCCTTTTAACCTTAAGGTTAGGTACCCAATTAAGATACCGGCGATTCCCGCCGCCACTGCCGAAGCAGGAATGGATAAAATTGGCGGCCAACCTAAAAAAACGTTGCAAGCTCCACTTAAGTACCCTGCCCCGCCAATGAAGAAAGCGAAACCAAAATTTACTTCATTAGTATATCCAGTAAGAATATCCCAACTCATGGCAAATATGGCATAAATAGCAGCTAACAATAAAATTTCTACATGCAGAACACTTCCGCTTAAGGCCGGGTATATTCCTAAAGCGGCCAGAATGACGAACCCGGCGAGAGGATAAATTTGCAGCCTCGAGAAAAAATTTTTTAAAATCCGTTTCATCTCAAGATGTTTTGTAACCCAAAATTCCTGCTGGTTTGAAGATGAGAACAAATACTATTACCGCCAGCGAAACCATTTCGGTAAGTTGTTCATCGATTAAAAATGATGTTATAACTTCTGCATACCCGAGCAAGAATGAGGCTATAATGCTACCCGGAAGAGAGCCCATCCCCCCCAAAATTGCTATGGCAAAGGCTTTAATTAAAGGGAACAACCACATTTCTGGTACGACAGAAGACACTGGAGCGACCAGGGCGCCGGCTAATGCAGCTAAAGCCGCTGAAAGCCCAGAAGTTATCAGAGTAGCTTTTTCCACGTCCACGCCCATGAGTAGTGAACCGATACGGTTTTGAGAAACAGCATCAATGCTTTGGCCTATTTTGGTTCTCTTTAAAAATAGCCAGAGTAAAGGCAATATAATGGCTGTAATGGGAAGAAAGATTAGTTGGTGTTTTATGATTTTTATACCAGAAATAGAAACAGACCCTTCAATCAAACTGGGAACAGAGGTCCCTGAAACACCAAAAATAAGAGACATGATTTCACTAACAAAAAGAGCCAAGGCCAAGGTTATTACCATTGTATAGACAAGAGATTCTATCTTTCTGCGCAACAAGAAGTGAAAAATGAGACAAGCGAGAGCAGTTACTGACAGGACAGCAAGAATTAAAGAAAAGATTAACACTGAGCCTTTGGCAGAATGAAAAATGAGGCTGTAAAAGATGAAAGTAAAATAGGCCCCTAACATGTAAAATGTGCCGTGGGCAAGGTTAAGAATGCCTCCCACACTGAAAACTAAAACAAAACCTACGGCAATCAAAGAATAAAGAGCCCCTCTCACTAGGCCGATGATTATTATGTCCATAAGCTAAATTATCTAACTTCAGTACATTTTGCTGGGAAATTTTATTAGCTCAAATTCCCCTATTCGCCAAATTTTAAAGAAAGGGATAAAAAAGTCAAGTAAAATATGCAAACAAGCTGGTTGCTTAAGTTTCTTTTTCTATGGCATACTTAAAATATGCCCGAAAACAAGTCTGCCAAAAAACCCGCGCTTTTTTTAATAGATGGCAGTTCCTATATTTATCGCGCTTTTTTTGCTTTGCCACGCCTGGCCAATTCTAAAGGCTTTCCCACTAATGCCATCTATGGTTTCACTAACATGCTCCTCAAAGTGTTACGCGAGTATAATCCGGAATTAATCGCTGTGGCCTTTGATGCGCCCGGTCCTACTTTTCGCCACGAAGCTTTTGCGGAATATAAGGCTAATCGCCCGGTCATGCCGGAGGAATTGCGCGCCCAAATTCCCTATATCAAAGAAATTACCAAAGCCTTAGGTATTCCTATTCTGGAAAAAGAAGGTTTTGAGGCTGATGATTTGATTGGCACTTTGGCCAAGAAATGGGACCAGGGAGAAGTAATAATTATTTCTGGAGATAAAGATTTGCTGCAGCTCATCTCTCCCCAGGTCACCATGTATGACCCCATGAAGAATAAAAAGTATCAGAGCAGAGAAGTGGAAGAATATTTTGGCGTGCCGCCAGAGAGAGTTACAGATTTGATGGGGCTTTGCGGTGATACCTCGGACAATATCCCGGGCATCCCGGGAATTGGCAAAAAAACTGCGGCAGAGCTTATTCGGCGATTTGGATCCATTGAAGAACTCATGAATAACTTGGAGAAAGTGGAGAATCCCAAGGTGCGGGCCAATTTAAAGAATTACGCTCCGCAAGCACTTCTCAGCAAGGAACTGGCCACTCTAAATTTGGCCGCCCCCATTAATTGGGAAATCAAAGATTTGAAAAAGGAGCCTCCTGATCTACCTAAATTGCAGAATATATTTGGAGAGATGGAATTTGCCAAGTTATTGAAAGAATTCTCTCTAAACGTAGAAATAAAAAAGAAGGCAGGAGATTATTTTTTAATCACAGAAGAGGAAAAGCTGAAGGAACTGGCTGAAAAGTTAAGAAAAGCAGGCACATTTGCTCTGGCTTTGCAAGGCACGGTTAACAACGCCATGCGGGCCGAAATTGTGGGCCTATCCTTTTCTTGTAAGGTGGGAGAGGCATTTTATATTCCCGTCGGCCATTCCACCCCTGGAGTAATCGCGCAACTTTCCCGCTCCCAGGTCTTAAATATTTTGCGCCCCCTTCTGGAAGATGAGCAATTAAAAAAATTGGGGCATAATCTTAAAAACGATTACATTCTTTTAGCTAAAGCGGGTGTGGAACTCCAGGGAATTGCTGGTGATCTAATGATTGCTTCTTACTTACTCAATCCAGCGAAACACCGGCATACTTTAGAGGAATTGGCCAGAGAATATTTAGAAGAAAATATAAGCACAATCGAAGAAGTTGTAGGCAGCGGAGCAAAAACCATTTCTTTTGCTCAAGTGGAAATTGAAGAAGCCCGTAACTTCGCCTGTACTTATGTGGACATGATCATGGCCTTGGCTAATTTAGTCTTAGAGAAGGTTAAAAGAGAAGGTTTAGGCGATCTTTTTGAAAAAATAGAGCTCCCCTTAGTGGAGATTTTGGCCCAAATGGAGATGGCGGGAATAAAGGTTGATCTGGCCCATTTGCAAAAGCTTGGCCAAGAGTTTAACTTGGAATTAGAGAAAATTTCCCAAGAGATATATGATTTGGCCGGGGAAATTTTTAATATAAATTCTCCCCAACAATTGGGAAAAATTCTCTTTGAAAAGCTTAAATTGCCGGGGGGGAAACGGACGAAGACTGGCTATGCTACCGATGTGGATGTACTTACCCAATTGGCTCAAGATCATCTTTTGCCGGCCAAAGTGCTCGCCTACCGGAGCTTAGCCAAATTGAAATCAACCTATGTAGACGCTCTACCGGAATTGGTTAATCCGCTTACGGGGCGGCTGCATACCTCATTTCATCAAACGGTTACGGCTACGGGCCGGCTTTCCAGTAGCGACCCCAATTTGCAGAATATACCCATTCGCACCCCGGAAGGGAAAAGAATTCGGGAAGCTTTCATTCCGGAGCAGGGTTTTTTATTCCTGGCGGCGGATTATTCCCAAATAGAGTTGCGGATCTTAGCTCATCTTTCTGGTGATCCTTTATTGAAAGCTACTTTTGAGGAGGATGAAGATGTCCACGCCGCTACGGCCGCCGAGATTTTTCAAGTTGCTCCAGATTTAGTAACGGCGGAGATGCGCCGCTTAGCCAAAGTGATCAATTTTGGTATTATTTATGGGATGAGTGCTTTCGGCCTTTCGCGGGAATTAGGCGTTTCTCCCGCCGTAGCTCAAGCCTATATAGACAATTATTTCCAGAAATACCAAGGGGTCCGGAATTATATCGACCAAGCCCTCCAATTAGCCCGCGAGAGGGGCTTGGTTACTACGCTCTTAAACCGCCGGCGGTATATTCCGGATATCATCAGCAAAAATCGGAGTGTCCGGCAATTAGCCGAAAGGATGGCCATTAACGCACCCATCCAGGGAACTGCTGCAGATTTGATAAAATTAGCTATGATTAAAATTTACCAACGCCTTAAAGAATTAAAGAAAGGGACAAGGCTTATCTTGCAGATTCATGATGAACTTTTGTTCGAAGTACCCGAAGAGGAATTATCCGAGGTAAAAGAGATAGTCAAAAAGGAAATGGAAGGAGTCATAGAGCTTACCGTCCCGCTCAAAGTAAAAATAAGCCAGGGACGGAATTGGGCAGAGGTAAATTGAAAAAAGGACTAGGACAATTAGGTGGAAATATTTTCATGCTTATAGATGTGGCACTGACACCATTAGAGATGGAAAAAAAAGAGATCACGGATAAAGCCGTAGTAGTCATCGATGTGCTGCGGGCCACCTCCACCATGATCGTCGCTTTAGAAAATGGATGTAAAGGTTTTATTCCGGTAAGCACAGTAGAAGAAGCTGAAAAATTAGTGGCGGAGCAGAAAAACCCTAATTTTCTCTTAGGGGGCGAACGCGGAGCAAGGCGCTTAGAAGGATTTCATTTAGGTAATTCGCCCCGGGATTATCTGCCCGAAAAAGTGAAAGATAAAATTGTGGTTATGACCACTACTAATGGAACTAAGGCCTTAGTCGCCGCCCAAAAAGCGGCTAAGATTTTCATTGGGGCATTTCTAAATAGGTCCGCCGTAAGCGCGGCTGTGCAAGAAACCCGGCGGAATGTGCTCATCGCCTGTGCGGGAGAGAAAGGGTTATTTTGCCTGGAAGATACCCTTTGCGCGGGGGCTTTAGTGAAAAAGCTCATGGAGACGGCTACAGAAGTTTCTTTAACCGATGCCGCTATGATGGCCAAGATTTTATATACCCACTTTGAGGATGATCTTTATGGGATTCTTTCCTCTTGTGAATGGGGGCGCTATTTAATCGGCTTGGGTTTGGAAGAAGATGTGCGGATCTGCGCGCAAGTCGATGTTTCTCAGGTTACACCTATTTTTTATGGAGGAAAGGTTTCCCTTGCCCCTTGAGATCTTGCCCAAACTGGAGATTGGTCAACTCAAATTGTCCAACCCTTTGCTGTTAGCTCCCATGGCCGGGATCTCTAACCTTCCTTTTCGGCTATTGGCCCGGGAATACGGATGTGCCTTAGCTTTTACCGAGATGGTTAGCGCTGAAGGATTGATCCGCCAGCCGCAAAAGAGCGAAAAATTCTTAAAAACTTGCCCGGAAGATAAACCTTGGGGAGTCCAAATTTTTGGATCGCGCCCTGAGGTGATGGCTACGGCCGCGAAGATACTTGCCGAAAAAGGGGCCGATATTTTGAACATTAACATGGGTTGCCCGGTAAGAAAGATTACCCAGGGAGGAGCAGGGTCAGCTCTATTAAAAGACCTTGCCTTGGCCAAAAAGATTCTGCGAGCTGTGCGGCAAGCTATCTCTATTCCTTTGACTGTAAAAATCCGCTTAGGATGGGATGAGCAAAATAAAAATTATCTGCAAGTTGCTAAGATGGTGGAAGAAGAAGGTGTAGATGGTTTGGTTATCCATGGCCGCACGCGGGCCCAAGGATATAATGTTAAGGCTGATTGGGGAGCAATCGCGGAAGCCCAAACCATAATAAAAATTCCAGTAATCGGGAATGGGGATTTATTGACCCCCCAGGCTGTTATAAGATTCTTTAAAGAGACAAAATGCGCCGGGGCCATGATCGGGCGGGGAGCATTGGGCAATCCTTGGATTTTTCAAAAAACCCTGGCCTTAGATAAAGGAGAAGATGCTCCTGATCCTTCATTAACAGAGCGAGAAAGCACAATTGAGCGCCATCTGCATATGTTACTTGATTGGCGGGGGGAGGTTCACGGCGTAAAAGAATTCCGG
>Ga0207433_10016010_pt1 | contig 10593 bp, 11 predicted proteins | sample YelNatPaOPGAMG01_FD_187559 | JGI IMG/M metagenome (GOLD analysis project Ga0207433, IMG submission 187559) | Hot spring thermophilic microbial communities from Obsidian Pool, Yellowstone National Park, USA - OP-RAMG-01 (SPAdes) (version 3) | ecosystem: Environmental > Aquatic > Thermal springs...
GGCGCGGCGCCTCGGCACGATGGCCTCGGCGTGTTCGCCGCGCTGCGGTTGCCGCGGCACAGCGCTTCCATGCCGTCGCTTCGGCGCGGTCGCCGCGGCGCAACGCCTCGGCGACGACCGTGACCGTGGCTCGGTGACATCTTTGTGACCGAGGCACGCCACGCGAGCGAGGCGCGCAGCCGCAAGCTCACAAGCGAAGAACGATGAACGCGAACACTGATAGCGAAGGAGTCCGCGCATGATCGATGAACGGCAGCCCACCGACGCTCGCCGGCCCACCCAGGCCCGGCAGCCCGACGACGCTCGTCGGCCCACCGAGGCCCGGGAGCCCGCCGACGCCCATCGGCCCACCGAGGCCACTCCTCACACACCGATGGCGCCAGCAACGCTGGCAGTTTGGGCGGGCGAGAACGACTCGTCGGCCTCGCGCACGGATCTGACCTCGAACGGGTACGGGGCTACCCAGGTGCCGATCGTCTACAGTGCTGCCTACGGCTATGACGACGTGGACACGTGGCTGGATGTCGCCCTCGGGAAGAAGGAAGGACACATCTACAGCCGCAACACGAACCCGACCGTGGCCGTCTTCGAGGAGAAGATCCGTCAGCTCGAAGGCGCGGCCGCGGCAACGAGCTTCTCCACGGGCATGGCTGCCATCAGCCAGACGCTCTTCGCGCTGCTCTCACCGGGCGACCGTGTGGTGTCGATCAAGGACACTTACGGCGGGACGAACCGCTTGTTCCGGGAGTTTCTGCCGCGACTCAACATCCCGGTTACGTTGTGCGAGACGACCGACGCGGAGCAGATCCTGGCTGCGGTCGCCGAGGGCTGCACGATGCTCTACCTGGAAACGCCGACAAATCCGACGCTGAAGATCGTGGACATCGCGCGTCTCGCAGCTGCGGCTCACGAAGTGGGCGCCCTCGTGGTAGTCGATAACACCTTCGCCACGCCGATGAACCAGCACCCCCTGGCCTTGGGCGCTGACCTGGTCATTCATAGCGCGACGAAGTTCCTCGGCGGTCACGCCGACGCTCTCGGTGGCGCCGTCTGTGGCGAAGCGGCGCTCGTGGAGCGCATCTTCCACTACCGAGAGATCACTGGCGCTTCGCTTGATCCGATGGCCGCTTACCTCCTCGTACGGGGCATGAAGACGCTCGCTCTGCGCATCGGTCGGCAGAACGAGAGCGCCCTGCGCATCGCGCAGTGGCTGCAAACGCGCTCGGCGGTCACCGCGGTCTACTACCCCGGACTCGAGACACACCCGCAGCACGAGGTCGCTCGTCGCCAGATGAGCGGTTACGGTGGGGTGCTCAGCTTCATGCTGAGCGGTGGCTTCCCGGCCGTTCAGCGCGTGCTCGCGAGACTGCGCTTGGCGCACCTGGCGGCCAACCTGGGCGCTGTGGAGACGGTCGCCGGGCCGCCGGCAACCACCAGCCACGTCGAGTGCACGGCCGAAGAACGGGCGGCGATGGGTATTCCGGAAGGCTTGATCCGCTATTCGGTCGGGATCGAAGACCCGAACGACCTGATTGCCGACCTCGAGCAGGCGCTGAGCGCCGCCTAGCTGAGCCTTGTCTAGACCTAGGCGCCGAGCCGAGCGGGAGCGCCGGCGCCAGGGGCCGTGTTGGCGGTTTCCACTATCTGGCTGATGTTTTTTCTTCCCGTTGCCGGGGAACCTGACTCACAGCGGCGTACGAGGACGCTGGCGAGAAAGTGGGCCAGGGAGGACCAATGTCCGTCACGATTGGTGTACCGCTCGAAACCGATGAGCGCGAGACGCGAGTGGCCCTTGTCCCCTCGGTTGTGGAACGCTATCGAGCGTTGGGCGCGACGATCGTCTTGCAACGGGGCGCCGGACAGCGAAGCTGGTTTGGGGACGACCAGTACGACGGCGTCACTTTGGTCGACGCGGCCGCTGACGTCTTCAGTGCTGACATCGTGCTGAAGGTGAAGTCGCCGACGCTGAACGAGGTAGGTTTGTTGCAGTCCGGCACGGTAGTTGTCGGCTTGCTGCAACCCTACACGGCGCTGGACGTAGTAGCAGCCCTGCGCGACCGCGATGTGACGAGCTTTGCCCTGGAGTTGTTGCCGCGCATCACTCGTGCGCAATCGATGGACGCCTTGACGTCGCAGGCGTCAATCGCGGGGTACAAGGCCGCTCTGCTGGCGGCGTCGCTCTCGGGGCGGTACTTCCCTATGCTCACGACAGCGGCCGGCACCCTCCGGCCCGCGCGCGTCGTGGTGCTCGGTGCTGGTGTCGCTGGGCTGCAAGCGATAGCTACCGCTCGTCGTCTTGGCGCCCTAGTAGAGGCCTATGACGTGCGTGCGGCAACGCGTGACCAGGTGCACTCCCTGGGGGCGCGGTTCATCGACGTCGGCGTCGATGCGGAAAGCTCTGGCGGGTATGCGCGCGAGCTCACGCCGGAAGAGCAGACGCGTGTCCAGGAGATCATTGATCGCCACCTGGTCGATGCCGACGTCGTGATCACGACGGCAGCCGTGCCTGGACGTCAGGCACCGCGACTCGTGAGCGCCGAGGTCGTCGAGCGGATGAAGCCGGGAGCGGTAATTATCGACCTTGCTGCGGAGACCGGCGGCAACGTGGCGTTGACGCGGCCGGGAGAGCGGTACGTGACGCGCAACGGCGTCACCCTCTACGGCCCGTTGAACGTTGCGGCGATGGTCCCGACGCACGCAAGTGAGCAGTACGCGCACAATCTGCTCAACTTCATCGCTCCTCATCTTCAAGCCGGGGAGCTGCACCTTGACTGGAGTGACGAGGTGCTTGCCGCCAGCGTTCTCACTCGGGACGGAGAAGTACCGAATGCGGCCATTGCCGAGCGTTTGCAGAGGCAGGAGGGCCGCGTACTCGCAGAAGTGGACGCGGCATGATCGGGAACTACGCTGCTCTGACGATCTTCGTGCTCGCTGCCTTCGTGGGTTACGAAGTGATTTCGCGTGTGCCGGTGATTCTGCACACGCCGCTCATGAGCGGTTCGAACTTCGTTCACGGCATCGTCGTCGTGGGCGCCATCGTTGCCTTGAGCCAGGCTCACACGACACCCGAGCGAGTGCTCGCTTTCTTGGCTGTCTTATTGGGGGCGGCCAACGTTGTTGGCGGTTATGCGGTTACTGAGCGCATGCTGGAGATGTTTCGCGCCAGCAACGAGAGGCATGCCCCCGACCGCACCGCATCACCCCCTTCAACCGAAGATCGTGTAGGCAGCCATTCGCCCCATGCGCACTGATCTCATCGATCTCACGTATCTGGTCGCGATCGTTGCCCTGATCCTCGGGCTTCGGGCGATGAGTTCCCCGCGGACCGCCCGACGAGGGATTCTGTGGGCGGGCGTTGGCATGGCCGTGGCTGTGCTCGTCACGTTTGCTCGCCCAGGATTGGGAGCGGGCAACGCCGGCCTCGCTCTGTTGGCGCTTGCCTTGGGTGGTGGTCTCGCCTGGGTAACGGCCCGTCGCGTGGCGATGACGAACATGCCGCAAATGGTGGCCATCTACAACGGCATGGGCGGTGGAGCGGCTGCGTTGATCGCGACGGTAGAGCTCCTGCGCGCGAGTCACGCGTCTGCGAACGTGGCGGTAATTGCCGTCATTGGCGGGCTGATCGGGGCTATTTCGTTCAGCGGGAGCCTCGTTGCCTTCGCCAAGCTCCAAGGTATCGTCAAGCGCTCCGTGTTGTTCGGCGGGCAAAACGTCCTCAATGTGGCTGTTCTGGCTGCCGCTGTCGCCGCCGCGGTGGGCATCGCCCTCCAACATACCGGGCATCTGAGCGGCGGCGCACTTGGCTTGCTGACTGGCTTCTTGGTGTTAGCGTTGGCGTATGGCGTGCTCATGACGTTGCCCATCGGCGGCGCCGACATGCCGGTCGTTATCTCCCTCTACAACGCCTTCACGGGCCTTGCGGTTGGTTTCGAGGGCTATGTGCTCGGCAATGTGGCCCTCATCGTCGCTGGTGTCGTCGTCGGTGCGGCAGGGACGCTTCTGACACAGCTGATGGCCCGTGCGATGAACCGCTCACTCGGCAACGTGTTGTTCGCCGGTTTCGGAGCCGTAGTTCACACCAGTGCCGCCGCCGCTGTGGGGAACATGACGGAAATGTCCCCCGAGGACGCTGCCGCAATGATGGCCTATGCACAGAAGGTCGTGGTTGTCCCGGGCTACGGCATGGCAGTCGCCCAGGCGCAGCATAAGGTCTGGGAGCTCGTTGGGCTTCTCCAGGGGCGTGGCGTCGAAGTCCTCTTCGCCATTCATCCGGTGGCGGGACGGATGCCCGGGCACATGAACGTGCTGCTGGCGGAGGCGAACGTGCCTTACGACCTCATGCGCGACCTCGACGAGGCCAACGCCGAGTTCCCTACCGCCGACGTGGCCCTCGTGATTGGGGCCAACGACGTTGTCAATCCGTCTGCCCGTGATGACCCGGGAAGTCCGATTTATGGGATGCCCATCCTCGACGTGGATCGCGCCCGCATGGCGGTCGTGGTCAAGCGTGGCCAGGGGACCGGGTTTGCCGGCATTGAGAACCGCCTGTTCGTGGGCGAGGCGACGCGCATGGTGTACGGCGACGCCCAGGAGGTCACAGCCAAGATGATCGCCGCCCTAAAGAGGCTGTGACGCGCACCTTGGCACGAGTGCGGCTCGGCACTAGTCATGGCGGTGAATACTGAGTAAACTTGTCGGGTATAAGAACCCAACCAGGAAAGTATTGCGAGGGCTTGCGTCGCTTGGACGTCATGCGGAAAGAGGAGCGTTTATGACCACCGACACCACCCCGGCACGTACGCTTGACTGCCTCGGGCTCTACTGCCCCGAGCCGCTCTTCCAGACGCGGGAGAACATCGACGCCGTTGCCATTGGCGAAGTGCTGGAAGTGCTCGCCGATGACCCGGCGGCGGAAGAGGATCTGACGCGCTTTGCCAAGCGTGCCGGCCACGAGATCGTGGCCGTCGAGAGAGACGACGACCAGCTGCGGGTGCTCATTCGCAGGCTGAAGTGAGCGGAGGTCGATGACCGTGAGGAACGACAACTCTATCCTGTACGTGCAGACGAGTGATGCCCCTGAGCGGCAGTACTCGCCCCTGGTCTTGGCGCAAAGTGCCAAAGCGATGGGGCTGGACGCGGCCGTCTACTACCTGGGCACCGGCCTGACGGTACTGAAGCCGGGTGTGGCCGAGCAGATCCAGGTCGGCTCCTTCCCGACGCTCAAAGAGATGCTCGACAAGACGATGAGTATGGGCGTGCCGATCTACGTGTGCGAGGCCTCGAAGCAGATGCTCGGCTGGGAGAGCGTGCCGCTGATCGACGGCGTGAAAGTTGTCGGCGCGGCGACCCTGAACGATCTGGCCCTCGACGCCGGCGCGACGATGTGGTTCTGAGAAGAAGCCCGCGCCTGGTTCCCTGAACGAGAGGATTTCATATGACCGACCAACTATCGATGGACGCTGTCGTCTACGCCGACTACCAGTCAGCTAAGCCGGTCGATGCGCGTGTCGTGCAAGCGATGCTGCCGTACTTCACGGAGCGCTTCGGGAATCCGTCCTCGCTGCACGCGGTGGGCGACCAAGCGACAGCAGCTCTGGAAGAGGCGCGGGCTCGCGTGGCCGCCTTCTTCGGGGCACAGCCGGAAGAGATCATCTTCACGTCGGGTGCCACGGAAGCGAACAACCTGGCGATCATCGGCTACGCCTTGCGCAATCGGCGCAAGGGCAACCACGTCATCATTACTGAGGCCGAGCACATCTCCGTGCTCAACATCGCCAAGTACCTGGAGAAGAACGGCTTCACGGTGACCAGATTACCGATCGACCTGTATGGGCGTGTCTCGCTCAAGAAGCTGCGCTCGCGCATCACCGACGAGACCATCTTGGTGTCAGTCGGGTGGGCGAGCAACGAGATCGGTACGGTGCAGCCGATCGCGGAGATCGCCGCGCTGCTCGAGGGAACCGGCATCGCCTTGCACAGCGATGCGGTGGCCGCCGAAGGGCTGCTGCCCATCGATACGAGCGCCGTTCCCGTGGCGCTCTTGTCGCTATCCTCCAACGACCTGTACGGTCCCCGCGGCGTCGGCGCCCTCTACGTGCGCAAAGGGGTTCAGATCGCTCCGGTTCTCCTCGGGGGTGGCCAAGAGCGGGGCTTGCGTTCGGGAAGCGAAGATGTCGCGGCCATCGTCGGCATGGCCGCCGCCGCCGATCTGATGGCTCGCGAGATGACGGCGGAAGTGGAGCGCATACGCTCCCTGCGTAATCGGCTCGTTGAGCGTGTGCTCGCGGAGATCCCTGACGCGCACCTGAACGGCGCGCCGCTGGATCCCCCTGAGGGTCGCTTGCCGAACAACGCTCACTTCCGTTTCGCTGGCGTGGAGGGGGAGTCCATGGTGCTCTCACTCCGCGACCGGGGCGTGGCCGCGGCGACGGGCTCAGCCTGCAGCTCAAAGACGCTGGAGCCTTCGCACACGCTCATTTCTTGCGGGCTCCTGCACGAGGAGGCGCACGGCTCGCTGGAGTTCACCTTTGGGCGCTTCAGCAAGGAAGAGGACGTAGAGCGCATCATGGCCGTGCTCCCCGGTGTGGTGGCGCGCTTGCGCGAACTGTCGCCCGTCTACAGGGCCAAGAGCCCCGTCGCATGACTGCGGGACGCGCATGCGGGTGGCGGCTGGGAGACTGGGCGGCCGCAGCGAAGCGCCCGCAAGGCGGCGGCTGGAACGGGATGGCGAGGACGAAACGGCCAGAAGGCGGCGGCCGCAGCAAGAAAGCCAGGACGCCCGGAGTGACGGCAAGAAGGCGCCCATGTTGGTAAGGATAATGATGACGACACCGATCGCGAGGTCTTCCCGATGAAATCGACGCAGTACAGCGAAAAGACGCTTGACCACTTCCGTAACCCGCGTAACGTGGGCACGCTCGAGGGCGACAACGTTGCCGTGGGCCGGGTTGGTAACCCCGTGTGCGGCGACATGATGGACATCTACATCAAGGTCACCGACGACGACCGCATCGAGGACATCAAGTTCCAGACGTTCGGCTGCGGCTCTGCGGTGGCCACATCGAGCATGATCACCGAGCTGGTCATGGGGATGCCCTTGGACGAGGCGCTCAAAGTGACTCGTGGCGATGTCGCTGATGCGCTCGACGGCCTGCCGCCGATCAAGATGCACTGCAGCAACCTGGCGGCTGACGCTCTCCATGAGGCGATCAAGAACTGGCGCGCTGGCGTCAAGCCAGACGAGGCGCTCAAGACCCCGCCCGATGCGGCCTGTGAGCCACACCCGGCCGAGGCGGCAATTCTCGAGATTGCCAACCTAGCCGACTACGAGGGGAAGGGCGTCTACACGAGCTTGCCCCACCCAGAGGAGTTAGCCGACCAACGCGTCGTCGTGCTCGATACCGGCGACCGTGCTGCGCAGGCAGCCATCGACTTGACCGACCACACCGGCCGAGTGGTGCTAATGACCACCGGCAAGGAACCGAGCGTGAGCGCGGGCATGCGCTCTGCGCTGCGGCTCTCCGATGTGAAGCTGCTCAGCGAGTCGCAACCGCTGGAGCTCAAGGGCGAAGGCGAACTTGAGCGCATCCGCGTGCACGACCTCAACGAAGACGAGGAGTACGAACTGGCCGCCGACGCGCTCGTGGTGCTGAGGTAACGATACGCGTCGGGCAGGCGGTGCGCGCGATTCTGCGCGCACCGCCTGCCCGACGCGTACGCTGGTGACGGGCGTGCCGTCAGCGATTAATAGTTCTCTGCGTACAGCTCCTGGTAGGCCTGGGGGTGGCCGCACGCCGGGCAGACCTTCAGGGCTTCGGGGCCCTCGTGCACGTAGCCACACTTGCGGCAGACCCAGCGCACCGGCTGCTCACGCTTGAAGACCTGCTCCTTCTCGACGTTCTCGAGCAGCTTGCGATACCGCTTCTCGTGCCAGGCTTCGACCTTGGCGATCTGGCGAAACTTGTTGGCGATCTCGGGGAACCCTTCCTGCTCGGCGACGTCGCCGAACGAGGGGTAGAGGTCGGCCCACTCCTCGTGCTCACCGGCGGCCGCGGCGGCCAGGTGTTCAGCGGTTGTGCCCTCGAGCTTGCCGGCCGGGTAGGCGGCCGTGATTTCGACGGCGCCGCCCTCGAGGAACTTGAAGTACTGCTTGGCGTGCTCGCGCTCGTTCTCGGCAGTCTCCAAGAAGATGGCCGCGATCTGCTCAAAGCCTTGCTTGGCGGCCTCCTTGGCGAAGAACGTGTAGCGGTTGCGCGCTTGGCTCTCGCCGGCAAACGCCTTGAGCAGGTTCTGTTCGGTCTTCGTGCCCTTAATGCTTGGCATACGGCCTCCTCCGTAGCTGGACATGATCCATGCGTTAGTCTAGCGGCAGTTAACGGTCGCGTCGCCTTCCGCATGGTCTTCGGGGCGGTCTAGCGGCGTCATCACGAAGGAGACGGACGATCGCGTGGGGGCTTTCGGTGAGGGTGTCCGGTGCGCGAAATGAGGATGTTTTAGTCGTCGCCCGAGTGGGAACCACAAGGAACGCAAAGGAGCGCTTGGACCCGAGAAACTACTTCTGAGCAGCGCTTTTCTGAGGAGCAAGGCGACTGCGAGGAAGCAGTTCTCAGGTCCGCCGTTAGCCAGTGGTAGTTAGCTGACAGGCAAAGGAGGTGTTGAGGTATGGCGATCACGAGATGGGATCCATTCCGGGAGATGCTGAATTTGCAGGACCAGCTAAACAGAGTCTTTGGCTCGTTCTTCGGCGGGACTACGCAGGCGGCGTGGCTACCGTCAGTCGATGTGTTCGACACCAAGGATGCCGTTGTCCTGAAGGCCGATATTCCCGGCGTTGAGCCTAGCGACGTGAGCGTGGAGATCAACGAGAACGTGCTCACCATCCGCGGCGAGCGCAAGCAGGATGAGCAGCCCGAGGAGGATCGCTTCTATCGTATGGAGCGGCCCACCGGGACGTTCGAACGTAGCATCGCTCTGCCGCAAGGTGTGCTGACCGATGATGTCCAGGCGACCTTCAGCGAAGGTGTGCTGACGGTGCGTGTGCCGAAGGCCGAAGAGGTCAAGCCGCGGCGCATTCCCATCGAGGTGCGGGGCGCAGAGAAGGCGATCTCGGGCGAGAGCAAGGCGGCCTGAGGCGGTCGTCTGAGACGCTAGCGCGCCACATCTCGATTGTTGTTGAGGAGGCGGCCCGCAGGGCCGCCTCCTCGCATTTCGGCATCGATGGCCTTGCAGTTCTCTTTAGCTCGGTTCTCGGAGCGCGATTCGTGACTGCCACAGAAGGGGCGTCCGTGCGCCCGCATGCGTGGCCAGGGCGAGCCGTCGGCTCTCCGCCCTGCGGCCTCCTTGGGTGGCGAGGCCGCTGCCCGGGTCCGTGCGCGGGGAGAGTGTGAATCTACCTTCCTGTGGGCATCTTCGTAGGCGAAAGACTGAGAGCGCGGCGCCCGACCGGGGTCGGGCGCCGCACGATGGAGGGGGTTAACGAAGTGACTGACCTGGCCCATATGGCTGCGGCCACTCCTGCGGGCCGCGAGGCGGGAGCCCAAGAGGCGCGCCTTCACAACCTGCGCTGGTGGAACGTCGTCGTCGGGCTGATTCTCGCTGCCCAGGCGGTGCTCATCGCGGTGCTGACCAACGGCTTTTCGCTGCCGGTGACGGCGACGTACATGACCGGCCCGCCTGGTACGCCGGCGAAGCTTACGCATCTGTTCAACTTTCCCCTCGGTTGGGGAGTGTTTGCCTTCATGGCGATCTCGGCGGGGGCGCTGCTCATCATCGCTTCACCGGGTGTGTTCGAGTGGTACAAGCGCAACTTGCTGCGCGACCGCAACTACGGACGCTGGATCGAGTACTCCATCAGCTCCTCGATCATGATCGTCCTGATCGCCATGATCACTGGCGTGAGCGACATCGCCGCTCTGCTGGCGATTTTCGGCGTCAACGCCTGTATGATCTTCTTCGGTCTGCTGGTGGAGAAGTACGAGACGCCGGGCAAACCGGACCTGCTAGCGTTTTGGTTCGGCGCCTTCGCAGGGGCGATTCCCTGGGTGGCTGTGCTTCTGTACGTGGTGACTCCTGGGCTGAACGGTCCAACGCCACCGACGTTCGTCTACGCGATCATCGTGTCGCTGTTCGTGTTCTTCAACATCTTCGCCGTGAACATGCTCCTGCAGTACAAGAGGGTGGGTCCGTGGCGCGACTACCTCTTCGGCGAGAAGGTGTACATCCTCTTGAGCCTCACCGCCAAGGCACTCCTGGCGTGGCAAGTGTTCGCCGCGACACTTGCCAAGTGAGGGAGCGTCGAGAGGGCACTGACGCGGCGGTGTAAAGACCAGCCGCGAACGGCCGATACTCCCCGGGAGGGAGTGATCGGCGTTGAGGAAGAGCAAGTGGAGCATGAGGGCGGCGCTGGCCGCCGTGCTGGTCACGGCGGCCAGCGCCGCCCTCCTCGCGCTACCCGCCCAGGCCCTGGCGACTAGCCACGTGAGGGTGCTCACGTTCGGCAAGCCGCCCACGTCGCTCGCGGGCCTGCAGGCCGAGGCGCGCCTCGTGCGTGGCGAGATGGCTCGTCTCACTGAGCAGCTGGCTCTCGTGACAGCT
>Ga0207433_10016018_pt1 | contig 10588 bp, 10 predicted proteins | sample YelNatPaOPGAMG01_FD_187559 | JGI IMG/M metagenome (GOLD analysis project Ga0207433, IMG submission 187559) | Hot spring thermophilic microbial communities from Obsidian Pool, Yellowstone National Park, USA - OP-RAMG-01 (SPAdes) (version 3) | ecosystem: Environmental > Aquatic > Thermal springs...
ATATTTCAATGACTTTTACAAACATATAAGCCCCTCTTCTTTTTTAAATTTAAAGAACATTTGCGATACTTGAGAACATTCTTGGATGTGAATATATCTGTTCTTAAAAAATAGAAATTATGATGTTCGTAGTGTCACGAATTATGTGTAATCACCTGGAACAAGAGAAGTAAATCTCTTGAACCAGGAGACATACCTCTTCCGAACAGCAAAAGGAGGTACGAATAAACATGGAAGAGATGGATAAAAGGATAATGGAAGTTGCAAGTATAAAAGTCGGTTTATTTTTCCCCATTTTCGGCGGTTAAGAATTACCCACCTTCCTTCACAAGACGGTGGGGGATTGTGTACAGTGATGAGGTGTGGATGATGATAAGAGAGATGAAGGAGAAAGGGATGAACGTCATAGCGATTGCTGAACATCTTAATATCATAAGGTACAAGATTGAGCTAATTGCGCAGATATAATAAGATGCTTTGAATATTTAACAGATTATATTTCCGATTCTGTGCTCCCAAGGAGCGATTTTATGTGCTTACCCGTCAGTTCATCCTCGAAGAAAATATCTATTCCCATAATAGCCCTAGTTAAAAGAATATAATATCTGTTCCTGAGCAGTCTAAGTGCCTTTCTAGGATCTTTCCTGGCAGTTTCCTTAAGGGAATAATTGTTACCTATTCTATCTGTTATAGGCTCTCCATTGACTACCCAGTCGCCTCTCCATATAAGGTCTCTTCCCCAAACCAGGCCCGCATATTGCGTTTCAAACCCCTGACTCCCATATACACTGGCGCATCTTGATAACGGGTCTATAATACCGGACCAGTATCTAGGATATTCAGTCTTCTCGTCCATTAGCCAGTAAATATCGAGACTTGATCCCTTATAAATGTCCAGGCCTGATGGTAATGGATAGCCAATCCTCCGATTCTTGGTGCTCTTTGGATTTTTTTTATCCCCATTAGATTCGGTAAAAGCACACATGAGGGCGATCTTATTGCCTTTTGATTTCAATTTAGTAAGATCCTCGAACATGTCTGTTATTCTATCAAATATTCTAACGCTGTATCCTCTCAATTTAGGGGGATCAGATCCATCAAGTATTTTGTTGACAAAATCAAGATAAGATCTGGAGATTCTGAATACCGACGGAAATTCATATTCCGAAATATTATTGCAATATTTCTTGAAGTTATAGTAAGTTCCTGCTTCATCTCCTATTAGAATTTGATTTTCATCATAGAAGTAAACCTTCACTTTAGACCTATTATTGGTAGTTTTTATTACCGCTTCAGTCATCCTCTGGGCTTCATCGTAGATAACAAGGTCGATGCTGCCATATTTTTCCACTGGAAAATTATCTTCCCCAATCCCCTCTCCACGACCTGTTGAGTAGAATATTATATTTGGGGACAAGTTATATTTTCCGTCCCTTGTCTCAAGGATCTGTCTCAATGTATTTAGAAGTCGATTGTTTCTATATGCTAGGAATACCTTATATTTCTTTGCAAATGCCTCAAGCAAAAGCTCAACGGCAACCAAAGTTTTGCCAGAACCACTGCTTCCCTTGACAAGAAATGTGGTGTCTTCATTCTTTTCAATCGCATCAATAACATCACGAACTAGCAAAGCCTGATTTTCTGTCAGGCCGTATCCCCTTCCCAAAAGACTTATTGAAGCGTTTGACAATATTTCATCTTTATTTTTAATAATAAGGTCAATAATATCTTCGGAAACATGAAAATGGCCATTTCTGACAATTTCTACTATATCTTGGCCTTCAGGTTTTCTGAACTTTTCAATGTACGATTTTAGTTCATCAAAAGTGTGCACAATTTGACAGTCATCTGAGCTATAGCTTCTATTGTTGTATAAAAATAGAATGCCAGAATACTTCAACTTAAGACCACTGGAATGAAAATAATTAAATTTGAAAACATAGTTATTTAATTGATAGCAGGGGTCAAGATGCAATTTTCCATCTGCCTTGACTATTCTATTATCGATTATTTCTAAGTTTTTCCAGCCTTTTGCTTCAATGATCAGTGCATCGGTCGAATCAACGATTACATAATCGGCGCGTTCCAGATTGAATATGGGAAATTCGGCAAAGGTAGGAAAACCATCTACTATCTTGATGAAATCTCCTGTTATAAACTTCCATACGCTTAATTGAGATGGCTCTGGATATTCATTGAAATAGTTTCTATAAGCTTCGACCAAATCCTGTACGGCACCATCAGGGTTCCCATGTTGATTTAGAAGAGTGGGTAAACTCAATATTATATTAATGGTGTTTTCCATATTAATTTTTTGCTCCATTGTTGAGAATTTCTAATAACTCCAATATTTTATCAGACTTGGTAAGAATAAACTTCATTCATGAGAGGGCTGTGAAACGATAAATCTCCTTGATGAAGTTATTAATGAAAGAATAGATTGTGACATCCGTTGAAGAGCGAACCTATAAGTACCTCCCATATGTTCCCAATGCTTCCTTCAACCTGTCCAGATCCTTCGCTAAAGCCTTCCTCGCCAGAGAAATGAATTCTTCATCCCTGTCACGAAGAATCATAGAGACTTGAAAGAGAGTGAGGAATGGAGCCATTGAGTTGAGTGATACCATCAACGAGAGAACTTCGTATCTCTCTATGGCAAGATTAATCAGAAATTCGCCCCCAGATCCTGATTGATTGCCCCCTCCTCGACCGAGAAGACTCATCCAGGCGGTATAATCATCCATGAAGCTCCGGTTGAATATGTCGAATACTCCCTGGCCACAGGTTCAGCATCCAAGAGGGAAGCTGTTTCATCAGGTTCCAAACCATACAGGGAGCCCAGAAACATCATCCTCCTGAAAGCCCACTGAAGACTGGTATCTGAAAGGTACACGCGGATCAGCTGCTTGATTATCCTGGCCGTGGAAAGCCCCTCGAACTTCTCAGGCGGAACAACTGATATCCTCCGGAAGATTGGCAGTAATTCCCCCCTCAGTGAGGCTGTCAGAGTTCCTTGAAGGTATGAATACCCTGGGGGTCTGTTATGGGGGAGAAGGCCCTCGAGAACGTCCTTCCCTTCCACGCTCGCCTCCTGGTTTATCTCCTCCTGGCCGAACTCATTTTTCAAATAATAATCCGCAAATAGGATCATGGAACCAACTATTTCCTTCACTCCAAAAGGGTGCGCGTCAATCCTTCCTGTCAGAAGGGGGTCAAGGCGCATATTAAGGAGGGTGAGAGATTCCTTGGGGGAGAGAGCTATCGAATATTCCATATTGATCATATCAAGGCTCTATTCCAGGCCTTTGAGGTATTAAGGTTCTATTTCCAGTGCTCCCATCGTTTTGTTGAGAATTTCATATGCATTTCTTCCTCTATACGGTTTTTTGTGTGTGGAATGCTCTTTCCGATCATAATATTGCCTTGAGAGCTGGATGTAGGTGAAACGTTATAGTATCTACGATAAATTTAAGCCTTAACTAGAACAATGCAATATAGGGTTAATCCTTCTCCCTTCTAATTCAACTTACCGCCCCAGTTCCTATGAATTGACCGGGCTAGGTCACATCCCCTGTTGAAAGCCTACCACTGGCCCTGAACGATTATTTCATCATAAAGCTGTTCCAGCTCATTTTCTCTATGTGCTTCGTGTTTTGAGAGGGTTTCAAAAAATTCTCTGATTTTCTCATCTCTATACTCCCTTGACATTATGGAAAATATGTTTCTTAGACTGTCTGAAACCTTCAACGCATTAAGAATCACCTTTTCCTCATCGGTTAGTGAAGTGGATTCCGTTGAAATGAGGTGAGTAAACATTCCAAGATGTTTTTCTTCCGTTTCTATTCTAGGTCTGCTTTTCTTTGATAGCACAGAATTCAATTCCTTGCAATCCCTCCCTGCCTCCTCAGCGAAATCCTTTAACATTGCCCTCAGATGGGCCTTCTTGGCCTGTTTTGAGAGATTTTCAAAATTATACTGCAGTTCGCAGTAAATATTTCTAGCCTTAGCCATCAGCTCGGTTCTTATAATTTCAGGGTCCTTACCTGATATAGAATCCATAATTTTTCTGGACTTGGTCATTAAATTGATTATTTGTAAATCCATATATTAACTTTTCTAGAAAATTAAAGTGCAAATTGATCCCTCTGTTAATTGTTTGCCTTGAAGCTGTTATCTGTTTACGGGAAATTTCATCATATTTTCATTGCCTCCTCTTTTCCATGACCCCTGCCATTATCTTTTGACATTATCCGCACTGGCGACGGGAATATCAGTGTGTAAGGAGGGAATGGCTCCCTTTAAAGAGATGTTTAGCAAGAGTTTAGTCCTCAACTTTGAAGGATGGACGTAGAGATCTTATGGTCATTGAGACTGGAGTCACCGGTTCCAAGAATGATAAAGAGGCTCATCTTAGGATTAAATTTTGGCAATAACCGTTATAGATCTAACATTTCGGAAGGCAATTTGTGAGTGACCTTGCCAGGAAAAAATTCCGAAAGACATTAAGAGAGTTTTATGACTATTATGCCACATGACTACTATCTTCTGGGGATTCAAAATGAAATGAATATCAGCCCGAATATTTCTTGCAAATTCTTTCCGCATTCCAGACAACAGGATTTTATGAAATATGCAAGAATATAAAAATAATCTGTGGCTGCTGATCGACCTATTTGAAAAATAGCTCCATTCGTAAAATAAGGCTTATTAAGGGTTCATCATTCAATAGAGCGGAGAAGATATTTGAAGCTAGTCAATTACAGCCGCATACCGATCAAACACCTTGATCTGGACAAAAGACTTAAGACATTGGATATGAGGACACTGGCGCCATACACGCTGGAGGAAGTCCTTGCTGAAAGCTCCCGCTGTCTCGGATGTGGCCTATGCATCCAGGGTTGCCCCGCTAGGATAGATATACCTGGATACCAGATTGCCATGGCCAACGGAAACGTGGAAGATGCATTGAAAATAAATTTCGAGAAGCTACCTTTCGTGGAGGTATGCGGGAATGTTTGCCCTCATCCATGCGAGGATGTTTGCGTCTTGGAAGACAACAGAGGGGCCCTCGCAACTCGTCACATCAAGAGGTACATAGCAGAGAATATAAAAGATTACAAGGAAGTTCTGGGAGTTCAAATACAGGATCTTGGGGGTCATCCGTCTGTTGCCGTTGTGGGGGCGGGACCTGCAGGTCTGACTGCCGCTTTCTACCTATCAATAAACGGAATAAAGGTCGATATTTATGAGGCAAACCCAAATGCAGGCGGGATAATGGTACACGGAATCCCGTCGTTCAGGCTGCCCAGAGAATCCATTAGGAAGGAGGTAGACCATATTCTTTCGTACGGTGCCAGGATATTCTACAACACGAGGATAGGAAGTGATATTCCTTTTGAGGATCTCTTAAGGCATTATGATGCTGTGTATATTGCAGTTGGGAACTGGCACCCAACCAGAATAAAGATAAAGGGTGAGGAATTGGAGGGAGTCTATCATGCGCTGGACCTTCTGAGAAGAGTTAACGGCGGGGAAAAAATAGATGTGGGGGAGAATGTTGCCATAATCGGGGGCGGGTTCACTGCCTACGATGCAGCAAGACTGAGTCTGAGACTCGGGGCCAAGAAGGTCACTATGATGTACAGGAGGTCAGCCACCGATAGACCAGGGTACCCTTCAAGCAATGCAGACGAGGAATTGGAAGAGGCTGAGGAGGAGAGGGTAGCATTTGAATGGGAGACTACGCCTATAGAGTATGTTGGAGAGGGCGGAAGAGTCAAGTTACTGAAATTCTGGAGAAACCAGATGGTTGATACGGGGAAGGGCAGAAGGCAACCGGTGCCAATAAAAGACAAAGAATATTCTATCCCGGTGGATACTGTCATAGAAGCCACAGGCCAGAGGGAAGATCTGTCATTCATACCCCCCGATATTATGGAGAAGCTCGATACCGCACCCTCAGGTGACCTTGTGGTGAATCAATATAACATGACGTCATACCCGGGCCTGTTCGCAGGAGGCGACATAACCAATAAACGTAAGGACATAATCAGCGCTGTGGCTGACTCCGGGAGAGCCAGCATGGGGATACTTCTCTACCTAAAGGAAAGGGGTCTAATAAAGAGGGTTCCCCGTAGGCTCACGAACTACTCTGGAGGGCCATATTCCACAACATACTATGAGATATATAACGATAAGATCGTGACGCAAGTAACACGGTTGGCGGGGAAAACATAGTCAGTGTTTTCTCCCCGGCCCCTTGTTGATATGAATTCCGTTCTCAGCTGTATCTTTTTTCCTCTGAAGGTCTTTAATATCTCCGGATTTCTCCAGTTCCATTATTCTCTCGCGAAACTTCTGATCAAGATACTGGTAGATACCGCCCATAACCGTCCCCCTCATAATCTCTAAGCAGAGAACTTGAAGATGCCTCACGGCAAGCACCTTCAGGGACCCTGAAATTTTTTTTACCACAGTAATGGATATACTTTTCCACTGCACTACGGATGCCCATCTCTATTCCATCATATAATGCGTGAGGATTTATAATGTTATCTATTACGTAATACGTTACAGATGATAAGACGTTATCTACGAAAAATCAAATTCGGATTATGCCAAAGATAAAGGCGCTGGAAACTCAGTCCGGCGCGATGCGACTTCTCCTTTACCTGCTAAAGGGTCCGTCCTATGTAACCTTGATACTAGATGAGACGGATATTCCGAACATCCAGCTTCTCAGATCAATCGACCTTCTCGAAAAGCTTAAGCTAATTCAGAAAAGGGTCGATTCTTCAACTTATCCCAAGAGAAATATCATTTCCCTCACCGAAAAAGGAAAGCTCGTGGCAATGAAGGTACAGGAGATAGAAGATCTGCTTAATGAAAATTAATCTAGATCATTAATCGTCGGCCAGTTCTATCTCGTCCTTCAGATTTTTGGCCCTTTCGTAAGCGATTCTGGATATTATTAGGGACATCCTGTCCCTGAAAAGGTTGATTAGTTCTTCACGTGTCTTTGTTTCTTTAACGCACTCCCAGAAAGTGTTGAGATCGAGATCGAACTGATCCCTCCTTCCCGAAATATACTCTTTATTTGAAGACCCCTCCGACATATCGATCACGGTGAAATTTCTCACCCGGTATTTAATTATTTCTCCGATCTTCCTTCTCGGAACCCTGTCTTAAGAAAGCTTCTGAAGAGCCTGCTGTGCAGCAGCTATCCCACTACCTGCTTCTATCCTGGCACCATTGTTCTTCAGCGAATTTTCAACGGCGCTGATTGTGGCCAGAACTTCAACGGGACCCACTGAACCCATGTGGCCTATTCGGAAGTATTTCGAAGAAATTCCCTCGATTAGCCCCCCAGCAAGCACCACTCCATTTTCCTCCGCCTGCGAGAGGAACTTCTGAAGTTCAACATTCTTGGGAAGATAAACGGCGGAAACCGTATTTGCGTAAGATGATTTCGGAATCATCTCAAGCCCGATCGTATTCAAGGCGCTACGAATTGCATCCCCAACGATCTCATGCCTTCTGATCCTTTTCTCCATTCCCTCTTTTTTTATAGAGTTAAGACTTACGGAGAGGGCCCTGATAAGGTTCACATTCGGGGTTCCGAAATATGAGGCTCTTCCTTCAAGTGCTGACTTAAAGACAGGCAGCCATTTCCTGAGATCTGAATAGTACGTTAATGGATCAACCCTTTCCATCCTCTCCAAGCCTCTTTTACCAACAACGCCTATTGCAAGCCCCGGCGGTGCACCGAGAGCCTTCTGTGAAGAGGTGAATGCTATGTCCACCCCCCACTTCATATCAAACGATTCGCCACCCACGGAGCAGACCCCGTCGACTACCAGAAGTGAATTCGTGTCCTTCAGGGCTGACGCGATTGCCTTTATGTCGTTTCTAACTCCGGTGCTTGTATCCACGTGCGTTACCGTTATCAGATCATAATCTTTTTTGGAGGCTGCCTCCCTCACCTCTTCGGGGTCAACAGCTAGCCCTAGACCTGGCTTAAGGACATCTATATTTTTAGTGAATCTGGATATCAATTCCGCGAAACGGTCCCCAAAGTATCCTGTGTTTACGACGAGAATCTTAGAATCCCTTTTAAGGAAGTTGGCAACAGAAATTTCCATGGCAAGTGTACCCGAACCAGATATTATATACGGAAGCGAGTCTTCCGGGGCGCCAAAAATTAATTTCACATTCCTGAGTGCGTCCTGCAGTATCTCTATGAATTCTCTGGAAGTGTGTGATATAGTCGGTATGGACATAGAGGCAAGCACGTCACCATCGTACTCAACAGGACCGGGGATCATCAATATCTTCTTCATAACCGGGTAATGTCGCGGTTAAACTAAGATTTTTCCGAATGAAATTTTGCTTTCAATCCGAAAATTAAATTCCTTGGAGATGGTCGATTTTCTATGAAAAATTATGGAATTTCTCACTGATGAATTCTCCTTTTGGAATAGTAAGCGACAAAGACATCAGACAGATTTGTACCCGTAGGTCCTGTGAACAATACATCCTTCGTCTCCAGGAGAGGCAAGAGGCTTTCGCTCCTGCCGAGATGTGATAGGATTCGTTCCTTGCCGAGGGAGGAAAGAGTCTTGCTATCCACTATTGCTCCCATGGCCCCACTGGAACCGTCAATTCCATCCGTTCCAAAGCTGCCAAAGTATACCTCCTCATCTTCGCCTAGCAGCAAAAGCACCCTCAGGCAGAGTTCAAGATTCCTGCCACCCTTTGCCTCACCCAGCCTCACTGTTGATGTTTCGCCACCCCCAACCATTAGAAATCCTCTCCCGTATGTATCGAAGTTCTTCCTCATCTGTGACACCAAAAATGAAGCAACCTGCTGGGTAGAACCCCGAACTGTGGAACCGAGATTCACAACTGTGTACCCTCTCGATCTAAGGTATTCAACGATGGATTCTATGAAATCCTGGTTCCTGAGGATTATGTAGTTCGTGGAGGGAGATCTCCGTCCCTTGATGGTTTCTGGAGGCCTGGGAAGGTTGCATACGTCACCATACTTCCTCAAGGATGCGTCGATCCTTTCAGCACTCGGAGCATTAGCTGTGGGACCTGAAGATACGGTATCAATATCGTCACCCGGTACATCCGAGATGATAAGACCCAGCACCTTTGCCGGGTATGTATACCTTAAAAGACCGCCTCCCTTTACCTCGGAGTACAGATAACGTATAGAATTAAGTTCGTATATATCCGCACCTTTTTCCATAACGCATCCTACCGCCCTGTTATACTCCTCCAGCGTTATTCCATCCCTCAGAACTTCAAACAGTGAAGAACCTCCGCCGGATATCAGGACAAGAACAACATCCTCCTTATTAAGTCCTTTAAGAGTATCAAGAAGGGCAAGTGAACTTGCAATGCTCTCCCCCGTGGGAAGAGGGTGCCCGCCGTAAAGCAGTTCATCCTGCCCATCTCGCTCATATTCCGGAACTATTATTGCGTGGTGGTAAATCTTTCCCTCTAGATACTGTCTTGCACCCCTGAACATCCCCCGTGCGGCCTTCCCGAATCCTACAACAAAAACCCTCCCTCCAGGATTAGAGAAATTTATATTATGGAGAAATTGAGAAACGACTTTCTCAGGTGAATTTTTCCTGAAGGCATAATCGAGGGATTCCAGTATTTCCCCTCTAATCCCACTCATTCTGAAATCCTTTGGATTTTTTAAATTTAACATTAATACCAGTATGGAATATACTCAAAAATATTTAACCAGATAAAATATCTCACTTTGTGAGGGACCTAGTTATAGAAGGGAATATATTTCATAATGGCAGAATGGTGCAGGGAACCTACAGCATAATGAGCGATTCCTTTGTCGATCATTGGCGAGGCCCATCGGTTCACGGGACTCTCTTGAAAGGGCCTGTAAATTTTCACACTCATCTTGGAGATTCCTTCATATCGGAAGAACCCATAGGTGACTTGAAATCAATAGTTGGTCCTTCAGGCTTCAAAATGAGGAAACTCAGCGGGGCGTCGATCGCTGAAATAAGGCGCGGGATGAGGAATTCCATTGATTTTATGAGACAGAATGGTACCGCTGCATTCTTTGATTTCAGGGAGTCAGGTATCAGGGGGGTAAATTCGATTCCCGCCTTCAGGAACATAGAGGGTTTTTTTCTTACCAGGCCTTCGGACAAAACAGAGGTGGAACAGCTGCTGAGATCATCTGCCGGTTTCAGTTTCAGCTCAATCTCAGATCACCCCCTTCCTTTCCTCGTGGAGATGTCTAACGCATCCCACAACCAGGGGAAAATATTCGCAATACATCTGAGCGAGAACGAGAGAGAAGATGTTGAATCTCTCCTCCGTTTGAACCCTGATTTCGTGGTTCACTGCATAGAGGCAAGCAGGGATGATATCGAGAAGATCAAAGAGCGTAAAATTCCCATAGTAATAACCCCAAGGTCGAATATATTTCATGGAAAAAGACCTGATTACAGGAAACTGTTCGATTCTGGTGCCGATATTCTCATAGGAACGGATAACGCCTTCATAACCGAACCGGAAGTGATGGATGAGGGTTCATTCCTGTTCC
>Ga0207433_10016028_pt1 | contig 10584 bp, 4 predicted proteins | sample YelNatPaOPGAMG01_FD_187559 | JGI IMG/M metagenome (GOLD analysis project Ga0207433, IMG submission 187559) | Hot spring thermophilic microbial communities from Obsidian Pool, Yellowstone National Park, USA - OP-RAMG-01 (SPAdes) (version 3) | ecosystem: Environmental > Aquatic > Thermal springs >...
TGGATAAAAGTTGACCCACCTTCATTCAATATTCTCAGCCAAATAATCCAGACAATCAATGTAACGGTAGACAATAGTGTCCTGAACCAGACACAAGGACAATACACAGGAACAATAACGATAACATCCAATGGTGGAACAGCAACAGTTAATGTGATATTGACAGCGACCTGCGTATTAGTCAAGCCGAATCCGTATAATCCGAATAAAGGGCTATTAACATTTTTTGGTGACGGGATAGTTCCAGGAGAGACAACAATAAAGATATACACGCTCTCAGGTGAACTCGTTAACAAATTATGCACAACAGAAAAACATAAAAATCAGATAACTTGGGATGGTAAAAATGAATCAGGTGAATATGTTATTAATGGGATTTATCTATATATGTATGAAAGTCCGACAGAGAAAGGAATAGGAAAATTTACTGTATTAAAATGAAATTTAAGGAATAAAATTTGGAGGTATAATGGTATTTATGATAAAACAATATTTTAGAATTGTTTTTTTAAGTTTATTAATCATTTTCTTAATAACAAGGTTTGGTTTTTCTGTTACAGTAGGAGAGTCAAATGGTATTGTAACGATTAACAACGGTCATTTGTCTCTATCTATTACTTTGTCAAATGGTACATGGACAGGGACACTTGATGGAACAAATGTGTTAAAGAATATAACAGGGTCGTTCTCATCAGGTGGTGGGACATCAAGCGGGTTTACAGGATGGTCACAATCCGACTTAAATAATGCTCTTGGTACAGGTAAGGAAATTGTTTTTAATATTAATGGTGGTGGCACACTTACTATTCGGACATATGACAATGACTACTTTTTTACTGTTAAAATATACAAGTCCGGTTCAAGTGGAACAGGAACATTTCAAGGAAACCTTTTAAGTGGCACACCCAATAATCCTATGGTATGGTATGCTGATGGTGATTATAATAATCGTCCTATGGAAGGGCCACTTGGGTCGAGTTCTAGGTCAACAAAATTTGCTATTTCTGGTTGGGACGGATATAATCGTCCCGGGATAATTGTTGGAACAGTTGACATATCAGTACTTAATCAACAGGTTGAACTTTCTCGTGCATCAGATGGGTTAGGGTTCAGAGCATGGGGTAATATTAGCAATGGAAACAGTCCTGTATTCGCAATTGGTGTAACATACAGAGTTGTTGAACAAATGGAACGGTATGCAGAAATAGTTGGTGTTGTTAACCAGATAACATTATCACAGTGGATACCTTGTGGATTCTGTACATGGGATGCATATAACAATAATATAACACCAAATGATGTGTATGCTGCTTGTGACCAACTTGTATCAACACGGCTTAAAGAATACGGTTATAATTTAGTACAGATTGATGATGGCTGGCAATATGGTTGGCGTCAGTCAGGTTCTTGGTGGGCAAACAGTACTTTTGGTGGTGGAAGTAGTGATAATAATGCGATGGCAAATGTTGCGACACAGATACATAATCGTGGTTTGAAAGCAGGACTATGGATTGGACCATTAGGGGATGAAGATAATCCTGACTGGAGACCACAATGTTGGGGATGCCAAAATCCCAATTTTACTACACCACCGTATAATTTAACCTGTCCTCCTGGTGGTCCTCAGAAATATGATATGAATAACACAAATTTCCTTAATTATGCTTATGAACTCAGTGACAGGATAACAAACAGGTGGGGTTATGAATATGTTAAATTTGATTTTATGAATGATTGGGCAGGGAATGGAAGTGAAATTGATTTCCGTAATGCATATATTAAATTCAGGTCAGGTATGAAATCAGGAGCATTTTTTACTTATAGTAATTCATTCCAGTGGTTAGCTTTGAATACAATTGATGCAACACGTTCTGGTGATGATGTTAGTTGTGATGAGTCCGGTAACCCATTTAATTTTTCACGGGATGATGGTATTGTTCCTGCTGTCCGAGCAGCATCATTACAATGGTATATGAATAGAAAAATGTGGATAACAGATATTGACCAAGTACATGTAAAAACACCACCGCTTTCTGATGGTCAAGCAAGAATATGGGCTACTTTAGTCGGTATTTCAGGTGGTCTTATACTTACTGGAGACAAATTCTGGCAATTACCAGCAAATAGGTTAGATATGCTTAAAAGAATTGCACCACCATACGGAGTTGCAGCACGTCCCGTTGATTTATTTGAACATAATGTGAGTGCACGAGATTTTCCAACTATTTTTGTTATGGATGTAAAGAAAACATGGGGGAATTATTATGTTATGTCTGTTATTAACTGGAGTACATCACAGACAAATAAGACAATTGATTTTGCACAACGGCTCGGAACATCATCATCACAGGAGTTTCTTGTATATGATTATTGGAATAATACTTTTTTAGGGACAAAAACAGGAACAATGCAGTTAACTATTCCTGGACACGATGTTTATGTTTTATCTATTGTACCAAAAGGAACAATACCACAGATTGTATCTACTTCAAGACATATTTCACAGGGTGGTATTGATTTACAGAATGTATCATGGAATGGTTCAACAAAACAGTTAACAGGGACATCAGCAAACCTTGTAACAAATGTTCAGTACACTATGGCTATATTCTGTCCGACAGGATACTCTATTTCAAATGGTAATGCAGGTGGTAACGCAATGACAGTTCAGGTCGGTTCAGATGGTGTAACTCGTGTATCGTTTACTCCGACATCAACAAATGTAAACTGGACAGTAAATTTTTCAGGTGGTAGTAGTGATACAACACCACCAGCAACTGTTACTGATTTATCAGCAGGTAACCCAACATCAACAAGTATAACATTAACATGGACAGCACCAGGAGACGATGGCAATATTGGAACAGCAACACTTTATGATATAAGATATTCATTGAATTCTATAACAACTGATACTGCTTTTAATAATGCAATACAATGTAATGACGAACCCGTCCCAACTGTTGCTGGGACAAAACAATCATTTACTGTGAATGGACTTAATTCAAATACAACATACTATTTTGCACTTAAAACAGTTGACGAGTCCGGGAACTGGTCGGGATTATCAAATTGTCCATCTGCTAAAACATTATCTGCTGGAACAGTTCCTACTAAAATATTACTTTTTGCTGATCCGTCATCAATACTACCTGACGGTGTATCCACATCCACAATAACAGCGAATGTATGTGATTCAGGAAACAATATTGTCCAGAATTCATCTGCAACAATAACATTCTCTAAAACAGGGTCAGGAACATTTGTTGGTCAGAATCCGGTTAATGCTGTTAATGGTGTAGCAAAAATAGTATATCGTTCCGGAACAACAGCAGAAACAGTTCAGATAACAGCAACATCACCAGGATTAACACAAGGTAGTGTTAATGTGTTATTATCAACAAATAAACCACCTAACCCACCAACTAATCTTAAGACGAACAATATATTAACTCCTGCTATTTTAAATACAACAGAAGTAACATTTTCATGGACATTTTCTGACCCTGATAGTAATGATACACAATCAGCATATCAAATTATACTGGCTAATAATCAATCAAGTATAAATAATAATACTGGTAATGTATGGGATACAAATAAAAAATTAGGTTCATCAAATAGTGAACGATATTTAGGGGCACCATTGTCAACCAATGTAACTTATTACTGGAAAATTAGGACTTGGGATAATCATGATTCGGCAGGACCTTATTCTATAGTAGGAACATTCATTGTTGTGACAAATCCTGTTATATGGTTGAGTACAAACACACTTGATTTCGGAACACTTGATGCAGGACAGACACAAACATTAACATTTGAAATAACTAATATCGGTGCAGGAACTCTTGATGGAATATTATCAGCAGACCAGGAATGGATTATTATTGACAGAACAAACTTCTCATTGAATAAGAATCAAAGTATATCAGTAAATGTGACAGTAGATAACAGTGTCCTGAACCAGACGGAAGGTGAATGGACAGGAAAGATATTGATTGACTCAAATGGTGGGACAGAAACAATTGATGTGGTAGTGACAGCGACCTGTGTATTAGTCAAGCCGAACCCGTATAATCCGAATAAAGGATTATTAACATTTTTTGGTTCAGGAATAGTTCCCGGTGAGACAACAATAAAGATATACACACTCTCAGGTGAATTAGTGAAACAATTGTCTTCAGAATCAGGTAAGGAATTAATATGGGACGGCAAAACAGATAACAGTGAACCAGTAGCAAATGGAATATATTTATACACATACGACTCGCCGAAAGAGAAAGGTATCGGCAAATTCACAATAATAAATAAATAAAAATGCAGAAAGTATAAATTTCATGATAAGAAAAAATTTTTTGATTGTATTTTTTTTAGTTAATTTTTCATATTTAATTCTATTTTCTGCTTATAGACAACCGTATGGTGTGAATGGTTGGGATTTTCCAGACCAAGCAGTAGATTTATTAAAACAAGCTAATATATATAGATACAGAAATTTTGTATCTTGGGCACAAGTTGAACCCACTGATTTACCTATTGATAGTACAAATTATAACTGGTGGCATGTATATAGCGGTGCATTATCAGCACAGAGAGGTAATGCCTTAATTTGTTATTGTGTTTGGGGTGCACCTGACTGGGCAAAACCCGATGCAGATAAACTTGATGTATTGTCGTATTCTACAACAAAATATGCAGAGTTCCTTACAGCGATGTTGATATACAGTGATACACTTGCTCCAGGTGTATGTGAAGCAGTTGACCTTGGCAATGAAGATGCAATTTGGGGAAATTGGCCAGATGGCTCATTACTTGACAAAGACCCATCGTGGTATTATGCTAATATTTTAAAAGCAGGATATAATGCTATTAAAGCATACAATCCGAATATACTTGTTATACCGAACTGTGTTTGGCAAGGAGCAGGACATTTTCTTGATGAACTATATCAACTCGGTTGTAAAGGATATTTTGATAGAATAAGTGTTCATTCGTATGGCAGTAACCCTGATATGGCAACAGAAGGTCAACAAGTTGTTCATTACGCAACAGTGATAAGGTATCTAAAATATATTGCTGAACAAAATAATGACCCTAATATACTAATCTGGAATTCAGAATATTCTTATAAACTGAGTGATGAAACGCTTAAAAAGAATTATTATCAATCAGTACTTGATACATCACGTAAATCAGGTTTTGTTGATTTAACATCAATGTATTCAGCTTATAGTGATGGTTATCCATCAGGAAATTATGATAAAGGCGCTTTAATCTATGGTGATGATATGTGGAATCCACCAATTAATATAGCGACAACACCAGCATATAATATGTATAAAAGTTATACTGTTTCCTATCCAACTTGGGACCCAAATAACCGAGAACCATTACCTGTTTTAACACCAGCATCATCTGATGTAAGTATAGTAAATCCAGGATTTGAAAACGGGACAACAGGGTGGACTAATGTTACTATTGATACTGTTTTTAAACATAGTGGTAATGCTTCCGGTAAAGGAACAAATACCACTTCTATTGAAAGTCAGTTCTTAAATGTTGAAAAGGGTAGATTATATGAAGTTATGTTCTGGCTTAAAATTAGTGCTTCTGACCCAAAAGCATTTCATCTTGAGATACCTCTTGTTCAGGAAGGGGACCAGTGGTACTGGCCTAATAGATACGAAGCACTTGTTGATACACGATATTATCCAAACGGATGGAGACGAGTAAGATATATGCATTATACACCGACATCATCAGGGTTTACAGGTAGAGTTAAACTAATTATTCGCGGTGTCGGAACTGGTACATTTTGGGTTGATGATGTATCAATAAAAGCATTAAATATGGGGAATGCAACTGTTGTACATAATACAACACCACCTGGCCAACCAACAAACTTGAAATGTAACGGACAAGTAAACCCTTTAAATATCGGTGATATTACACCAGAACTATCTTGGATATTCAATGATAGTGACATTGGTGATGTCCAATCAGCATACCAAATTATTGTTGCTAATAATTTATCAAATATAAATAACAATATAGGTAATATATGGGATACATCAAAAAAAATTGGTCCTTTAATAAAAGTGGTATATAGTGGTCAGAGTTTAATACCCGGAACAACCTATTACTGGAAAGTTCGAACCTGGGATTATACTGATTTACAAGGTCAATATTCAACAGTTGCAACATTTAAAGTAGAAACAAATTACCCACCTAATCCACCTTCAAATTTAATGTGTGACAATAAAACCAATCCTTCTAATCTCGGTAATTTTACACCTGAATTATCCTGGTCATTTAGTGACCAGAATAGTAATGATATACAATCTGCGTATCAAATATTGGTTTCAAGTAATTTAACATTACTTCAATCGGATATAGGGTCAATGTGGAATACAAATAAAGTTAATTCGTCAAGTAATCATGTCATATATAATGGATTAACATTACAACCACTTTCAACCTATTATTGGAAGGTTAAAGTGTGGGATAGCGCTGGAACATCAAGTTCTTTTTCTACTGTCGCTACTTTTAGTATGGCTGAGTATGTGTTTAAACCACAGATTTATCTCAGTACAACTTCACTTGATTTTGGTTCCCTTGAATTTGATCAAGAAAAAAGTTTAAGTTTTGAGATATTAAATGTTGGTAAAGGAACAATGAATGGAACATTATTTTCTGACCAGGAATGGATAAAACTTGACCCTGTTAGTTTTTCACTCGGTGATAAATCTGATAACAATACTGTTACTGTTCGTGTAATTGTTAATAATAGTATATTGAAACAAAAAGAAGGACGCTATAACGGTAAAATAATAATTATTTCTGATGGTGGTAATACTAGTGTTGAAGTCATAGTGACAGCAACCTGTGTATTAGTCAAACCGAATCCATATAATCCGAATAAAGGATTATTAACATTCTTTGGTTCAGGAATTGTTCCAGGTGAAACAAAAATAAAGATATACACACTCTCAGGTGAATTAGTTAAAGATTTATCTGCAAAAACTGATGAATTAGTTTGGGACGGTAAAACCGAGAATGGCACACCAGTTATAAACGGAATATATTTATACACATACGAATCGCCAAAAGAGAAAGGTGTCGGTAAATTCACAATAATACGATGAGTTGTATTTATTTTTAAGAACCTTCAAATATTAAATCCACAGATGAAAATTATTTTGTTAAGTTTTCTAATAATGTTTTCTGTTATTATTCAAAGTAAAAGTGAACTGATATGGACTTTTGATATTCTTGAGACAAATTTAGGGATAGCGACAGCAGGTATGGTCTCAGAAAGTTCTTGGTTCCAGTTAATTATTGCTGATAGAAGTTCAAAATTTGGTATAGGGACATCACTCAGTATGTCATATACAAATCCTACAGATATGGTAACAGTAAATTTACCCTTATGTCTATACTATTTTACATCTATCAAAGAAGTTGTCATATACAAATCAGCAACAGTTATTAATTCTGATGGTGAACAAGTTATAGGACAGATACCGTATATGCGATTAAGACCAACATATATCTATTTTAAATACAGTTCTGATGGTAAACAGAGATATAATTCTACTGCTATTGAATTAGGGATTGGGTATAGATTTTCTACTCTGTTTTCTGTCAATGGTGGTTATTTATATTTATCAAGAGATGCATTTACTGATGAAAATGGTAAGAATATAAAATCTATTAACTGGAACGGTTTATTTTTAATGTTAAGATTGCATCTTGGCTGGCAGTGGAAGAGATTATAGAGATATAATCAAAAAATAATGAGTAAAAAAAATTGATTAAGGAGGGGCCATCCGATGAAAAATTTAAGATTATTGGGAAATTGGTATATGGAACTTATTATTGTTTCCGTTTTTTGTAATTTAACTTTTTCTGATTTTAAACCGTATGCTGTTAATTCTTGGGATACTCCTGAATGGGCACAGGATAAACTTGCTGAAGCAGGAATCACAAAATATCGGGATTTTGTTATCTGGGGTCATTGTGAACCTGCTGATGTAGTAGCAGGTAGTACTAATACATATAACTGGTGGACACCTGATTGTGGTGCAAGGATTGCTAAACGGATGGGTGCAAAAATAATGTATACTATAACTGATGTCCCGGACTGGGCGAATATATCACGGATTGGTAAACAAGCACATATACAGAAAGCATGCGAATTTGTAGAAGACCTGCTTGACCATATTGATTCAATTGCTCCACCGGATACATTAGAAGCGATTGACTGGGGTAACGAGATGTATGTCTGGGGAAATTGTTTGGACCAGGACCCTTCTTGGTATCACGGTGATTTAATGAAAGCAATATATACTGTTGTCAAAACTCATAATCCCAATATTAAAGTTACGCAAGCAGGCCCAGTATTCCCGAATCATATTGGTGAAGGAATAATTGACCAGTATTATCAATTAGGATTAAAAGGATATTTTGATAGAACAAATATCCATTATTATGTCCATGATATGGGACCACAGCGTGACCCTATGTATCAAGGTATATATCATTATCCAACTGTAATTAAATATATGAGATATTTAAGTGAAATAAATGGTGATTACAAGGCACTTGTATGTAATACTGAATACGGTTGGATACTTGATTTAAATACACCGTATTTGACTGAAAACCAAAAATCAGATTATTTTCGTTCTGTACTTGAAGTATCCCGAAAATCAGCATTCAGTGATGCACCGTATATGTATCCAGGTCATTCAACCGGATATCCTGATAGTTACCACAGTTCAGCATTAATTTATTCTGCTGATTGGTCCTCTTCAACTGTGGTTTATACGACATCATATTATATGTATAAAGATTATTCAGCCCAGTATCCTACCTGGGGCTCTAAGGATTATTCACCACTACAAACATTAACGCCTGCTTCAGCAGATATTATTATGACTAATCCTGGATTTGAAGAAGGAACTATGAATGGATGGTCAGGTGGAACAATTGATAGTTCTGTTAAACATAGTGGTAACTATTCTGCAAAATGTAATGTATTTGGAAGTATTCAATCTAAATCGTATACTGTTGAACCAAATAGATTATATGAAATTATTGCCTGGATTAAAGTTGATAGCGATATTGGTGGTGCTGTCACATGTATGGGTGTTCCGGATACAAGAAATTATCCTGGTGGTGGCTGGATGCGTAAAAGGTATAAATATCTCACTTCATCAAATCAGACAAGTTTAACTCTAAATTTTGATGCAACAATGAACTGGACATCAGATATATATATTGTGATAATAAAAACAGCAGGTACTATTTCTAATCTAAATAGAAATTATGAAATTGTATCACAACTTACAGGTGGTCAGAACCTGTATACAAATGTTGCAGGAACTTTCAGTACAGAACCTGATGCAATACCGACTGAATTAAAGAATTTACCTTGGATAAGACCAATAGGAACAGATAGAAGTATTTCTTTCGGTACAAATTTTCTTAATTTTGATTTAAGTCAGTCAGCAACAGTATATCTTGCTTGTCAATATGCACCTGGAGAACGGTTATCAACTTTATTTGAAGGACTAACAGGGATAGATAGGCCGGAATGGATGCAGTCATGGACGAATACAGGTATGAAAATTAAAGTTGTTGGTTATCAGAATGCTAACTGGATTTATAAAGTATATTCAAAAACTTTTTCTGCTGGTAAAGTTATACTCGGCGGTGCTTCGGGGTCAAGAGGAAATGTATGGATTGACGATGTTCAGATAAAAGCGTTGAATATTCCTGAGCCGACTATAAGTAATGATTCACCACTAATCGGTATTTATCCACAGGTACTTGATTTCGGTGAATTGGGTGAAACAGAAATAAAGGAACTTTCGTTCAATATTTCTAATGCAGGAATAGGAACTTTAAGCGGAACAATATCCTGTGATATGGAAGGAATAGAAATAGACCCAGTTAGTTTTAATTCAAATGAAACAGTTGTAAAAGTAAAAGCGGATAATAGCCAGATAACAACAAAAGGACAACTCACAGGAACTATTTATATCACATCTAATGGTGGAAATGCTACCGTTACTGTGACTATGAATGCATTATGCGTTCTTGTTAAACCAAATCCTTATAACCCAGAAAAAGGACCATTAACATTTTTTGGTTCAGGAATAGTTCCAGGACAGACAACAATAAAGATATACACATTAAGTGGTGAACCAGTAAAAACTATCTTTGACGCTTATTCTTCATTAGAGACAAAAACCAAAAAAGGAATACAATGGGACGGTAAGACAGATGAAGGGAAACTAGTTGTAAGTGGAATATACTTATACACATACGACTCACCTAAAGAAAAAGGTGTCGGCAAATTTACTGTAATTAAATAATATTCATAAAAGAAAAATAAACTGATACCTATACATAGAGATAAGATAGAAGAAACTATAAACAAAAAATTAAGAAAATATATGAAATAAAAACTTTCGACAATTAAAAATATTATAACAATATTTGATTTTCAAAATAAAAATATTTAATCCAGGTGACTAAGGTAACCCAGTTAATAATTTTTTTTATACTATTGAC
>Ga0207433_10016031_pt1 | contig 10582 bp, 8 predicted proteins | sample YelNatPaOPGAMG01_FD_187559 | JGI IMG/M metagenome (GOLD analysis project Ga0207433, IMG submission 187559) | Hot spring thermophilic microbial communities from Obsidian Pool, Yellowstone National Park, USA - OP-RAMG-01 (SPAdes) (version 3) | ecosystem: Environmental > Aquatic > Thermal springs >...
AAAAAATATTTAATAATATTATTAAAGCTATTATTATTAATCCAAGAGGTTTATACATTTCTCCACTCAATATTAAAATAATATATCCTAATCCAATCCAATAAGGAATTTTAAAACCTGTCCACACACCTATTACACAATCGTATGGAACAGGTACAAAGCTATCTATTACTAAATTATTATCACCTTTTGTAATAAATCCTAGACTTGATTTTTCAATAACTCTATGAACTATTATCCAATCTTTATTACCTGGAAAATTAGGATGATAAAAAACTATTACATCATTAATTTTTATTTCATATGGATTAGCACCATGTATTAATATTATATCTCCTATTTCTAATGTTGGACGCATGCTGCCAGATTTAACAACAAGTAGAGGGAAGCTTACATTCATTAAATTTTGTAGAATGAGAAAAGCCGTAAAGAAAATTATTAATAATAAAAAAAGCATTGAAAATGTTTTTAAAAAATATATTAGAATACTCTTTTTTTCGATTTTATCTTCCATTTTTAACATCTCTTATATTCTTGGAATTACTGGTCTCCTTCTTCTTTCAAATATTCCATGAAAACTAATTTTTATGCTTCTCCTTCTTATGAGACCAAGAATTAATAATATAATTGGAACAAATAGAAAAGCTAGAGCTATACCATAGTTTGTAATATTCTCTTTTATAAAGATTATTTTAATATCTTTATTTTCTTTAACTTTTAATTCATATATTTTAGTTAAGTTATTTATTTCCTCTTTTAAAGTATATTCTCCTTCAGAAAGATAAAAAGATGCTTTACCCATAATATTTGATTCTGCAATGCTTAATATTTCATTATTTCTAATGATTGAAAGTTTAACATTTGGAATCGGATGATCATATAAATCCATAAAAATTAATTTTAAAAGATAAACTTTACATGGTATTGATAAAGTTAAACTATGATCTAAAAATATCGTTTCTTCTCCAACTATTACATTTTGATATTCTACTAATACATCATATTGAGTTTGTGGAAGTCTTATTGTTGCTTCACCTTTATCATCTGATATTAAACTTGCAATTTCTTTTCCGGCTTTATTTTTTAATGATATTTTAGCATTTATTAAAGAAGAGTTATCAGCTTTAAAAAGTTTAATCCTTAAACTTGAAACATGAGTATCTACAAGTATTGTTTGTCCATCGTAATTCACTTCTATTAAAGGGACAAAAGCAACTTCTATGTTATACATATTTACACGAATGTTATATCTTGTAGGTGGAAAATTCTTAAAAAGAGCTGTGCCATTCTTATTCAATTCTAAAGAGAAAGGTTTATCATTAATATAAATGGTTACTGTTCCTTTATCTAAAGGTATATTATCTTGATCAACACAAATTATTGAAAAATCATACGCATTAGTATTGTATGTAAATGTGGTAGTAGTTTCTGAAATTTTAATATCTTTTTCTAAAATTGGTATAGAATATAATGAACTAAATATTGTAAATAAGCCTTCTGGAATATTTTTTAATGTTATTTTTCCATTAGAATTCGTTTCTCCTTCCAATGTGAATGCTTTTCCTGAAATTTTTACAATAGCATTTGGAATGGGTTCGTTTCCACGAGAATCAAGCAATTCAATATTAATGTTAAAAACTTTACATGAAATGCTTTCAATATTTTCTCCAATTTTTGTTGTAATTTCTTTATAGCCAACTTTTGATTCTTTATAAAATACCTCAAGAATATAATTTATTGCAAGAATATTAGAAAAAGTAGCTTCACCTTCAATATTTGTAATAGCTTTAGAAATAGTTTTTCCAGAGGTAGATTCTATTAAAGAAATAATAGCATCTTCCAATTTTTCTCCATGATAATTACTAACTTTAATTTTTATCGTACTAAAGAATGGCTCTAAAATAGCAAGATAATTATCTTTATCTATTGAAATAGATTGATTTCCAACAATGAATCCATTATAAATAGATAAAACAATGTATTTTCCTAAAGGAATATTTACATAATCTGCAAAACCAGTAGAATTCATTATTTTAGATTTTATAAAATTAGTAACATCGATAGATTTCAATGTAATATTCATATTTTGCAATTGAGTTTTATTTAAAAATTTTTCAATATCATATTTAATTGTTACATCAAAAATTTTTGCATTTATAGACAAACTCTGATAAGTTTCATTTTTCAAATTATGAGTAAATTCGCTTAATAAATTATTACCAAATAATATTCTAATAGTATAATTGTCTCTTTTTAATGCATTAAAAACTAATAATCCGGTAGAATTTTCAATAGAATCGTATAAATTCCCTTTTCTAATAGCCTCGCATGTAATATTTATTCCACTAGCAATCCTATTACCTTTGCTATTCATAACTTTTATTCTAAGGGATAATAAATTTACAGACAAAGTTTGTTGGATGTCGTTATTAAGTTGAATTGTTAAATTTGTTAAACTTACAAATTCACCTTTATAGTATGCAGCAATCTTATATGTTCCACTAGGATAATTTTTAAAATAAGAGAAGCCATCACTTCCAGTATTTAATCTGCTTATCTCTGCTCCAGTTGCAGAATTAAAAAGGATAATAGTTACTCCCTGAACAGGAGAATTAACTAGATTTAAGCATTTTACATTTAAATCGTATAATGTAGCATTTATATTATTCACTTGACCTGAAAAAGGAATGTTGCTATCGTATACCATCGCATTTCTGTATCTTACTGTAACTTTATAAGTTGCAGATGGCATTTGAGAAAAAAGCACATGGCCATCACTTCCACTAACATCCCATGCAGTAGCTTCCGAAGATAAAGTTGCTGAAATTGTTACATTTGCTCCACTTACAATTTCTGCGCCCGAAAAATCACGAACAATTATAGTCCAATCATAAACTGTACAATTTATATAAAGTGGTTTTGTTAAGGGAATTATGAATGATGCGGAAGCTACATGTATCCCTTTATAATTTACATCAATAGAATAGCTCCCATTTTGAAGGGTAGAAAGACTAGTAGAAAGATCAACCTCACTACCGTCATAGACTACTACCCCTGAAGCATTTTTTACAACTATATACGTTCCACTTAAAAGTCTTCCATGACCATCACGTATATAAATAGCAGTATTATTTGATGAAAAAAATACTTCATTTAAATATGCGAAGCTTGATGGAATAAATATTAAAAATATTAAAAAAGATATTAGAAAGATTTCCTTTCTAAAAAATAGAATTTTAATAAATTTTTTCATAATTTTTTCCATCATTTTCTAACCTTGATATTTAATTTTAAACTTATATAAGTATTTATTAAGGAAATAAAAACTTAAAAACTTTATTTTTTAATAAAAAATTTCCAATTTAAAGTTTAATAAAGCAAAGATTTAAAAACATGTATTATTTTTATTTATTTAGGATTTAAGGAGGTATATAATGGCAGAAATCTGCCCAGTATGTGGTTTACCTAAAGCAATTTGCGTATGCAAAACAATATCTCGTGAACAACAAAAAGTTCGTATAAAATTTGAAACAAGAAAATATAAAAGACCAACAACTATTATAGAAGGATTAAATGGAAATAAAAGAGATTTAAATGAAATTGCTTCAAAACTTAAATCAAATTGTGCTTGTGGTGGAGGATATAAAAACGGCATTATAATACTTCAAGGAGACCATAGAAATAAAGCTAAAGAAATTCTAATAGAACTTGGAATACCTGAAGAAAATATAGAAATCATATAAAAAATAGATAATTAATCCCTTAAAATAAATTTATCTATTATATTTCTAGCTTTTTCTCTATTTCTTTGATGATTTTTTAAAAAATCTATTATAAGCTTTGTTAAATACATTTTATGTTCTCCACAAAGAAGCCTACCACTTTTACAATTTTCATATTGTTCTTTTAAAGATTTTTCATCATGCTCAAAAAAGTAATATAGATAATAATATATAGTACATATATCTGGATTTCCACCATATTTTCTTTGGTCTTCTATATTTCCTCTTCCACCAGTAAAAGCATTCCATATTTTTTTCTTAACATCTTCTTCTTTATCTATAGTAAATATACATGATTGAGGAGCACTTGAACTCATTTTATCCAATCCAGCTAAACTTGGTAAAAATTTACTATGAATTATTGCTGGTTTATAAAAACCAAGTTTTGGAGCTACGTCTCTAGTTATTCTAAAATGAGGATCTTGATCAACTGCTAATGGTATTAAACAAGGAATATTCTTTCCTTGTTTAATAGATTCTATAAAAGCAGGAACTGATTGTAATGAAGTAAAAAATATTTCTCCAATATTTGAACTTTCATTAAGACCAAAAACAGCTTTTATAGTTGAAAAAGTTATTTTTTTAGCTACTTTTATTGCTTCTTTATAAAGAGTTTTTATATATTCTGTATCCATAAAAATCTTTGTTTTATTAGGATCAAAACCTATTGCAATAATATCTAAAATATTTTCATAAGAAAATTCTTTTATTTCTTCTAATGTAAGTTCTGGCTTAAATAAGAATTTTTCATCATCAGTTATTTGAAAATATAATTTTGCATTAAATTTTTCTTGAAGCCATTTTGCAAAAACCCAAGGAATTAAATGACCTATATGAGTAGAACCAGATGGCCCTCTACCAGTATATAAATAGAATGAATTCCCTTTTTCATATTCATCCAATATCCAATCTAAATCTCTATGTGCAAAAAATATTTTCCTTTTTAAAAAAAAGTGTAATTCACCTGTATTTTTTTCTAATCTTTTAAGTAATTCATTTGTTAAAGGCTGAAGGCCAAAATCTTTAATTAATCTTTCATAATCTATTTTTCCCTTTACTTCCCATGGAGTTACAATGAATTCATTTTCATTAGACATATTTTCTCCTCCATTTTTTAAAAAAAAGAAATTTTAATCTTTTTTAGATATTTTATTTTTTAATACTGCTTTAATAAATGCATTATATATTGGAGATGGAAAATTAGGCCTACTTTTAAATTCTGGATGAAATTGAGTACCTACAATCCAATAACCAGGTAGTTCTATTGCTTGAATTATTTTTCCATCAATATTTGTACCTGAAACAATTAATCCATAATTAGAAGCTTTATCAATATAATCTTTAATTAAATGATATCTATGTCTAAATCTTTCTTTAATTTCAGTTGAACCATAAGCTTCATATAATTTTGTTTTAGGTAAAACTTTTATAATATGAGCACCTAATCTCATAGTTCCGCCTTTCCATGTTTCTTTTTTCTGTTCTGGAAGAAGATCAACAACTGGAAATGGAGTATTTGGATTTATTTCCGTTGAATTTGCTTCTTTAAGACCTAAAAATTCTCTACAAAAAGCAATGAATAATATTTGACATCCAAAACATATAGCTAATGAAGGAATATCATTTTTAATTATATATTTTGCAGCTTCTATCATTCCTTCAGTCCCTCTACTTCCAAAACCAGGAGTAAATAATACACCATCTACTTTATTCAATTCTTCTACTTTTTCTGGATTAATTTCATATTTTTCAGTATCAATAAGCTTAATATTTATTTTAGCATTATTATATGCTCCTGCATGTTTAAGAGCTTCAACCATGCTTATATAACTATCTAATATTTGCCAATATTTTCCTGGCATTGCAATATCTAAATTATATTTAGTATGAATATAAAGATTGCATATTTTATTCCATTCATTATATTCTTTTTCTATAGGATTATAACGATTTAATGCAAGTATTTTTATTAAATATTTTCCTAAACCTTGTTCTTCAAATATTATAGGTAATTTATAAGTAACTTCTAAATCTGGATTTGAAAAAACAGCTTCATAAGAAACATTGCAAAATAATGCTAATTTCTTTTTTGAATCTTCATCAAGGAATTTATTACTTCTACCAATTATTATATCTGGTTGTAATCCATAGCTTTGCAAAATACGAACACTCTGTTGAGCAGGTTTAGTTTTAAGTTGTCCTATAGATTCTAAAAATGGAACTAAAGCTACATGCACTAAAACTGTATAAGGTAAAGGTTTTTCTAATCTAATTTGTCTAATAGCTTCTAAAAATAGCATTGCTTCAAAATCTCCAACAGTACCGCCTTGTTCCACAATAAGAATATCAGTATCATTAGATATACAAGAAAAAATTCTCCTTTTTATTTCATCAGTAATATGAGGAATTGCTTGAACAGTTTTACCTAAAAAAGCTCCTTCTCTTTCTGCTAAAAGAATTTTTAAATAAATTTGTCCAGCTGTAATATTTTGAGAAGGATGCATGTTTATATTTAAAAATCTTTCATAATGTCCAAAATCTTCATCTATTTCAGCTATTCTAAAAGTGAAATTTTTAGATGGAGTATATTCCCATACTTCTTCACATACAAAAACTTCACCATGTTCTATAGGGTTTAAAACACCTGGATCTACATTATAATAATTATCAATTTTAACCATTTTTACATTATATCCTCTAAATTGAAGAATTTTCCCTATAGAAGCTGCTGTAATCCCTTTTCCAAGGCCAGATAAAACTCCGCCTGTAATAAAAATTATCCTCGTATTCTCTACAGCTGGCATAATTATGTAATATTAAACTTATCTATAAAGTTTTTAATATTAAAAACTTTTTATATTAATTTTTATTTATTTAATATGAATGATGAGCAATATCCATGTTGAGCGAAAAGCTATGATACTAGACGGGCAGTCTGATATTAAAAGTATATAAACAAATTCTTATAAAATAAATAATAAATATTGAATAGGGGATAAAAAATGTGTCCTAGTCATGGAAGTATAACAAAAGCTGGAAAAGTAAGAAGTACCACTCCAAAATTAGAAGCTAAGCCTCGCAGAAGCCCTACTCCACGTATGAGAAATAGAAATAATTATTTTAAAAGGATTTTAGCTTCGAAAGAATCTACTGAAACTTCCGAAATTAGCTAAAAATATTTTAAACTTTATATAAGAAAATATCTATTTTGCTTTTGATTTTCATGACGAATGTTAGTTTATTAATAACATTTTTAGGCTTAATAGCTATAGATGAAGAAAATGAGAAAATTATAGATTTTTTTCCTAGAGATAGAAATATTGAAAAAATAGTTGATTTTTTAATAAAAATAGATAGAAATATAATTGATGATGAAATTAAAAATTTTTTTGAATATATTAAAAAAGAAAAATATGATAAAATATTTATTGAAGATGAAAGAGTTGCTAATCTTTTAAAAAATTTTTTAAAAGAAGAAATCTTTATAAAAACAATTTCAATAAAAAATATAGATGATATTTTAATTAAAAATAATATTTTTAAAAATATTGAAGAATATAGAGAATTAGCAAGAGAAGTTGCTCTTCAATTATTAAGAGAGAAATTAAAAATTTCTGTTAGTAGAAGAGATTTAATGATTGTTCATGGAGTAAATGCAATTGAAGATTTAAATAAGCAAATTAATTTGATTTATACAAGATGTAGAGAATGGTATGGAATACACTTTCCTGAACTTCAAGATTTTATAAAAGACCCTGAAGAATATTTAAAAATGGTTAATAAAATTGGTTCAAGAAAAAATATTAATGAAGAAAAACTTTTAGAAATAATTGGAAAACATAAATATTTTAATGAAATAATCAATACAGCAAAAAAATCTATTGGAATAGAATTAAATAAAGAAGATGAAGATCAAATTAGAAATTTAGCTGAAGAAGGACTTAGATTAATTTCTTTAAGGAATAAAATAGAAGATTATTTAGCTAGTTTAATGGAATATGAAGCACCAAATATTATAGCCGTAACTGGACCAATTATTGGAGCTAAATTAATTGCATTAGCAGGTGGATTAGAAAAATTAGCTATGCTTCCAGCAAGTACTATTCAAATAATGGGAGCTGAAAAAGCTTTATTTAGATTTTTAAAAACAAGGAAAGGGGCTCCTAAGCATGGAATAATTTTCCAACATCCATATATTCATACAGCACCAAAATGGCAAAGAGGGAAAATAGCACGTGCAATAGCAGCAAAAATTTCTATTGCTGCTAAAATAGATTATTTCTCGGGTGAATATAGAGGGAGTGAATTAAGGGAAATGCTTGAAAAAAGAATAAAAGAAATAAAGCAAAAATATCCAAAACCTGAAATAAAACATAAGAAAAGATGATTTTAAAAAATAAAGGTGAAAAAATGAAGGTTATTCCTCATGAAAAATTTAATGGAATATATTGGATAATTGAAAATAAAGAAAAAAGTCTTGCTACAAAAAATCTTGCTAGAAGAATAAGAGTTTATGGAGAAAAAATTTTTGAATATGAAGGAGAAGAATATAGAACATGGATACCTTATAGAAGTAAACTTGCTGCAGCAATTTTAAATGGATTAAATAATTTACCTATTAAAAATGGATCAAAAGTACTCTATTTAGGTGTAGCTACTGGTACTACTTCAAGCCATGTATCAGATATAATAGGAGAAAATGGAATACTATATGGTATAGATTTTGCACCAAAAGCTTTAATTCAATTTGAAAAAAATGTTGCAAAACATAGAAAAAATGTTATACCAATATTTTCAGATGCAAGAAAACCTTCATTATATAAGCATTTAGTTGGAGAAGTAGATTTTATTTATTGTGATATAGCCCAACCTAAACAAGCAGAACCATTATCAGAAAATGCTTATGCTATGCTTAAAAAAGATGGATGGATTATGATAGCAATAAAAGCAAGGAGTATTGATTCTATAGAAGCCCCATCAAGAGTATTTAAAAAAGAAAAAGAAATATTAATAAAAAATGGTTTTGAAATAATTGAGGAAATAAATTTAGAACCATATGAAAGAGATCATGTAATGTTATTAGGAAGATTTTTAGGAAAATATTAAAGAAAAATTTTTATACTTCCTAACTTTTCTAAAATTCTTTAGAAAAAATATTATTAATTATTATTTTAGATAAATATGGTGATTTTTATGTCTTCTTTTGATTCTCCCAAAAGTTTAGTTCCATTACAAAGATTTGTTAGAGTTGGAGCACATAGTCATGTAAAAGGTTTAGGTTTAGAGGGTTTAAAAGCAAAAATGATTGCTGATGGACTTGTTGGTCAAATAGAAGCAAGAGAAGCTGCAGGAATAGTTGTTAGAATGATTAAAGAAGGGAAAATGGCTGGAAGAGCAATATTGCTTGCTGGTCCACCTGGAACAGGAAAAACAGCAATTGCTATTGCAATAGCAAGAGAACTTGGAAAAGATGTGCCTTTTATAAGCTTAAGTGGTTCTGAAATATATTCAAGTGAATTAAAGAAAACGGAAGTTTTAACACAAGCTTTAAGAAAAGCAATAGGTGTTAGGCTCCATGAAAAAAGAAGAGTTTATGAAGGAGAAATAACAGAATTAGATATAAAAACTAGGAAGCATCCATATAATCCTTATCAAGAAGTACCGGATTCTGTAACAATAACTTTAACAACGCTTGATGAAAGTAAAACTTTTAGAGCTGGTGCAACAATAGCAAACTATATATTACAACAAGGAATAACTATTGGAGATGTAGTACAAATCGATGCTGAAAGTGGCAGAGTAATAAAAGTTGGAAGATCAGAAAGAGCTTCTGAAAAATATGAAATAACAACTGCAAGTGAAAAACCAGTTCCTAGACCTTCAGGAGTAATAGAAAAAGAAAAAGAATTTGTATATGTTCTTACATTGCATGATCTAGATCAACTTTCAGTACAATCTTCAAGAGGAGGATTATTAGGATTCTTTTTTGGAGCACCTTCTTCTAAAGAAATAGATCCTGAGATCAGAAAAGAAGTTGATGAAATGATTAAGAGTAGAGTAGAAGAACAAACAGCTGAAATAATACCTGGAGTATTGTTTATTGATGAAGTGCATTTACTTGATATAGAGGCATTCTCATTCTTAAATGCTGCAATGGAAAGTGAGTTAGCACCAATATTAATATTAGCTAGCAATAGAGGAGTTACAAGAGTTAGAGGCACAGATATAGTATCACCACATGGTCTTCCATTAGATTTGATAGATAGACTTTTAATAATAACTACTAGACCTTATAATAAAGAAGAAGTTAAAGAAATATTAAAAATAAGAGCAAATGAAGAAAATGTTAAATTAACTACTGAAGCTCTTGAAAAATTAACAGAAATAGGAGTATCAAAAACTCTTAGATATGCTGTTCAATTATTAACTCCTGCATCTCAAGTAGCAAAATCTAATAATAGAAATGAAGTAATACCAGACGATGTTATTCAAGTTGAAAAATTATTCTCTGATGTTAAAAGGTCAGTTGAGGAACTAAAGCAATTTGAAGAAATGATGTTAAGATAAATATCTTAATTTTCTCTTATCTCTTTTTTATTTAATAATTTTATAGTAATCCAGCTTTTTCTAACAAATTCTGGAAGCTCTTCATGATTTTTTAACCAATATTTAAGAAAATTAATTGTTTTCTTGTCACTAGCATAACCAGAACCAAAGTCATAATTGATTTTCTTTTTAATTTTTTCAATTTCTTTATCTCTTTCAACTTTTGCTAATATTGAAGCTGCTCCAACTATTGG
>Ga0207433_10016037_pt1 | contig 10579 bp, 12 predicted proteins | sample YelNatPaOPGAMG01_FD_187559 | JGI IMG/M metagenome (GOLD analysis project Ga0207433, IMG submission 187559) | Hot spring thermophilic microbial communities from Obsidian Pool, Yellowstone National Park, USA - OP-RAMG-01 (SPAdes) (version 3) | ecosystem: Environmental > Aquatic > Thermal springs...
GCGGTGAACTGGTTCGCCTGGATGCTGCGCGGTGGCTGTCCCCCGCCGGCCTATCCGCCGGTGTGAGTTGCGCGTCGCGGGGCTTTGGGCGGACGGGGGCTAGACTCACATCCGCCGCACCCGGACGGCGGCCCGACCGTCCGGAGCGGCACCGGGACGTCAAAGAACATCGTCCGCGCCCTCGTAGCTCAGGGGATAGAGCACGGCTCTCCTAAAGCCGGTGTCGCAGGTTCGAATCCTGCCGGGGGCACCAGTTAGGTGGCGGTTTTTGCGGTGGCCGGGCTATATCCGGGCTATAACACGCGACTAGTTGTCGGAGGACCGGCGTACGGTTGTCGCCACTATGAGCGGTGTCCTCGACCTGACCGACTCTCGCGCTCGCATCGCAGAGGCCAAGAGCCAGTACGGCGAATTGATGGGCGTGTTTATGGGCTGGATGGAAGCTGGCGGCATTAGCGTGCGGACGGTGCGGGATCCGCTGTTGGCCATGTACCGATGGGAGATCTTGGTCAATACCGAGCCCGCGAAGAATCTGCCCCTCGTCACCGGCCAGATCATCAATAACATCCGCGCTGCACTCGAATACGTTGCCTTCCAGATTTATCTGGTTGCTGGGGGTGTACCTGACGGCAAGCAGGCGGACAAGGTCGCATTCCCGATAGTCAACACTGCGGGCCCTTGGGATTCGGTAGTGAAGAAGAAGGTGCCCGGCGTGTGGCCAGAAGCCGCCGACCGTTTAAAGGCAGCGCAGCCGTTCTCGCAGGAGGGTATGGAGGCGAACGCACTCCGAACATTGCGGGGTCTCGGCGGCACCGATAAACACCGCAACCTCGTACTGTGTGCGGCTGTGGCCCTCTCTGGGAATGTCATCGCGCCTGCTGGCCCAGGTCTCGGGGTCCAGATTCGACTAGCACGGGCCGACGGCGATATAAGCAAGGGGCCAGTGGTGCCGATCGAACCAGGCACAGCCGTCGAGGTCGCGCGTGTATTCGTGCAACCTGCCTCTGTGCCCGATCACGACGCGGTAGTGCTGTGGGGCTCTGGGATCGATTTCAAGGTGCCACCGCCGCCGAACGTCGACTTCGGGTTTCGCGCCAACAACGGCTCCGAGGTCAACCTGCTTGGGCTGGGCAGGCTGATCGAACACGTCGCCGTAATCGTTGACAGCTTCACCGATCTACAGGGACCGGCGGCGACAGCCCCTTAAGGGCTTCCCGTCCAGGCATCGGAGGAAGTCGTCCTCGGTCATCACTTCGATGTCTTGACCTTTGTCCTGTAGTTGGAAGGCCATCCGTGCCTTCGCGGTTAGGGTCGAGCCTGGGCGGAGTACAGCGGGGTTGATGTCACCGATGACGAGTACGTTGGTTCGTTTCGTGGTTGTCTTTTCGGCGATTGCTCCGATGCGTGAGCACTCGTCCCATGCGAGCTGTCGGGTCATCGACATGAGTTTGCCGGTGAATACCACGACGCGACCGTATAGGTAGCCGTCGGGGTCGGCGTCCGGGTTCAACTCTGACCGGACGAGGCCTGAGCCTCCGCCTCCCGAGGTCGCTACGCTGCCCTTGTAGATTCCGCTGCTCATGTGGCCTATGCACACACGGACGGACCTGGCTAGAGCGTCGAGGTCGTCGACATCGTTGGTGGTGGCGAGTCCACGAACGATATCCGTGACGGCACGGGCGTCGTCGAGGGGGTCATGGTGGTGCTCGATAGAAGCGCCCAATGCGTCAAGGACGAATGGCAAACGGTATGACGGTAGCGATAGTGCTTTTCGTGCGAGAACCATTGTGCACAGGAACCGCATCTCGGGCCATTCGATGTTGTCTACTGCGCAGGCGTACCGGATCACGCTGATGTCGAATCCGGCGTTGTGGGCAACCACTACGTCATCGCCGATGAAGTTGACTATGGCGGGCAAAACTTCTTTCCAGCGGGGTTTATCCGCAACCATGTCCGCGGTGATGCCGTGAATCCATACGTTGAAGGGGTCAAAGTAATCGATCCCCTCGGGCGGTCGCATCAGCCAGCGATGTTCCGCCGCCGGAGCTCCGTCACGAACACGGACGAGACCGACCGCGCAGGGTGAGCCACGATACGAATTTGCGGTCTCAAAGTCGATGGCTGTGTAGTTGAGCATTACGACATCGGTTCTGGTCTCGCGAGTTCTGCGAACTTCGGTGGGAACACCGCGAGTACGGGGTCACCTAGCTCCTTGGGCATGATCCACGGTGGCTTTTTGGTGCGGGGGTTGATGGTGCGGCGGACGCGCTGCTCGTCGGTGGCAAGCCACGCCTCCCATACCCGCGCTACGTAATTGGCGACAGACAGTGCGCGGTAAGCGGGTTCGTCGCGCTCGTCGACCGTAAGTGTGGGCACCGCCTTCGGGAAGTCCGGTGTCACGAGATTCTGGTTGTTGGTTCGTTTCGCGTAGTCGGCCACCGCGTCGGCGATGAGCTGCCGGTGGGCTGATGTCTCGTCAACGAGGTCGTCGAATGCGTGAACACCGAGCGCGTGTACGAACGGAATTGGCGCGGTTGTGCCGTCTGTAAGGACGACCGCCCGGTCGATGGTCAGCGCCCGGACCTTGGCATCGTGCCGTTCGTCGTCATGAGCGATGACGACCGCGTTGGTGTGGTTGACCCGAGAACCCTCGATATGGCATGTAAGCCACACGGCGGTCGCGTCTGCCGTCGGTTGCCGGTCAACGATTGCGAATCCAAGCATGTCTCTCCATCTCGCCGACGTGTGTCGGCTAAACGCTATGACAGGAGGTCGACAAGTTTCTTGGTGACTCGCACGAGTCGCCGCCACTACCGCGCCGGGCTGACTTTTTGCAGCGGGTCTCAGCAACGGTCAGGCCGCTACCCGCCCAGCCGCCGCCGTAAAAACCCTTCCATCGACGTGACCGCCGCGCGGTCGGTCAACGACCGGCCCAGCGACCCGGTGGGCACGCCGAACGTCACGGTCCGCCCGGCGGTGTGGACGAGCACGTCGTGCGCGACGACGAGGGCCGCCAGCGCGTCGGGCTGGTGTTGTCCCGCCTGCCAGGTGACGGCAGCCGCCTCGAAATCGGGCAAGTACCCGGCGAGCCTGACGGTGCCGGTTTCCAGGCCCTGCAGCAGCGCCGAGCCACGCGCCACCGCGTCACCGCCGCCCCGGCCGGAGCCCTTCGGCGGCCAGGCGGTCACCTTCACGGGCCGGTTTATCTTGTAGCGGCCGAGGGCCTCCCTGAGCACGCGGGTGTAAGTCTCGCGGGCGGCGAACGCCTCGACGGCGATCTCCGATGCGCCGACATCGACCGCCAGCTCGACCGCCGCCCGCGCCCAGGCGTCGGAGGTCATCGGCGCGGACTGGTCGGCGATGACGGTGATGACCCCCTCGGCGGTCATGCTGGCCGCGACGATCCCGCAGGAGTCGCCGCTACCGCTGTCGCTGGGGTCGACGCCGACGACGGTCAGCACCGGCCGCGGCGGCGCGGCGGGGAGCCGCCAGGTGTCGAGCCAGTCCCGTTTGACGAGGCCGCCTTCGGGCGACGAGGGCACGCCCTGGAACATGGCGTACCAGGCCCGGCTACCGACGGAGCGTCTGATGTCTTCCAACTGGTCGAGCGTGCGGCCCAGCGCCGAGGTCATGGCGACACCCGGCTCCCGGCCGAGCGCGTCGGGGATGCCGGTCTCGGCGATGGCGGGCACGTTGATGTGGGTCCAGCGTTCCGGCTCGTCGGCCAGCAGCGTGCCGATCAGGTCGGACTCGGCCCAGCGGGTACCGATGATCACCACGCTGGCACCAGGGTGCAGCCGCGTCATCAGGGTCGAACGAAATTCGGCTGCCACCCGGCGGCGGTATGCGGGAGAGTCAGCCTCCTGGACGTTCTTGATCGGGTCGTCGATCAGCAGCACCGACGACGCGCCGAACCCGGTGATGCCCGAGAGAATGCCCCCGGCGAGCAGCCCGCCGCGATGGCCGTCGACCTGCCACCGCCCCACCGCTCGCGCATCCTGGGAGAGCTGGTAGCCGAGAAGAGCTGAGTTCGCGGCGACGAGCCGCCGCGCCTCCCGGGAGTGCTCCTGGGCGAGTTCGTCGCTGTAGCTGGCCAGGATCACCGTCGCATCGGGGTCCGTCATCAGCGCGAGAACCACGCCGACCTGCGAGACGAGCACCGACTTGCCGGTCCTGGGCGGGCAGCTGATGATGTAGCGCCGGTCGGGGTGCGCGATGGCGTCGGCCAGGGCGTCGGAGATGAGCTTGATGGTCGGCGTCACGACGTAGCCCGGGATCAGCCGCGCCGCCAGCTCGGCCGGGCTGGCGGGCCGCCGCCGGGCACGTACCGCCGCCACCGCCCGGGCCGCCGAGAGCACACGGACTGCCCCGTCAGCGCCGGGGGCGGCCGAGGGGGCCAGGCGGGGCCTTCCGAGCGGCGGAGCGGGCAGCAGGGGCCGATTCCGAGGGGTCGCTGCGGGCGCTGCTGCTCGTGGCGGCGCTGCGGGTGCTCGTACTCATATCGGGGGCTCTAGATTGCCCGAGGTGTGGTGCAGCGGCCCCAGATGCGGTCGCTGGCGACCCGCAGCTCCTCGGCAGGTCCGCCCTCGGCGACCAGCCAGTGGCCGTGCACGCCCATGACCCACAGCTTGCCTTCGTCGTACATGCTGTTCATCACCTGGGCATCGAACGCGCGTAGCCGCGCAGGGATGCGACGGCGTACCCGTCGCCAAGGTTGAACGTCGCCGCCGAGGTCACGAATCGCCGCGAGGATGTGTCGCTCGACCGCCGCCCGCTGCTCCGGGGTGGGGTCGGGCCAGGCCTCGCCGAACGCGGCGGAGAACGCCGCCCGGCGGGCCGCGTCGGCGTCCAGCTCCGGGCCGGGCCCGTATCGCGGCTCGGGCTGCTCGGGCTGGTCTGAACGATCCACGGCTGTCATCTCCCCTCGGCCCCTTCGGATGATCCGTGCTGCCCGGGGCCGCTGACGGTGAACGAGCCGGGCGCGTAGCCGCTGCGGATCAGGCTCAGGTGGTGTGCGTTGTTGGTGAGTGGGACGCCGAGAGCCCGGGTCACGTCGCCGTGGATCGCGTTGCCGGAGCGATGAAGCTGGCGGGCGACCTCGACCACGGCGGGCCAGCAGCGGTCAAGTAATGCCAGGGCGGCGGGGTCGATGTCGGCGGCCGTCGTTCCCGCCGCCGTCAAGGCCTTGTAGTCCTTGCAGCCGCCGCTTTCCAGCACCCGCCAGATCTCAGCCTGGGTCGGCTGGCGTCGACCGCCCACCGCCCACCGCGCCGCAGCCCAGGGGCCCGCGTAGGCGACCACCGGATGCCGGGCGGGGTCGAGGCCGTCGAAGTTGGCGGCCCCGTTGAGGGTGCCGAGATCGACCCGAGCGCCGCGCAGGTACCCGCCGTAGATCACCCCCGCAACGCTGTGACCCGCCTCGTGCAGGCAAATCCCCAGCTGCTCGAACTCCTCGGGGGTGAGGTCGGCGATAGTCAGCCGCCGCTTGCGGGCGGCACCGGGGACGGTGCGGTACGCAACCCGGCCACCGCTCCCGGTGCTCGCCCTCTCGACAGGAGAAGTCATGGTCACCCCGCGATCTGCGCCGCGCCGACCGCAGCCTCATAGCCGACGACGACGCTTCGCTCGGCGATGGCGATGAACTCGTTGTAGCGGGCCTCGATGGTCTCGCGCACGGTGGCGGCCGACCGCCACCCAAAAGTCGGCGAGGTCGCCACGAGGGTGTCGCCGAGGGCCTCGACGTAGCCGCCGCCGAACACCCAGCGATGTCCCAGCGGGGTGACCATGACGCCCCCCGACGACCGGATGAGGTTGTACCGCTGCGCCTGGGCTGCCCATGACGCCGAGGCGTGGATGTAGCCCTGCGTGCAGGTCAGCGACATCGCCGCTTCCAGGTTGCTCACGGCCTCGACGAGGTCGGCGGCCGGTGCGGGCACCCCGGCGTCGAGCAACAGCCGGGTAGCGACGGCCTGCTCGACCATGACCTGTTCCTGCAGGCGCAAGTTCTGCGCCGCTCTCGTTCTGACCTCGTCGCGGCTGGGCGCGGTCAGGTCGCACTGGTCGTAGGCCCAGATCGTCACGGCCTCGAAGGGGTCAGGGATGTCGGGCCTGACGCCGGTCTTGAGGTCGGTCTCGGTCAGGTCGGCGACGCCCGCACACCACGATGCTTGCCATCGGCCGACCGCGTCCTCGCCGCCGTAGTTGTGCGGCCTGATCTGCACGCCGCCGTCGAGCCAGCGCAGCGGGCCGTCCTCCTCGGTCCACGAGGTGACCGCGTAGAGACCGAGCGGAGCCGGGTTGACCAGGGGGGCCTCGAACTGCACTGCCTGCAGCACCGTCATGGTGTGACTCCTGCCTAGTGGTGTGTCTCGCAAATAGATAGCGTGTCGTTCGGTATTCTGGTGTGATGAGTGCACCAGCTGCGGCGTTGCCTTTGTCCGACGGTGAGCGCGAGATATTGGAGAGGTTGGCACGGGCGCAGTCGGTGCCACATCGGCAGGTGTTGCAGGCCCGGGTGTTGTTGAAGGCCGCCGATGGTGTGGCCAACGCGGTGATCGCCGACGAGGTCGGGGTGACGCCGGTGACGGTGCGGGCGTGGCGTACCCGGTTCGGCGAGGAGGGTTTGGCTGGACTGGAGAAGATCCGCGAAGGTCGGGGCCGCAAACCTTCGATCAGCGAGGAGACTGTCGCCGAGATCGTCCGTTTGACCACGACCACCACACCGCCGGGGGCCACGCACTGGTCGTGCCGCACGATGGCTAAGCGGGTAGGGGTCAGTTCGGCTACGGTGCAAAGGATTTGGTCGCATCTTGGTTTGCAGCCACATCGGGTCGACACCTTCAAGGTGTCCACCGATCCGAAGTTCGAGGACAAACTCATCGACGTTGTCGGTCTGTACTTGAACCCGCCCGAGAAGGCGATCGTGTTGTGCATGGATGAAAAGTCGCAGATCCAGGCCCTCGATCGCACGCAGGCGTCGTTGCCGATGGTTCCCGGACGGGCCGCCACGATGACTCACGACTACAAACGCAACGGCACCACCACACTGTTCGCAGCTCTCGACGTGCTCACCGGCGCTGTGATCGGCCAATGCCTGCCCCGGCACCGCCATAGCGAGTTCATCAGATTCCTCAATACCATCGACCGGGAGGTACCCGCAGGGTTGCAGGTGCATCTGATCCTGGACAACTACAGCACGCATAAGCACTTTGAAGTTGACCGGTGGCTGAAGCGGCACAAGCGTTTTCACCTGCACTTCACGCCAACCTCGTCGTCGTGGCTCAACCAGGTTGAACGTTGGTTCCGCGACCTGACCGACAAGAACCTACGCCGCGGAATATTTGGCAGCGTGCCCGATCTGATCGCCAGCATCGAGGCATACCTCAACGCCCACAACGCCGATCCCAAACCCTACGTCTGGACAGCAACCGCCGAATCCATCCTCGCCAAAGTCCAACGCGCACGCACCAAACTCGAACAAGTAGTTACCCAAAACTGATACGGACCACTAGATGTTGCTCAGCGCGGCCCGGGCCGCGCGGTGCCGCTCCTGCTCAGCGACGCTCGCGTTGTGCGCCGCCAGCTTCTCCCGCGCGGCCGCGAGCTTCGGCCCGTCGACCTCGGCGCGGTCGAGGACACGGCCGAGGTCGAGCGCGGCGCGGTCGAGGGTCCGCAGCGCCGCTTCGATCCGCTCGGAGGCCGACGGGTGCCCCCGCAGCTCGGCGGCATTCGGCGGCCACGCCCGGCCCAACAAGGCGGCCAGTCGAGCGGTGTAGGGCTCGACCAGCGCGATCAGGGCGCCGGCCCACGAGCCGGATTTCAGGTCGTCGGCGGCGAACTCCGGCAGCGGCGGGCGCTGCGCCGTGTCGGCCTCGCGCCCGGCGAGCAGGCCGACGACAACATGGGCAACCTCATGGGCCGCCGCGCCCACGAGGTCGACCTTCTCGGCGAGCGCGGCCGGGTGAGGCAGGGCGGCGACCCGCCGCGCCAACGGCTCACAGATCGCCTCGACCTCGGCCGACAGGCTGAACGATCCGGTGTAGACCAGCGAGAGGTACTTGCGTCGCCGTTCGCGCAGCTCGTCCTGCGAGTACGTCGGCGGTGGGGGCGGGTTCGCGGCGGCCGCCTCGGCACGCCGCCTCGAAGCGGGGATCGGGTAGGCCGGGTTGTCTCGATTCACGGGCTTCTCCCGTTCCGATCTCGGTGGTAGGGAGCGCGCGGAGCGGCGGAGAGAGTTCCCGATCACCGGGCCGCCGCCCCGCGCAGCTGTGAGACGAGCCGGTCGACGCCGGGGCGGCCGAGGTGCCCGGCTTCGGCGTCGACTGCGCGGCTGATGCGCCAGTACGCCAAGGCCTCGCGGCACTCGATGACGTCAGGGTCATCGTCGCCGCGACCGCGGCTGTACAGGTAGGCAAGTCGTCCGCTCCAACTTGCGGCGCTCCGCGACGCTGGGTCCGTGACCGTGGAACTCGTCATGATGGGAGATAGTAGACGGCGACCGTGCAACCGCAGCGGCGCTGCGCGGCTAGAGCGTGTCGACGAGGACGACCAGAACGGGTAATTGCCAACGGGTTTCGCCCATGTTCCACGTGAAACCGAGAAGCCAGACTTCGGTAGGTGTTGTGCGGCACCAGGTTCAGCGCTGCTGGCGGGCGAGCGGCGGGTTGATCTAGTCGAAAACTGTTGCGCGCGTTAGCGTGTCGCGTGTTGGTTGGCTGGTCAGACCTGATCTGCCCGTTCGGCCAGCAGCCGGTACAGGGTCGGCGTACTGACGCCCAGGTGCTCGGCGATGACCGGGACCGGCTCGCCGCTGGCGCGCATCCGTTCGGCGAGCGCGAGCTGCTCGGGCGTCAGTTTGCGCGGGCGGCCAATCGGCAGGTTGCGGGCCTTGCGGGCGGCCTTGGCGGCGTCCCGGCGTTCGCGCTGTAGCTCAAGTTCCAGTTCGGCCAGTGACGCCAGCACCCCGGCGATCATGCGGCCGGTCGCGTTCGAGGTGTCGATGCCCTCGCGCAATGATCGGATGGCGATGTCGCGGTCGCGCAGCTCACGAATGGTCAGCATGACCTCGGAGGCGTTGCGGCCGAGCCGGTCGATGCCGACGACCACGATGCTGTCGCCCGGCCGTACGTAGTCGAGCAGCGCGGCCAGGCCGGGGCGCTGCTCCTTGGTCGACGTGCCGGTGAGCTTGTCCCGGTAAATGCGCTCGGACGCAACACCTTCGGCTACGAGGGCGTCAGTTTGGGCGTCGAGGGACTGGTGTCCCGTGCTTACCCGGACATAGCCGAGAAGCGTTGTTGAGGGCGAAGCAATTGCGGTCGTGGTCATGCCCTCGATCTTATATCGAAACCCTGCGCGACGCTATTTCGATACGAGAGAACTTTCCATGTACGATCTTGCAGCAAAAGGCGCAGCCCTGGCGATCGACGCGCTCCCCGCCCTCGGCGACGGCAACGAAGCCCGTTCGCTCACCCAGCAGTGGGCCCGCGCCATCTACAAAGACCACCCCGCCGGACCCGGAATCACCGGCATTCACTATCGCTCGGGCTACAACAGCGGCGAGTCACTAGCACTGTGGGACTGCGATGCCGACGTCGACGTCGTGCGCGACGGTGGCGGCCATCCACAAGACATCGCACTCGACGACCCACGAATTCTTTTGCGCCTGCAGGTTCAGTTGCGCCGTCGCCGAATCAATGTCACCACAGTGCCTTCCAGCGAATGTAGCGAGTGTGAGAAAGAAGCACTCGCCCCCTGACACCGCGGCCTCGCCCACGACGTACTCGCCGAACAACACCAGCACCCCACCGACGCCGAATGCAAATACATCCGGTCAACGCGAGTCAACAACCTTTGTCGGCGGCAGGTCAGAGATTGACGCCTGCACCTACCTCGGCCACCCTCCGACCAAGATCAGATGGTGCTCGTTTCCACAACCAGCGATGGTGTTAGGGCGAATCACCGCGCAGTGGCGAGCATCTCGGCGATTTCGACGAACTTCACACGGGTCGGCCTATTTCGGCGCCTATCCTGAGTGCCCCGCGCGTCGGTGGTCTGCCACGGCTCGCCCCTAAGGGATCGGGCCGATCCCGGAGAGTGGGAGCGACCCGATCAACTACTTGGACGGCGGCTGGGAAGATTCGGGTCCGCGGCGTGACCCTTTCCGGCCGAATCGGTTTCGGCACTCTGCTTGCGGGCGCCGACGTTTCATGCTGGCCAATATCGACGCGCGAGGTCCGGCGCCCACCTGAGGTCTGGGTGAAGTTCGAAGGCTTGAAGTATCCGCGGTGTCGGTATTCCCAGTTGAGTCAGAAGGGATACGACAATGACCGTGACGGTTACCCGGACGATCGCGCTCATTTCAACTGCGGGAACGCAGTTTGGATTCGCCCCTGTGCGTCAAATTGTTTCGACCCAGGGTAGCAGGATGGGCACGTGACGCACATGCAGACGGGATTCGCCGCGGTGTCGCGGTGGACATCGGCGTCGACGTCGGCGACACCCTGGCGCTCATCGCCCGCTACAGCACGCTGGACGTGCTGTGCGTGGAGCCGTCGGACTACTTCCTGGCGTACCTGCGCGA
>Ga0207433_10016039_pt1 | contig 10578 bp, 8 predicted proteins | sample YelNatPaOPGAMG01_FD_187559 | JGI IMG/M metagenome (GOLD analysis project Ga0207433, IMG submission 187559) | Hot spring thermophilic microbial communities from Obsidian Pool, Yellowstone National Park, USA - OP-RAMG-01 (SPAdes) (version 3) | ecosystem: Environmental > Aquatic > Thermal springs >...
ATCCTGATTCTCATCAATAAACCACCAGGGATAGGCAGCCGCAAGCGTCATTGCCAGTTGGGGGTATTCTTTCAAGATTCTCAACGACAACATCTCGACTTCTACAAAATCCAGAGAGGATGGTGAACTTTTAAGAAGATATTCATGATAATCCCTTGCAAATTTTGCCCAGTTCAAGTCTGCTAAAGAGTTTAAGGAGTAGCCATCTACTTCAGGGAAATGTGATTCAAACTCGGTCTGATTATCGGGCTTATAGTGTAATCTACGGAATTTATCAAGATTGCTTTGGACATTTTTTGCATCCTTTTTCTTTGATGGAAATTTTTTCCCTTGGGATTTCAGCGATGAAGACAGCGCATTCTGTATCTCTTGTTGCGATGCAATCCTAAAAAGCTGCGGAACACTTCCTATTGGTAGTAAATTTGTGGCAGGTATGATAATTTCAGCGATGCAAAAGGCGTGAATGGTACCGACGTACATGCGTTCAGGGTCATAAACCCCCAATTCCTGAAATTCTTTGATTAATTTATTCGCCAGTTCTCTTGAAAAAGTGATGCAGACGAGCTTCTGAGGGTATTTAATTTTTTCTTCTAGAAGTAATTTTGCTGCTTTGGTTGTGAGCAAATAGGTTTTTCCGGTGCCGGGACCTGCAATCATTACCTGGCTGCCTTCTGCATACAACGCAGCACGTTGATCTTTATCCTGTTCTATGCAGGAAATTCGTTTCAAGTATTCTGACATTGGCGTTAGTTAAAATGGAATGTTTTCTTCGGGAAGTTGAGCCGTTTCTAAGGGCGGCAACGCTTTAACCGTATCCGGTTGTCTGCCGGAGACTTTTGCCATGATGTATCGAATTGCTCTTTCGATATAAGGCGGAACACGATTTGCATTCAATCTGTCTGCCAGTCTTTGCGCGAAGCGTCCTTTGCCCATTCCGCTCGTTTCAATGCGTTTGATGATCTCTTCAAAATCTTTGCTTTGGATAAGTCTTCTAAAATTATCTTCTTGCTTTTCGCTGGCATCAAGTTCGCGATAGACATTGCAAAATTCGTTCTCGTATCCCACATTCAGTAATTCCACTTCCAGAGTTTGTTCGTTGACGAAAATACCGGCTTGTGCCAGACCATCTCGAACCGCGCTTAAATCCTGACTTTCAAAATGCGTTTCGATTTCTGCAAGGTTCGTCGGGTTCAGTTTCTTTGCCAAATCCAGACCACGCTTCAAGCCTGTTACAGTGTTATTGGGGTCTCCATCGGTTAAAACGGCAAATGGAATATCTAAAAACTTGAGAAATTCTACATACGGGGTGAAGTCCGTCCCATAGACATTGCAAACGCTGATTCCTGCGCCATCGAGCGAGTGCGTTATATTACTAGACTCTTTCATCTTTTTAGCAAAGGCAGGCAGCAAAAACATCTCTGCATCACCCTCAACCAGCAAGACACCGCGCGCAAAAACCATTTCTCCGCGTGTAGCATCCAAATAGCGGTTGACATCCTTGTGCATTTTTACATCTCTGGCAGCAAAACCAGTCGTAGAACAAGCCTTTATTCCATTTTGAGTTCTTCTCAACACAACAAAATGGCAAGAATCCGATATGCTCACGATGGTTGGTGAATGGGTTGAAACAAGAAGCAAGTGTTCGTTTTTAAGCGCGTTCTCAAAGATTAACCGTTGCAAATGGGGATGTAAATGCGCTTCTGGCTCTTCTATGGCCAGGAAGACGTATTCTGGCTTGATACCCGATTTCGATGGCGCCTGGCGTAATCGTTCCAGGTAAACAAGCCAGGTAATCAAATACAACACATTGGAGAGTCCAAGGCTGGTTCTGTCTACAGGCAATTCCATCTCTACCATAAAGGTAAGCATTCTTTGCAAATCTTCCGGCTGGGATGCTGCGATTCCAATCATTGGGTCTATGGATTGCCCGCCCTCTGCGATGTTGCCTAACACCTCCCGAATCTCTTTTTGAAGGGCTTGAATTGGACTTATCTTTTGAAGTTTTTCGGCGGCTTTCTGAACGTCTTCAGCCACGCCTTTGAAATCAGGATTATTCACCAAACCCATTAACTCAACCAGACGGCGCAGCGGAGAGGTCCGCCAGGTTTGCATATCGCGCTCCATGTCGCGCAAGGCTGGGATGACGAGCAAACGGACGTATTCTCGAAACCGTCTTGCGCCCTCTTTATTGTCGGGATTTCCACCTGCATAACGAATTAGTTCATAATCATCTTCATTCTTAGCATCTTCTGGCTCAATGTCCTTTCGGGGTTGATAAACCACTGACATCTGAAAAGTAATGCCTCCGTTGCTGCTTTGGGTATGGGCATCGTGGCACGCAGCAAGTAAGTCCTTGTCTTTTTCTTGGTCAATCCCGCTAAACCATACATGGACTTCAATTTTTGTCCCTTTAAACTTGGTCATTCCCTGAGTAAAGTCGTTTTCAGTTAATATCGGGCGATAACTGGAATCCAACATCAAGCGCAACGCTTCGAGAAAATTACTTTTGCCAGTACCGTTTTCGCCCAATAAGATTATTTTTTCAGTTAAGTCAACGGAGATGTCTTTTAAGTTGCGATAATTTTTGATTTCGACTTTAGAGATGTACATCGTTCCACCTTATCGATGAAAAAGAATGCTTTCTTTACATCTCTCCCCGAAACGCCACTGCCAGAATGGATTGCTCCAGCGCATCCAGGTCGCGCAGGTCATGCTCCAGCAGGGCGTCCATGGCGCGGGTTTCTTCGGCGATACGCTCCATGGATGTCACGATGCGACGCTGTTCTGCCAGCAGTGGAGCAGGTATCTCTAATTCGGCTAGTTTTGTTGGCGCAAATCCTGCTTGCCCAATCCAGCGATTGCAGTTCGCTGCAAAGAAGCCGCTTAGCCACAATGTCCTGAGAGCAAGCAACAACCATTGTGGATTCAAGCGTTCTTGATCAATAACTCTGATGCGCGTCAAGTGATTCGAAAAAGCACATTCCATTGGCTTTCGTACAATTGCCGATTTACCAACCAATTCAACGCTGTTTGTGTTATTGAATAAAATATCCTCTTTTTGGAGATAGTAAGATACTGGATCAGAAACTCTATCGTCGGGAACATAAATCTGTTGCGTCAAGTCGAGTTCACCATTAATTCCGATGTTAAATGGACGAAGGTGAAGTAAACCTGTTTGTACTGCATATTTACGTGCACATGAAAAACCGCTCAAAATGTCAATGACTTCATCATTCAAACGAATTTTGTCCCACCCCCGCGGCAGTTCCCCCTGTGGATCGGGGAACACCTCCGCCATGGCGGATTCCATCACTTGCGCCAGGTCGCGGCGCATGGATTGGACATCTTCGCGCAGGGCGCGCACTTCACCCAGCAGCGCCTCCAGCCGCGCCACGATGCGTTGCTGTTCTGCCAGCGAGCGGGCGGGGTCATCGGGGTAGGGAAGAGGAACTGGAATTTTATACAAAACATCACGATTTAACCCAGGAATAGCAGCAGATTGTTGAAGTTGCGCAATTTGTTGGCTTCGTAAGTAGGAATAAAGAAATTTTGGATAAATATTGGTGGGAAATTCATCAATAAAAAATGTAGTATCAATAGGCCAACAAGCTGTTTCACTCCAATTAATTGCCCCTGCAGACCCCTTTCGTCCAATGATAATAGTTGCACCTCTTGTTAGAGGTGCATTGTGAAATCCGATAATACCATTTGAACCATAAATGGGTACGTTTCCACCCAATCGCCGCGTTTCTGGTAAACTTTTTCCATAGATTACTCTTACTAAGTCATTTAGTTTCCTCCACTCCCACCCCTGCGGCAGTTCCCAGCGTTTCATCATACTTCCTCCTCTCCATTGCTCACTAGCGCATGCAGGCGTTCCAACGCTGCCTGCACCTCGCGCTGGCGTTCCAGCAGGCGGGCAGTCAATTCGGCGGGGCGCGGCAGGGCGGCGCGTTCGTTCTGGTAGGGGTTGCGGGCGCTCAGGTCGTAGCTGCGCTCGCGCAGGTCGTCCAGCGTTTCCACCCACGCCCGCGGGGTTTCACCATTGCGGCTTTGCTGGCGGGCTTCGGCGGCGGTGGGGAAGGGGCGCTGGCATTCGCCGTGCATGTAAGCGCGCCACCGCGCCCACAGGCGGCGGGCTTCTTCAAAATGCTCGTCCAGAATCGGGCTGCCCTTGCTGAACTTCTTCAACCCGGCTGGCAGGGGCAGTTCGTAGTACCACGTCTCATTGCGCGCCAGCGGGTTCCATTCCAGAGAGCCTTCCGCGCGCTGGAAAAACAGCAACGCGGTTTTGACGTCCGAATAGGGCGCAAAAGCGCCCGGCGGCAGGCTGACTACCGCCAACAGATGGAAATTCTCCAGCAGGGATTTCTTCACCTCGGCAAACGCCCCGCCGCGGAAGAGTGTGCCTTCGGGAACGACGACCGCCGCGCGGGCGTTGGGGGTTTGTTTTAACTTTTTAAGAATATGCTGGAGAAAGAGCAGTTCGGTCGCATTGCTGGGGACGGGGAAATTTTCCTGAATGTGACGGCCTTCCTTGCCGCCAAAGGGCGGATTGGTCATGACAATATCGAAGCGCTCTGCGATGCTCGTTTTGACATCCTCTTCCAGCGTGTTGCGGCGGGTAATATTCGGCGTGGTGATGCCGTGCAGGACGAGGTTCATCGTCCCCAAAAGAGCCGCCAGGGCTTTCTTTTCCTGTCCGTAAAAGGTGCGCTGCTGCAGGGTTTCGGCGTCTTCCAGGGTAAGGGCTTGCTTTTCCATGTACAGGTAGGCTTGCGCCAGAAAACCCGCCGAACCGCAGGCCGGGTCGTACACCGTTTCTCCGATGTGCGGCTCAATCACCTCCACCATGAAACGGATGATCGGCCGCGGGGTGTGGAACTCGCCAGAGATTTGATTTTCCTGCCCCATCCGCGCCAGCAATTCTTCGTAGAAGCGGGTAATGGTGAAGATGTCACCCTCACGCTCAAAATCAATCTCGTTGATGATGGTCAGCACATCCTTGAGGTTGTAATCCGAAGCGCACACGGGCACATTGCGTACCACCGCTTGGCCCCCCATACTCTCATCGGAGAAAAGTTTGGCGATGGTCTCTGCCAGCGGCGAACCGTTCAGGCTTGCCAGCCCCGGCAGCAGCCGGCCGCGCACAAAGGTTACCAGTTCACCCTTGCTCGAGTCCCATTTCTTCAGTGCTTCCGGGCTTGCCCAGACATCCCAGGCTAGATCAGGCGGAAGGATGGGCATGTAGGATTCGCTGCGGAAGGCTGCTTCGCGTGCTCGCCTTTTCTCTTCCTGATCGAAAAATTTGAGAAACAACAACCAGGCGAGATGTTCGGTGTACTGCATCACTCCGCCTACGTTGTTGTCGCGGCGCAGGATGTCGCAGGCGCGCCACATCTCGGCGCTCAGGTTGTCGTTGATGCGATGATTATTCGTCATAGGGTTTCCTTGCCGGCAAGCATGATTTATGGATACAAACGGCGCTGAATTTCCAACAATATCTGGTGCAGAGATTGATCGCCGCCAAACCGCTGGCTGATGCCATTCAATCCGCCCCAGGCTTTGAAGGCAGGCAGACGAAAGATGCGCGGGTTGGCAATCTCGTCCACCCCGCTAAGGCGATACTGCTCCAGCAAGGCTGCAATGATCTGACGCTGGGAAGGCAAGAAAGCATTCAGCCAATCGGCATTCCGTTGCATAAAGGCGCTATACCGCTCCTTGCGGGTAGGAATGGGTTGGCGCTCAAACGCCACATACGCCAGCACATCAAAGGCATCCGCCTGCTGAACGCCCAGCACCTCTGCTAACACCTCCGGATAAACGCTGTTTTGCTGCAATTGTCTTTCGATGTTTTGTCTCTGGCTTTCTTCTTGCCATGCATGGACCAGCATTTCCCAGCCGGGCAATAATTCGAGCGTTTTCTCGCGCGAATAATCCACATACTGCTCCAGCGTTAGCGGCTCGTTTAGTCCGGTAATGAAAAAAGTGGCTTCCTCGGCAATGGTCACCTGCAAATTCCTGACGATAATTTGCCGGTGTTCCTCTTCTCTCAGCGGGGAAAGCTCCAAATCCAGGGTAACAGGAGAGCCATCCTGCGTGGTAATGGTCTTCTGCTGCCGTTTCAGGCGCGGTCCGTATGCGATAACCGTTACCTCTCCCACCGGCAGTCCCTCGAAGCGGTATTGTCCCTGCTCGTCGGTCAGGATCGGACCGCGCTGATCATTGGGTGCTGCCATGACGACTATACTTGCTCCCTGAAGTAATTCCCCGCTTTCTGCCAAACGCACCGTACCCTGTAAGATAGCTGTCTGAGCGCGGTTGGGAAGAGGCGTTTCTATCGGGCGAGGCGGGCAATCCCAGCGTGGATCGAGCAGGCGGGTAGCATTGGTGTAATCAACGATGCGGAACCACAGTTTACCGGTCGCCGGGTCCAGACGGCTGCCGCGCCCGATGATTTGCTTGAAGAGAATGGGCGACGAGATGGTTTTCAGGAAGACGATGTTGCGGCAAGCGGGCACATCTACCCCGGTGGAGAGCAGTTCGGCAGTGGTTGCCACCACAGGAGTTTTCCGGTCGCTATCCTGGAACTGACTGAGCCAGCGCTGCGCCTGTTCGCCTTCCTCACTGACGATCGGCACAGCATAATTTTCACCCAGCCCCAAATCGGCAAATTCATTATTCAGCAGGCGGGCAACTTCCTGAGCATGTTCCATATCCACGCAAAAGACCATAGTCTTGTGCATGGGTCCAAACTGACGCAACAACTTTGCCAGGTGTCTGACCAGCGTTTGGGTGCGATCGGGCAGGCGTATCTCGCGCTCAAAGTTAGGGGTGTGATATTCCTCGCGCAGTTCGGCATCTTCCGGCACAACCAATTCGGCGCCTTGCTCCAAAACCTGTGCGATATGCAGTCCGTTTTTATCTACACTGCTGAGCACACGATGAACTTTGTAGGTGGCCAAAAAACCGTCTTCGATTCCCTGACCCAAACTGTATGTGTACGCTGCAGGCCGAAACACGCCCTTAGAAGGATCTTGCGGGTCAAGGGGAATGGCTGGTTCTTCGGCGCAAAAATAGGCGTAGGTATCTACGTTTTCATCCTGCTTGGGGGTGGCGGTCATCCCTAGATGGATGGCAGTCTCTAAGTGATCCAGAATCTCTTTCCAGGTGCCAAAGCCAGAGCGATGGGCTTCATCAATGATGACGATGTCGAAAAAGTCGCGCGGAAATTGTTCAAACAGACGTTTTTCTTTGGGATCCAGCGCCCAGAGCGTCTGGTAAATGCCAAAGTACAAATCATGCTGCAGGCTTAAACGTCGTTTGCCGTCCAGCATGAAACGCGGGTCCCCATGCTCACCTGCAAAAGGGCTGAAGACATTGTAAGCCTGATTGCGTAATACCTCACGGTCGGCAAGGAAAAGCACCTTGCCTGAGCGCCCTCGTTGCTGATGCAGCCAGCCTGACTTGATCAGTTTCCAGACAATTTGCATGGCGGTGAAGGTTTTTCCCGTACCAGTAGCCATGGTCAGCAGGATGCGCCTTTGCCCACGCATGATACGCACCAGAGTTTCTCGAATGGCGGCTTCCTGAAAGTAGCGCGGTTCGCTGCCGTGGGTCAAGCTAGGTGGGGCATAAGGGTGCAAGAGGGGGTTGCGTTGTCGGGCAGCAGTTACGGCGGCATTATATTGCGGGCGTAATTCGCCAATTTGCTTTTCCACCTCTTGCGGCGAGTGAATGCCGGTGTTTAACGCCCAGCGCTTCCACAATTCATCGGGGGAAGGAAATTCTTTTAGGACGCGGGTAGTATCGCTGAATCCATCCCATTCGATAATCTCATGTCCATTGGTGGCATACGCGAACATAAGATTGTTTTCACGGGCATAGCGCTTGGATTGTTCCAACCCCGTACTGGCTGGCACATCTTCGGCTTTGGCTTCCACCACTGCAATCGGGAACGCGTCCGTATAACGTAAGAGATAATCGATGATGCGTGGTTTTTCGCGCTCAGCCCTCCCTCCGCGCAACACGACTCGCCCGTGTGTGTACTGCCAGTCCGGTCGGTAATAATGCTCGCGTGTAACCTGACTGCGCGTCCAGCCCGCCCGGTTGAGCAAAGGGTCAATTAATTGGGCACGGGTATCGGATTCGTTGAGTGGCATGGATCATACCGTTTGCTGATAAGATTGTTTAATAAGATTAAAAACCGATTCAAGTTGCTCTTCGTTATCCAAGTTGACTTCAACATCTCCAGTCCCCCAATGACCTACATTAGTAACATCACGGGCGAGGCGGTAAGGATCCTGCAGATCATTAGGAGCAATATCCAGCCAAATTTTCAAACGCTTTGTCTGTATCCATACTTCACAAAAGTTTTTACCGTATTTGTAAACCACATAATTTTTCACTGCTTTTTCAGTGATATCCTCTCCAAGAGAGAAGATCCTTTCTTGTAAATGTTTAAAAAGGTCAATGATTTCAGGGGGTTTACCTTTTAAATGATCTTCAACGGTAAATCCTGTAGTTTGCTCATCTTCATCTTTCGTAATTTGATTTTCCATCACAGAAGGAAGGCGTTCTTTCTTCATATTTGGAGCATAAATTGGCTCTAAGTAAAACAAATCCTCTCCATACAAACGATAAATCCATAACTCAATGTTGGCTCCGATGCGATTGACGGCATATTTATCATATTCGGTGAAGACTTCTGCTATTAAGATCAAGCGGGGATTACTCCAATCAATTGAAATATTGCTTCCTAAGACCTGCTGAGCTTGGACTGTGAAATCTCCTTTATGATCAAGGAGCCAATCCAAGTAAAATAGGCCTTGATTGACTACGTTGTAATTGTTCGTTTTTTTGTATTCAATGATTACTGGCGTTCCATCTTGATCCAAGCCCAGAGTATCAATCCGTCCGCGCTGACGGTCTCCGGTTGTAAATTCACTGGCTATGAAGCGAACTCCCAATAAAGTGTCGAGATTCCTTTCAACCAATCGCTGTAACGTGCGCTCGCGTGAATATGTCTGTACTTTGATTTGTGCAACGCTTTGATCGCTAGAGATGCGGAACAAGGGCATAAGACACCTCTTACTTTATTAAAATCCGCCCGCGGCTGGCGGTCAACTTGCGCGGGCGGCAAAAGTTTGTTAGGATCATTATTGCCGCTGCGCGCCGCAACCGCATCGTAGCCTTTCCAGCCTCGCCGGTGGCCATCGGCGGGGCCGTATGGATTAGTAATAAGAATATATCAAAATTCATCGCGGGTCAATGAAGGCGAACTGAACGCAGTTGGGCTTTCATCAGGGCTGGGGGTCGTTGTGCGTCGTTTGGCTCTTGCCATTTCACGAGTTGATTAGCCTGCTCTCTTCATATGGCATGTTCCCGAAAACTATGTTTATCGCATTAATGCTCTAAATACTCTTTGAATCTCACCATCTATCCGGTTATTCGTCTTCCTTTTTGCCTGTCGCCGAGTAACCGAGCTCCTCCAATCTTTGACGGGCGCAGGCAAGTTCTTCTGATGAAAAGAGGGGCTGAAAACGCGGATCAAGTGCCAATGCTTCGATAGAAAGATGCAGTAAATTCTTTTTCCATAGTGTAAATTGACCCTCTTGAGGCTCTGCCGATTTCAGCAAATGACGGGCTGTGTCCAGCGCTCCGTGCTGATCAAGCATACGGACGAAGTGGGTTGGGTTATAGCCATGTTTTTTTACAGGTTTCCGTCGATTCCCGTACAACCCGTTCAAATTCGCTTTCAAGGCCGTTCATCCTTCTCTCCTTTGAAAGGATCAAGAACTACTATCAACCAGCAAATCCCGAAATTCGAGAAATCCCCGGCTGCTCATATAGTGTGTATCATGCTCTCTGCAGCCTACAGGTCCACCCCCACGCGTGTGGGGAAAACTGGAAGAACGGCTAAATGAACTGGAACGAAAAAGGTCCACCCCCATCCGTGTGGGGAAAACTGCACACCAGTGATTATTTTGGGCAATGAACAAACATTGTACCACTAGGGCCGATTTTCCAGCACCAGCCCGGGTAATTGGGCTCGGGCACGTATTCATACTTCGGACGTGATATTATCGGGGTTGCCGTGGTATAGATTACAGGGCTCTGTGTCGTAACATTATGCCCATCTGGGCTTTGCCCGCCCAATAAAGCAAGCACGAGGAAGAGGGCTAATATGACACCGGTCACTATAAACGATACTTTTATGTAAGTCCACATATGGGCCGCGCCAAGTTGGGCGGCCAGTTTGCGCCTGCACCCCAGGCACATATAACGTTTATAGTACCGGTCGAATTTGACCTCTCTTGCCGGAAAAGTTTTCCGACATTCCTCACAAACTAGCGTTTGTTCTTGAACTGACGCGTCCATCTTGGCTCCCTTTCGTTATTTGTCAACAGGTCTTGGAATCAACGGTCCACCCCCACGCGTGTGGGGAAAACGAAGACCTCTCATTCCACCCAAGAGAGCTGCCTCATTCCAACCGATCATGACCTCGAAAACGCTGCGAGTTTGTCCAAAAACGGTAATGGGTTCATGTGGAGGGGTCATTCATTAGCCGGCATATCC
>Ga0207433_10016041_pt1 | contig 10577 bp, 13 predicted proteins | sample YelNatPaOPGAMG01_FD_187559 | JGI IMG/M metagenome (GOLD analysis project Ga0207433, IMG submission 187559) | Hot spring thermophilic microbial communities from Obsidian Pool, Yellowstone National Park, USA - OP-RAMG-01 (SPAdes) (version 3) | ecosystem: Environmental > Aquatic > Thermal springs...
TGGGAGCGGGTTACCAATTTCAGGTGGCCCAGTCAAGACACGAAATCCTGATATGGACGTCGGCACTCTGTTACAACGCTGTCACCTTCAACTGCGATTGACACCATTGATGTCACTTGACGACCTTCGTTTGTTGCTTAAACAGGCTGTTCGCCAGGTGTCGGTTGACGGCAAGTTCATCGAGGACTGGTTTATTATCCTGTGCAAGAAAGATGTCTCTCGTTACTTTTTGCCACAAAATCACCTGATGACAACGTCAGTGTTTTATGATAAGCGCTGTTTGATGCCGGTATTAGGTCATGAGGTGCCGTTGTTGTCGGCGGATTCACCGCTTTATTACACAGAGGATGATTGGCAGGACGAGGCAAGCGGTGCGAAGCCTTCTGAGTTCGTTATTCACATGGCGTTGAATGATTTTTGGCCGTTGCAACTGATGCGCAGTCAGTCGGGTTTCGGCCGTAAAGTCATTACTATTTTGTCTGCACCGGCATCTGATGGTGAAATTCCGCCAAGTGCACCGGTCTTAGGAATGATTGAGTGGTTATGGACTTCAGGCTCGGTATTACATTGGCCTTATCAGACCGGGGCGTTTTATCAAATGCCCACCACCAATGGCAACCTTACGGTTTTTTGTCGTGTGGCCGATGAAGAACCTGTGGCGGATTCCGTTACCTATAATGACATGTTATCTGTTTTGTATCTCAGCAAAACGCTCAGTTTATCATTGTCATCAGAAGACGACGAAAGCGACCAGGTGCGCAGCCTCATTTATGAGGAAATTGCTCGAGCAGGCACAGAAATGTTGCGAAGCCTTTGGGAAAGACCATATTAAGGAGTTAAAACAATGTCTACAGTTTCTTATACCGATTATCCCGAACCGGTTGCCGGAGGCGGCGTTCGGCGGCTTGTATGGACAAACCTTCAAAACGGTGATGACGGTCAATGGTATGCATTGACCGGTGCGAAATATCCTGATAAGTCTGTTCATGTGTATGGGACTTTTGGAAGTGGCGGCATGTTGGTTATCGAAGGTTCAAATCAATTTAATACATTCGACAACTATGTTACTTTAATGGACTCTTTTGGAAACAACCTTAGTTTTGCTGCGGCGGGGTTGAAAGAGATTAACCAAAACACTTTTGCCATTCGTCCTCGGGTGATCGGGGGTGATGCTACTACGAGTCTCACAGTTGTCATTTGCATGAGAAGAGAAATTGGTCAATAATGGAAAAACTGTGAAACAAAAAGTTGTCTTACAAAATTGGAACCAAGGTCTTTGGACTGATGGGCCCGCCTGCAAAGCTGGACCGTTTCAAATGACCTATTGTGTCAACATGACGACGACTGATATTGGTTCATTGCGTACCCGTCCAGGTTGCGGCCGCTTTATGTCGTTGCCTAATACTATTGACGGCGTCTATGTTGGTGATGCACACTTTTTCAAGGATAGCAACAATCTTATTTACCGAAATACAATAACATTAGGCTTCTATCAGAGTGGCTCGTTGTTATTGGTAGCCGATTGCTCGACGCTTGGGGTCGATGGTGACATCTTGTTTTTCCCGTATGCTATGCAAAAATACCGCACAGGCGTTAACAAATGGGGAATCCAAGAAGTGCCTGAGGCACCGTCGGCATCCATCGGCGCAGCTGGCAATTTGAGCGGTACCTATTCTTATCGAGTCACCTATTACAACAGCAATACTCGCACTGAAAGTTCGCCGTCAGGTGAATCAAATACAGTTACGGTTACCAGTCAAAATGTCAATCTTACTTTGCCTACCGTGTGTACTGACCCGCAGGTAGACACGCTGCGAATTTATCGCAATATCAATGGAATCCCGTCGTCATTTTATTATTTGACTTCGGTCACTTTAGGAACATCAACTTATATCGACAACACTTTGGATGCCGGTTTGGGCGACCCACTTGACCTTAACATGTTCAGCTATCCAGGCATCGCCAGTGTTTGTGGCCGTTACAAGAATCGTCTTTTGTATTCCACGACCACCGAACCACGTTACATTTATTACTCTTACAGTAAATATCCGGAAAAATATAATCCGTTGATGACTGAACAAGTGCTTGCCACCGGAGATGTTTGTGTAGTTATACACTCAAGCGGCGACTATGGTTATATATTTGGCAAGCAAACAGTATATATCATTCAGATTACTGCAAACGACGTCCTGCAATTCATACGGACAGATATCGGCCGGGGTTGCATGGGCCAGACAGTTGCCACCGGTGCATATGGTGTTTACTTTGTGTCAGATGATGGCATCTATTTGATTGACGGCTTGTCGGCCAGTAAGGTCTCACAACCGGTTGATTCTTTGTTTCGTGGAATCGACCGTGGCGGCCTGTCAACCATCAAGAATTGGGATACTATCAAAGGCATGTGTGTTGGCGGTAAATATTACATGACTTATGAGGGAAATGACAACCAGTATCATACTTTAGTGCTTGATGAACAATCACTTACTCAGGGAACAGGTGCAAGATTTGAACATTATACGGGTTGGCGCTATGTAACCAAGCCACTTTCCGGGACATTCCCGGTAGTAGGCCTGCCGAACAGTGTTGGTCTCCAAAGTTGGAATTACATTTATGACGACGACCAGGCGATTTTCAGTGCCTGTGGTTTTAACCTGACACTTGCTCCTACTATGTTAACTGACATCCGTCAAATTCGTTTGTCAGTTGAATGCCAGGGCACACTTACCATTGAGTTGTGGGATGCCGACCAGTTAAAGTATTCAACTACCTTGACAAATGTTAATTTCTCTGACGGTTATCAAAAAATTAACACACCGATTGGCGTCTATTTCTTGCAACCGGAATTACGCATATCTTCGAATTCATCATTTGAATTGCGTTTTGTCGAAGCAGATTTATATGGCGTGAGGTATGAGTCCCATGAAGCTTGGAAGTCGGCAGCTTTTAGCTTTGGGAAAGGAGCTTAAAGTTCGTCTCGATACTGAAGATGTAGAGACGACTATCTTGACGAGGTCGTTTCCCACCCGCCAGGCGAACGAAGAGTATAAAAACGATGCGGTGAAACCACTGCATTTGGGGCTTACAGTAACTGCGAATGCGGCAGGCGAAGTCAAATTGTATGTTAACGGAACACAAATAGTAGCTCGTGGTTACATTCCACAGGCCAACGCTCCATGTTTTTTGACGGCAATTATCAATCCTGGTGAATCATATTGGTTCACTTCAAATGCAAACGGCTTTCAAGTACTTCATTGTGTTGAGGTCGTATGAAAATCCGTGAAGTGAAATCGTCAGACGTCGGTATGATTGCCTATTTGATACTTAAATGGGACAATGAATTACCGTCATGGGTGAAACAGGTCCACGGCCGGGCGGATTATGCCGAACGTGCCGCCCGGTTGGTGGTTGACAATCCCAGCAAATTCATTGCTCGTCTGGCACACGCGGACGACGGCCAGATGATTGGTGGTTATTGCATCAATCGAGCAACAGGAGTTTTTAACCCGGAACCATACGGCCAATTGTTAATGTGGTATGTCCTGCCGTCATTTCGGGGCAACAGATTATATGGTCTGCGCCTTCTGGTGGATGCATTACGCATGGCTAAAAAAGAAAAACTTATCCGCCTTGAGGCCTTTCCCTGGGCGGACCAGGAAAACGTCGAGCGGGTACTGAACCGATTGGGCTTCATTGAAGCCGTACATGTATGGGTGACATGATGGGCAAGGATGTTGATGTCAGTTCGTTGACCAATATGGGCCGTCAGATGTTGAATTTCGGCCAGGATGTCTATAATTACGGTAGAGGGCAATATGAATCTTTCGCCGTACCGCAATTGCAAGAAATGAAAAAGATTGTGAGCGGCGACTATTCATCACCATTGGCCTCTAAAATAATGGCTGCACCGACACAGACAGCGGCACAGGCGAGCGGGCAGGCAAAACAACAAGTGCTTGAGGGTGGCTTGGGACCGGTGCAGACACAACGATTATTGTCAACAATTGATACTGAGAAAATGAATACATTATCGACACAGGCCATGTCGATGGTCAGCAACATGTTACAGTCATTAATAGGCAGTGGCCAAACCGCTTGGCAAATAGGAACACAAGGTGGCCTTGGCTTTAGCGGGCTAGGCAGTAACATGATGCAGACGGGTTACTCGTTGCAGTTGAATCAACAAATGGCGCAAAATAAACTGTTGTCTGGCGCTATCGGTCAAATTGCCTCATTAGGTACGTATATCACAGGACCCGAAGGTCTTGGCTTGTGGGGTGCAGCAGAATGAACTTCATGACTCCTCTTGGTTCGGTAGCAGGTGGTGTATTTCAGGGACTTGCTTTGACGCGTGAACAGCAAGAGCAAGAGCGCTTGCGAAAACAACAAGAGTTTACAAATGCCCTGAATGTACTTACTCATGTCATGACATCACCGAATGTAACTCCTGAAGCACTTGAATACACGTCCAAATTGTTGGGACCTGTATTTCAAAAGCAAGGAGTTACATTGCCTCAGATACCGCAAATCAAGCCAAAAGCGTTACAAGATTTTGAAAATATGGCTAAAGTCATTGAAAAGGGACAGGAGGAAGTCAAAGCAGGAAGAATGACGCAAGATCAATTCAATGCTCTTCTTGACATAAAACATGACCCAACAAGGGAAAAGACAATGTTAGTTCCGTTTGGAGACCAAATGTATGAGGTCAGGGTTTCCGATGCGGATGTATTTAAACAAGGAATGGCCAACTTAAGACAACAAGAACGACTTGCCACTCGTGGCGGCGGTGGTGGTAGTCGTCATGGCGGTTATAGTCGTGAAGGAAAACCAAGATCAATTACGGGTCTTGCGGCTGAAAAGTTGAGAGCAATTGAGGAAATTCTGACGCAAGGTGACACCGAAAAAGCACAGGCCTTGCTTGATGAATACAACGCATTGGCCGAGCAACAAAGAATGTCTCAGTTCGACATCGTACAGAAGAAAGTTGGAGGCAAGGACGCATTCTTTCTTCATCCGAGAGGCTCAAAAAGTGCCGAGTCAACTAAGACAAAAGGTGCCGAGCCAACTAAAAAGATAAGGCCAGACGAGCAGGCAAAGAGACAAGGACTCAATTTAGTCCCATTGAAATAACGGAGTAAAGATGAAGAAACTATCTGATATGCAAGAAGGTGACCTGGCAAAGGATGCACGCACTGGTATTATTCATCGGTGGGAAGGTAATAAATGGGTACCTGTGTATCGTGAAGGACAAAGCTTGCCGAATTATCTTGTTGATAGAGCAGTCAAAGGCTTTGTTGATTTGCCGTTTGTGCCTTCTTCTATTGTAGAAGGCATCTCCCGACGTGCAGAACAGTTTGCGCCACCTCCGGGTACATGGGCACACACCGCAGGCGACGTGGCGGAATTTGCGGGTGGCCTTATTCCATACGGAAGTGCATGGAAATGGTCGGCAAAAGGGCTTACAAAATTGCCATGGCTCAAGAAAGCGGTGACCTCACCATGGATAAAGGGATTGTTGTCGCGGGCGGCAGTCGGCGCTGGAGCAGGCGTTGCTTCTGACGTTGCGACTCAAGGCCACAAAATGACACCGGAGGGAGTCGCAGGCAGTGCAGTATTAGGGGGACTTACTGGAGTCCTTTTTCCTAGTGCAATTGGTAAGACGAAATTGCCTCCGGTATTTCTTTCTGAAGAAGGAGGCAAAATCCTTGAAAAAGGAGGCGAAAATATTGGAGAAATAGAAGAATCAGTTGATGAGGTGATGAATACTTTAAAGAAAAAAATACCTGGAACTGAAACATCGACTTCTGTACCAGAATCAACTCCTGTACCGAAATCACCGTCGTCTTCCACACTGCCGTCTTCTACATCATTGCCGCCTTTTGCATCGCCGACATTTTCATACATTACGAAAGATGATGCTGCTAAACTCGCAGAGAAAATTCGTCGTAACATGAATACATTACTATCACATACACAACCGCCTCCAGTGTCAGAAGCTCCTCGTATTCGGTGGGGGGAAGGAAGGGGTCCTCTCACTGCTAAAGAAGCACGCAAGGCGGCAGGGGACATTAAAAAACAACTGAAGGGAAAACGCGCTGTAATCATAGGTGGCATGCCGCTTTTGCTTGATGAAGATGATATTGTTAATTATTACAATAATCAGATAGCCAATCAAAAATAATGGTCTCACTCGTCACAGAATATCTCGCCAAAGCAATTCCTGCAGCTGGTGGCCGCATAGTTCCTATTCTGCGGCATGCTGAAGAGTACTTCGCCAAACAACCTGAAGTCCAAAAAATAGTTCGTAAACAGATATTGCCAGAAGCCGTCAAGTATGTATCGTCGATTTGGAAGGTGCATCCGACGACGGCCATGTTTAAGGTAATGGACCAGGCGATGGTTGACGAGGGCGCCATGATGCGTGGCATTCGTGACGTCGCAAAGATGGCCGAAAGAGGCGAAGTACCAAAAGTCGTCAAGCCCATTTTACCTGCGGACACCAGGTCGATTGAATTGCAACGCACTATTCATGCATTTAACCGCAAGGCAATCGAATACGAAGCTCGGGGACAAGCGAAGGTTGCCGAAAAATTACGGAATACCGCACAGCATCTTTCAAAGGAAATCGAAGGCGAGCGTTACATCGAGGACCTTCCGCGGATTGTCCACGCATTGCCGTTGTCGCCATTGACCAAATTCGACTATGCCCTTGGCATGAGCCGTAACCTGGTAATGGATGCTGCATCATCGTTTACTTCATATGGTGCAACCTTCAAGGACCTTGGCGCCTGGTGGCGGACAGTTGCCCGTGGCATTGAAGATGTCAGCAAAAATCGGCTGTTTAATCGACAGATGGGCAAGTTGTATATTAATTTGCAGCCTAAACTCTTCGGCCTCACCCGGGTACTCGAATCAATCAACAGAGTTGACCGGCAACTGGAACGGTTAGTTCCCAGCATCAAGTCTCCGGAACAAAGCAAGCGTCTGATAAAACTCAAGGCTGAAAGAGAAGACCTTCTCGGCCAGTTCAAAAAGTTGTTGACTGATGTAACCACACAACGATATACGGCCTTTAAACCGTGGTTTGAGAAATATGCCGACGTCCGCATTGCATTGTATCGTGAGCCGTATACCCGGCATTGGGTCGAACACCTGATGTCGCCGGAAGAAAAGCGAGTTGCCGAGCTGCACCGACAATTGATGCAGAATATGCGGGAACACGCAGAGTCTCTTGGCATGAATGTATTGGATGCCGATAAAGAATACATCACGCATCAGTTCAAAATGCTGACTGATTGGGGTGCAGAAGGATTGACCAGGCGTGAACGAATGGGCTTGATAGACAAGTTGGCACCGCCGTATACCAAGTTTGCCTCCCGAGCGCTCGGCAGTCAATTAATGTATCCCACTATTCACGGAGCGACAGAAGGTTATCTGCGAAGCGCCAGCCGGATGATGGCCCTGCGGGCCTGGGAGAACAAGTGGCGGCCGCTGTTTTTGGCAACCGGAGGGCGCAAATTGTCACCCGCACTTTCTGAGTGGCCCCGTCTCCAAAAGCTTGCCCAGGATTATTACACTAAACTGCGTGACTATGCCTCTGACGACCGCATCTTTGACAAATTGACCCGTGGTTTTACACGATGGATGTACCTGAGCAAAACCGGCCTGTCGCCTTCAGTTGCCAGGAAACATGCTCAGAAATTTATGACTCTGATGACCACCAATCCTATTGACGTGGTGCGGGTAATGCCGCACGTAATGCGTAGCGGCTTTGAGTTGTTGACTCAACGTGCCGGGGTTGAGCCGCAATCCGCCGCCCGCCTCATGCGCAACATGACTGCGACCCGTCAATTTTTTGAGACTTTCAGCGGCCTGACGTCACGTGAACGAGAATGGCTTACCAACAGCATCAATGTCCTTTCGGCCTTTCCCACGAACTTCATTGAAATGTTTGAACGCGGCACCGCAGTATTAGCCGCATTGTCTCGGGCCCAGCGTAAGGGTTTGTCATATGACCAGGCGCTGCGGGGCATGTGGGAACTCTTGTTAAATCATTCATTTATCGGCGCAGTTGACCGGCCTCTATGGTTACAAAAGAACTGGCAACAAATGTTAGGCGTATTCAGTTACACGCCATACAGGATTTTTGACACCACCGTAAAGCGCCTGTTGTTGAGCCTTCCGGCCAAACATGTCCGTGAAATGCAGGGACAACTATTGCAATATGCCTGGCGGTTTCCCAAGGATGTGTTCGGTAACGAGTATGTCAAATCGACGATTGCAGTAGTCACGGGAATCGGCCTGTTGGAGGAATTAGCAAGACGAACGCTTGACGCCAGCATTTGGCGTGAGGCACTGTTAGTGACGCCGTTTACTCGTGAGGACCCGACCGGTCAAGGACTGTTGGGATTTGGCGTCAATCTTAACTTCTGGCCTATAGACTTATTTCAAAAAGTCGAAGAACGGGGGAATTCCATTCGTGCCTGGAAGTCGGCACTTCGCCAGATGTTGCTTGAATTCCCGCAATTCCGCCGCATTCGCAAAGCGCTACAGGGTGAGATTTATCCACAGTATGCCAGGAGTCCAGTGCGGCAAATATTTGCATTACCGGCACATTCTGTAGTTGAAGAGAAGGCAAAACGCTCCAAACAGCGTCGAAAGAAATATGAGGAAAAACGTCTCAAGCGTGCCGAAGAAATGGAGCTTTGGTAACCTGATAATGACAAGCATGAGGAACATGGTGAAAATAAACGAGGTCAACAAGTGGAAGGAAACAAAAAATCTAATGACTACTGTCCAGTACACAATTTGCTTACCCAGGAAATTGAACGGATAAATGAGATGCTATGGGGATTACAACGTGAACGTCATGATATTCGTATTGACAAATTAGAGTCGGAAATGAATGAACAAAAGAAATTTGTAGACGAGATGAGAAGAATAATATGGATATGGAAAGGGAGTTTGATGTTGGCTGCCTTTATTGGTTCAATCGTAGGAACGATATTGATTAAAATTTTTCTTAGAATCGAGAGGTAAAAGATGTTTCTCAAAAGCTGGAAGACTACTGTTCTTGGCATTTGTTCGTTTATAGTTGGTGGGCTTATGTTTACCAAAGTCATTACAAACGAACAGGGACAAGTCTTGATGTCCCTGTTGGTGATGTTAATTGGAATTTTTTCCAAAGATGGGAATGTGACGGGAAATACTCAATCAGACAAATAATATTTCAACACCGAAGCAATGGCATCCGGACACGAATATATTTGTTCGCCGTCCACCGTTATAGGACTAGGACACCGGATGCCGCCTAATGCTCTGATAATCTGTTCCTTTTTGACACCGCTGTTAAGTGAAAAGGTTATCAGCCTGCCAATGGCATCACACCAGGACATCGGGCAACCGCCCGCCTTTCCCAAGCGAAAAAATACTTCCCTGTAGTTTTTGTTTTCACTCTCGTTTATAGTGATGTATAATTTGCCGCACCCGCATTTGGTGCTGACGGTATAACCGCTCATCTTTTCCGGCCGTTCAATCATTGTCTGTCCTCACGGTTGTCAATTGATTTGTCACTCCAGAGGCGACAAACGTTTTGTCCGGTCCAATTAATCAGCTCACGAAACTGCGATACTGTTAACGCCTTCGCCTTTGACTTGTCGGGTTTTACAGGAAAAATGAACTTGGTATTGCCGAAAAATATAGCAGCAATTACTGCTTTACATAGTTCAAAGTCAGGTGTATGACAATACCAGCCTACGCAACCGTCGAGGTAAACATCATCCAAGGCATCAGTTAATACATCAACAAACTGCAAATTGACCTGTGCCGGGAACATCTCCATTCGGTGAACAAGACAGATGCCATGTTTGTAGTCAGATACCTGTTCAACAAGTGAATAGATTTCTTCTTCATTCATTTTGCCGGTATAGATAATAAGTGGCAACTCAGTGGTCAAACACTCAAAAATGAGACTGGATTCCGGATGCTCTATGACAAGAGCAAGCGGCTGTGAAGGAAGATGTTTAATATCGCCTGGCTGTGTTAACGATACTACATAACGTTCCGGCCACTTTCGCCGCCAGTTGACCGGCAATTTCACAATCCCACCGGCATCAATGACATCATTCATTTGTTTCGTTCCTTTTGTCAGGTCGGCTATAAACCAAGTTTCATTTAGAAAGTTCGAGCTCATGATGATTTTCTCCATTTTTCTTTTTTAGAATCTCAAACAGATAACCCATGGCATTAAAGATGGTTGCACAGAGTGATTCCTCAAGGTCACCGTCTTTTTGCTGCCGGTGAATCAGCCATACATCGAACACATGTCGTAACAGGGACTTCATGTAATCGTTGACAGGAATTCCTTGTTGCCAATTGTCAGACAGCCGCTTAGTGCCGCCAGGCAACTGTTGATGTTTTTGCATATATTCTGCATAACGAGTTAGAACACATGGGGACAAAAAGCCCTCAAAGTCCAATTTGTCATTGTCGTCGTCCCGTATAGCGCCGGTTGCAAAGACTCGCATGACATATCCTCCATTACTTGTTCATCATTTGCATCAAAAGCCTGTAGTTATCTG